>Ga0222694_1000135_pt1 | contig 18822 bp, 37 predicted proteins | sample AntAcemetage1333_FD_181145 | JGI IMG/M metagenome (GOLD analysis project Ga0222694, IMG submission 181145) | Saline water microbial communities from Ace Lake, Antarctica - #1333 | ecosystem: Environmental > Aquatic > Non-marine Saline and Alkaline > Saline | place: Antarctica: Ace Lake...
GATGAAAATTCGTAAGATTTTAGGTCTTGATAAACAATGCTCTCAATGTTTTCAATGGAAGTTTAAATATGATTTAAGTTTGATTGAAGGAACTAATAAAGATATTTGTCAGGATTGTTTAGAAAAAATAATGAGAGGTGAACAAAAAGTTCAAGAAAATTAATATGATATTACAAACAAATGTGCAGATAAATAAAATACCTGATTATCTTTTAGTGTTAAAACAAGAAAGGGAGAAATTAAATATAACACAAAATAAATTAGCTTACGATTTAGGAATTTCTCCTCAATTATTATCTCATTATGAAACAGGGAAAAGAGAACCTAAAATAAATTTTATAGAAAAATGGTGTGATAAATTAGGATTTGAAGTTTATATGGAATTAAATAAAAAACCTTTTTAACAATTAAATAAAAATAATTATATGAAAATTTATTTTGATGGAGCTTGTTCAGTTAATCCTGGGGGAATAAGCACTTGGGGAGCAGTAATTTATACTGATGATAATAAAAAATATTGCATAAAAGGAGTTGTTCACAATCCTGAAATTTCAACAAACAATGTTGCTGAATATATGGGGGTAATAAAAGCGATTAGTTTTATAAATAAAAAGAATTTAATTTCTAAAGGGTATTTACCTACTTCAATAGAAGTGTTTGGAGATAGTAAATTAGTTATTAAAATGGCTTCAAAAAAATGGGGTTGGAAAAAAGGAAAATATAATCCTCATCCTGATAAACCACATCTAGGTAAATTACTTCATAAATTACATAGTAAAACTGGAGGAATGGAAATTTCTTATAAATGGATACCTAGAGAATTAAATACAGAAGCAGATAGATTATCTAAAGAAGCATTAGATGATTATAAAAAAGCAATTAAAAAAGAAGTTAAAAAACCAAAGGAGATAGAAGTTGATATTCCTTCAGAGATAGAAAAGTTATTAGAAAAAATACCTGTTGGTGGTTTATTAGTAAGTAAAGTTGATGAATCAGGAGAACTTATTTCTATGTATGAGTTTGAATATAAAGGACAATATCGCTTAATTACTTTTAAGTAAGGATTATACATACTTTTGCTTGTATATAAATGAATTATGTGTTCTAACTGTTTTAAGGCTTGTATATAAAACAGTTATAACGTATAATATAAGTATGAGAGAAGAAAGAGTAGATAAAAGAATAACGAAAGTAGAAAAAGATTACCTTAGATGGAAAAAAGGATATATTTCTATTGATAGATTAAGGGAATTACAACCTAACTTTTCAGAGAAAATCAAACCTTATTTGTTAAAGAAAAGAAAAAGTAAGTTAAATATACATTTCGATAAGTTCTTACTAAGGTCATTAACTAAGGTATTACAAGAATAAAAAAAATTATTAATTAACAAGTCGTAAACAATTTATTAACAATTAATTAAAAATAAAAATCATGAAATTTACAAAAGAAGAAAAAAATAAATATTTTAAAAATTTAAGAGAAAGATGGGCAACATCAAAACTCTTAGCAGATAAAGATAAAACTGTCGAAGCTCTTTATAACGAAGTTGGTGGAACATTTAGTTACTATAGTTTCTATTGGACTTTGATGGAAATGAGAAGTTTAGATTTAGAAGGGGTTCCTTATGTAGATGCTAAAACTTTTAAAGGTTGGAAGGAAGCAGGATTTATAGTTAAGAAAGGAGAAAAATCAAAATTGTCGGGAATAACTTGGTTGGCAGTTAAGAATAAAAAAGGAGAAGAAACAGAATTTATGATTCCTAAAGAATATCATTTATTCCATAAAAGCCAAGTAGAAGAATTAAAGTAAGTCGTAAAAATTTATTAAAAATTAACTAAAAATAAAAATATGAATAAACATAAAAAATATATAGAAGATAATACAATTCGATTAGATGCAAGTCGTAGAGGAGGTGGAATTGAAATAGATGTTTCAGAATTTATAGGGATAGAAGGAGTAAAGATGACAGCTTATCAAAATTATTTAGGAGGTGGGATGTTGGGAGCAATTGGAAGTGATGTAAATCTTATGCCTTCTACAAAAAAAGAAATATCAAAAATAGAGGAAATGCAAGAGAGTCTAAAAAGATATTTTCATAATATAACTAATGATAATGAGGATGAATGGACTGATGAAACTTTTGAACAAAATCAATTAAAACCAATAAGTGCTTATTAATTAAAAGTAAAATTATGAAAGTAAAGAAATTAATTAAAATGTTGTTAAGTGAGGCAGATGATGATACAGAAGTTCATTTATCAACAGATGAAGAAGGAAATGGTTTTGGTGATGTTTCAGAGTCAGTAATGTTATCAACATTGAAAGAAAATGGAAAAAAAGTAGTTGTGTTATATCCAGAAAATCAGTTTGATTATGATATTTATGAGGATGAAAATGAAGAATAAAAGTTATCCACACTTTTGCTTGATTATATTAGTTATACGAGTTATATTATATATGTAGAAAGGTCGTAAACAATTTATTAACAATTAAATGAAAATTAAATGAAAATTAAAAATAGAAAATTACATAAAGATGATAAGAATATTATAATCAAATTTATTGATTATGTTAGATTGGAAAAAAGTTTTCCTTGTAATTATCGTTTAGAATTAGATGTTCGTAGGGTTAGTCGCTATATGAACATAAAAGAAAATGTAAAAAATAGTATTTTAGCAAACAGATTTGCTAATTTGTTAGAAAGTAAAACAATTAATTAAAAATTATATGAAAAAAGAAACAATAAAAAAAATTATAAAAACAATAGCATTCGCTGGTATCTTGGTATCTATTGTCTGGGGAGGAATAAGAGTTGCAGAAGATAAGATAAAAGATATTAAGTATGAAGCAATAAAGGAACAATTAGATATAATTGATTCTTTAGAGGGTTCAAGGTTAGAGGTGGTTCAAAAGTTAAAAGATAATGTTATAGACAAGATTCGTTATAAGGAAGTTAATATAGAAGTTGCTAATGGTGATTTATTTTATGTTAATGACCCTTATTTAGCGATATCAGATAGTTGTAATAGGATTGGTGGTCAGAGGAATATTGATTGTGATAGTTGGGGAGTAATGCAATTTAAGATTACTACTATAATCTATTACTATGAAAGATTTAACGATAAAAAATTAACTCAAGTAGAAGCTTTGGTGTTGGCTTTAGATGAAGAAAAAGCAAGAAAGTTAGCAGAGAGAATTATTTTTGAAGAAGTTGGTGGTGTATGGAATTGGACAAGTGCTCATCAAGATAAAAGTTTCTTTGTTGAACAAATTCCATTGATTAGAGAGTTAGAAAAAGAACTATAAAATTATGAAAAATATATTTAAAAAAATAGGGTTGTTTACATTAATAATTGCTGGAATATTTTTATTCAATTTAGGATTGTTTAGTGGAATAAATAAAACAGAAATAAATGAGTGTGAAGAAATGAAATTACAATCTGAAACTTTAGAAGATTTTTGGGTAGTTCAATGGCAAAAAGATATGTGTGATAGTCATGGATATACTTTTGCTGGTTCTGAAAACGCTCCTGTTAGTTCTGTAACAGTAAAGAAATTTGAGTTTGATGTTTGGTATATTTCAGGAGAAGATGTTAAATGGCAATTAGATAATTAATAATTAAGTAAATAAATATCATGGGACAATACTATAAGCCGATAAATTTAGAAAAAAAGCAGTGGATTTATACTCATAGGTTTAAACAAGGAATGAAATTGATGGAACATTCTTATATAGGAAATCATTTTGTTGAAGCTGTTGAAATTCTTTTAACAAAATTTGGTCCTTGGTATAAAAGTAAATTAGTTTGGGCAGGAGATTATGCTGATGTTGAAAAAGAAACTATGAAAAAAGGAGATGAAGATTCAGGAGAAAATCTTTTTTCACTTATTGATGATTCAAATGGAATTGAATCACTTGCTCCTTATCAGATAGATAAAATTAAAGAAAAAAATAAAATTGATTTGAAAGATTATCCTTTTATAGTAAATCATTCTAAAAAGGTTTATGTGGATAAAAGAAAAGTTAAAGAATTTGATGGTAATTGGAAAATACATCCTTTACCTTTATTGACTTGTGAAGGGAATGGTCGTGGTGGAGGAGATTATGGAGGAGAAAATGAAAAATTGGTAGGTTTGTGGGCAAGAGATTCTATTTCAATAGAAAAAAAAGCTCCAAAGGAATATCATGAGTTAGAAATTAATTTTAAGGAAGTTAGATAATTATTAACAATTAATTAAAAATAAAATGAAAATACCTAATTTATATATAGGCAAAGGAGAAAATGTAGAATTTGGGAAAAAGACAGCTAATGGTTTTTACAAAATAAATAGTGGTCCTGCAAAAGATACTATTTTCACTTATGCTTTTATTAGTAGAAAAGATGCTGAAATTTTTTATGGTAAAGGAAACTATCAAAAAATGGCAGTAAAAGAAGATTTAAAAAAATACCAAAAATTACAAGTTCCTTTTACTGAAGCTGATTTACAAGATTTACAACATGGAAAAAGATTTGATTGGACTTTCCAAACAGACAAAGGTGAATCAATTAATGTAGAAGTATTTAATGAAGATTTATAATTATGGAAAAAAGAAAAATACGTTTAGACTTAGTTGATATATATAAACCTTATAATAGTTGTGGAGTATGGCATATAGAAACTACATTATCAGATGAGGAATTACAGGAATTTTTAGATAACCATAAGAATGAATTTCCTGGAGAATATTCAACAGATACTTTTGATACTGCAATAGAAGAACATAAAGATATAGAAGTTATTGGTTCAGATTTTGACGATTTAGAATTAGATTTTTAATAATTAATTAAAAAATAAAAAAATTATGGAAAAAGGATACATAAAAATTAGTAATAAAGGAGAGATTGATATTCAAGCTCTTACTTTATTAGGAGCAACTAATAAAAGAGGTGATAAATCAAAGATTGGATATTTTGGTTCAGGACTAAAATATGCGATTGCTGTTTTATTAAAGTTTAATATTCCAGTAACTATTTTTGCTGGAGAAAAAGAAATTAAAATCTCAACAGTTAGAAAAGATTTTAGAGGAGAAAAGTTTGATGTTATTAAAATTAATGGAAAGCTTACAAGTTTAACAACTGAAATGGGTCCTGATTGGGAGGCTTGGTTTGCTGTTAGAGAAATTTATTGTAATGCTTTAGATGAAAAGGATTCTAGTTTAGGTATTGCAGGAGAGCCAAAAGGTAAAAAAGGTTATACAAATGTTTTTGTTAAATTTGATTCTCAATTAGATGATTTGTTTTCTAATTGGAATCAATACTTTTCAGATAAAAGAGAGGATTTAATTTGTGAAGATTCAATGAAAAGCACTAAAATATTTGAAGGAAATTCTAAAAAGTTTATCCTTTATAGGAAAGGAATAAGATGTCATATAAGTAATAAAAAATGTTTATATCATTATGATTTAGATTGGGTAGATATTAATGAGAGCAGAACAGTTAAAGATATGTGGGATGTAGAATATCATTTACCACAAAAGGTAGCGAGTTGTGCAAACACTAAAATAATAAGAAATATCTTTGATAATTATAAGGATACTTATGAAGGAGATATGAGATGGCAGTATGCTAATAGATTTAGTGAAGATTGGTTAAAAGTAATTGATGGAAGAAGTCTTGTTAAATTAGATATATCAGGGCATTTCATAGATGATATTGGAAAAGGTAATTGTTTAATTTTACCAAATGTTTTAGTTAGTGCATTAAAAGATTATTTTGGAAATAAAGTTACAGTATTAGGTAGGTCAGACCATACAGACGAAGGGAAAGATGTTCAACCAACAACAAAACAAGCAGAAGCACTTAATGATGCAGTTGAATTTCTTAAAAAAGTAGATATAGAAATAAAACATCCTATTATTTTACATAACTTTGAGAATATAAATACTCATGGACAAGCAAAAGAAGGTAAGATATTTATTTCTCCTAAAACAATAGATGAAGGAAGAAGATTTCTTATATCAACGATTTTAGAAGAAGAAACACACCTTGGGACAGGACATAAAGATTTGACAAGAGGATTACAAAATTATTTATTCAATTATATTGTTGGTCTTTTAGCAGAAAAAGTTAATGAAAAATTATGATAACAAAATGTCCACATTGTAAATGTGATTTGAAAGAATTAGGAATTTATCAATTGGAAGATGTTCAAACAAAATATTATTTAGATTGGATTAAAAAGAAAGGTTATGCTTATGGGTTAGTAATGAGAGAGCACTTAAAAGAAGATGAAGCTACTTTTCATTGTGCAATGTGTGATGGATTATTAGATTTAGGTGATGAGCCATTTATAATTTAATTATGAAAACAGAAATATATATAGATGTAGGAGTTTTAGGAAATAGATATAATGTTTATTTTCATGATGAAAATGGGACAAGTATTTTAGCAAAGACAAAAAACCTAAAATATGCAGAGAAGTTAAAAAAGAGATTTGAAGGTTATTTAGAAGAAGGTCGATTATTACCAACTTATAAAAGTGTATATAATTCATGAAAAATTTTAAGTGTCCTCATTGTAAAGCAGATTTAAGAGAGGTTGGAATCTATGAATTACAAGATGTAGAAAAAAAATATGAAATAGATTATTCAGCAGAAACAAAATCTTTTGATTATGGGAATAGTAGTGAAACAGATAGTTTTGGAAATAGTCTTTATTTTTGTGCAAGTTGTGATAGAGAATTATTATTAAGTTATGACGATATTTTTAGCAATTAATTAAAAAAAATTATGGGAAGATGGTATAGTGGAGATATAAAAGGTAAGTTTTGGTTTGCAGTTCAATCAAGTGATGATGCTTCATTTTTTGGAGGGTCGCAAGGAGAACCAAATTACATCAATTTCTATTTTGAAAAAGATGATTTACCTGATATTAAAAAAGGGTTAAAAGAATGTAAAAAAGAATTAGGAGATTATCTAAAGAAAATGGATAAGTTTTTTGATGAGCATGATTGTTATAATGATGAACAATTAGCTAAGTATTTAGAAATTCCAATGATAGATAAAAAAGTAGGAAAAACTATTCTTCAAGAAAATCCTAAAGTAAAGGGGTTATTAAAATGGTATTCTAGAAAAATATTAGGTGAAAAAATTCTAAAATGTGTAAAGAAAACAGATTTTTGTGAATTTGAAGCAGAGTTATAAAATAAAGTGTGGATAACTTTACTTGTAAAACAATTAAAAATAATATATACTATATAACATAAATAGGTCGAAAAATGTATTAATTTAAGCAACATAATAGTAATTAGCAAAAAAATGCCAGAAAATAAAATAAAAAAAGATTTTTACACCACACAAGAATTGGTAGATGCTGAATGGTTCCCAGTTCGTTCCACTTTAACAGTTAAGAAATTAATTGAGAATGGAAAATTGGAAGCAGTAGATATTAGCACAAGTAAAAATTTTAAAAGATATAGAGTATCTAAAGAATCTGCTAAAAAATTTATAGAAATAGAAAAATAATTTATTAAATAATAAACTAAAATTATGGTAGAAAAAGTTAATGAAGAAGTAATTTCAGAAGAAAATAATGGAACTCATTTTTTATATTCTGAAACAGAGGGGGTAATAGATTCTTCTGAAAAAGAATTTCAACCAAAGGATATGGAAAACGCTGAACCTGATACTTGGTCAGTTCAAAAAATTTGGAATGATATAACAGAAGTTGAAAAGAGAGAGCCAAAAGTTAGAGATTATATTTCTTTCGGTAATATTGGAAAAGATGATTACTGGTCAAGATTTATGAAAATGAAAGGTATTCCTGAAAGTAATCCGTTTGAAGGTAGAGTTATCAGGATATTTCAAGCAGGAGAAACTTTTCATGATTTAGTCAAAGGTGTTTTCAGAAGTGCTGGAATATATATCTTTTCTCAAGATGACCTTAATGAAAAAGGAGAAAGAGATTGGTCTGAAATTCCTGCTACTAAAACTCAATTGAAACAATTTGGTGCTTTTGATATTCTAGTCGGAGGTAAGCCAGATTTAGAAAAGGCAATGAGATGGATTGAAACAAGTGATATGACAGAGTTTCAAAAAGATAAAGCAATTAAAATTGCTGAATATTTTTCTGACAAGTTTCCAAATGGTTTGAAGCCAATGATTTATGAAATTAAATCAATTAACTCTCAAGCTTTTTGGGGTAAGAAAAATTATCTACACGAAGCTTATCCACATCATAGACATCAATTATTTGGTTATTTGAAAGCGAATCATAAAAATCCTGAAATGTTGAAGCGAGTAGAAGAAGCTGGAATTAAAGTTGATTCAATTGATGAAGGAAGATTATTGTATATTTCAAAAGATGACTTGGTGATGGCAGAGTTTCCAATTTCAATTTATAATGAAAGTTTAATAGCTAGTTATAAAAATGATATTGATACAATGTCTGGTTATATTCTAAGAGATGAAGAACCTCCTAAACCAGATTATGTAATATTTAATAAGAGGAAGACATTACCATTCCAAAAAAATAAAATTAAATATAAAGTGAGAGGTTGTTATGTTATGAATTGGGAAGTGACTTGGAGTTCGTATTTTACTTTGATGACAGGATTTAAGGCAGATAAAGTTAAGGATTTTGAAGATACATTAAAGGCAGAAATTAAAGAAAAGAACGAAAAAATTAAAGCTAAAATTTTAGCAAAGGTCGGGGTTATTACTAAATAATTAAACAAAACTATGTTTCAAGACCCTTTAGCGAGAGCAACAAGTGGTTTGCTAAGAAGTGTTAAGCAAGTAACTAAAGAAGTTACAGCAAAAAAGAAAATCATTTTAGAGTGTGAAAAAGCCATTAAGGAAACTCAAACAGCCATTAATGATGCTAAGAATGCTTTATCAATGTAGTCGTAATTATTAATTATTAATTAAAATAAAAATTATGGATTTAGAAAAAATGAGTGGGGAAAGAAAACAGATTCCTCAACTAAAATTAAATCAAATTAGATTTAACGGGAAAGATGGAGAGTTTATGTATAAAGATATTCTTAAAGGTTTTAAGGAAGAAAACGGAAAGAAAACTTATGAAGAAGTATCTATTGGGAAAGAAATTGCAGTTACATTCTTAAAAATAAGAAGAAAATTAGTAGCATTTAGAAAGGATGAAAAACCTTTAACATCACAGGAACATAATACAAAAGAAAGTTTAATTACTCTTTATGGTAATTCAGCAGTAGAAGTTTCTGATAATGATACTTTAAGAGAAAAGTATCCAATGTTAAAAACACAGCAAATTATTTATGCTTTGTATAAAGGGGAAATGGTTAGATTAATTGTTAAAGGGTCAGCATTAGGTTCTGCTGTTAAAGATGAAAAGGTTCATAGTTTTTACTCTTATATTGGAAGTTTCAAAGAAGATAGTAAAGACGACCATTTTTACGAATGTCATACTAATTTGTATGGGGTAGAAGAAACAGGAGATTTAGGTTCTTATGTAGCAATGAGTTTTAAGGCAGGAGAAAAATTGAGTGAAGAAGAAATGAAAGCAGTTAGTGAAAATATGAAGAAAGCTTTTGATTATTGTGTTGAAGTTGATGCTTATTTTAATAAGGATAAGGAAGAAATTGTAAAAGAAGAATCAGCAAAACCAGAAAGAACTGATGGAGTAGAATATCCTGAAGAAGATATCAACCCAGATGATATCCCTTTTTAAAAAGTAGTTTATATTAATGAGTGGGGATATATTTCCTCACTTATCAATATAATTAGTAGCTTATCAAAACATAATTATTATCAAGATGAGTAAAAATAGAATGATAAATACAAAATATTGGAATGACGGATTCATAATAAATCTTAATCCTACACAAAAACTTTTGTTTATATATTTTCTAACTAATCAATATACTAATTTATGTGGAGTTTATGAATGTAATACAAAGATAATTGCTTTTGAAACTGGAATTAATGAAAAGTTAATAGAAAAAATATTCAAAGAATTTGAAGGGAAAATTCATTATATTAAAGGATGGGTGTATGTTCGAAATTTTGAAAAACATCAATCAGGAAATGATAAAATGAAAATTGGTGCTGATAGGGAAAGAAAAGAAATTCCTCTTAATATAAGAAAAGAGATTTTAGAGATAGATAAACAATATCTTGAAAGTGACAAAGAAATAAAAACGTTAGAAGAAGAACTTGAAAAAGAAACTAAAAAATTAAAGAAAAATAAAGATATAATAGATAAACAAATTGATGATTTGATTTCTTATTACAAAGAAATAATTTATCCACGAACTAAAGCCACAAAACAATCAAGAGATAAAATTAGAGTAAGATTAATGGAAAAATCTACTGATGGTGGAGTAACAAGATTTGAAGAATTAAAACTAGCAATAGATAATTTTTCTAAGGATAGTTGGAGAATGCAAAATAATTCTGGTTTAGGATTACAATTCTTTTTTAGAAGTGAAGACCAAATTGTTAAATGGCTAACATTAGATATCAAAGTTAATAAAATACATAAAATATTATGAGAATAGCAAAACTTTTTATTAAAGGAATGAGAGCTCCTTTAGAATTAACAGAAGCTCAAGGAATACATGCAAAATCTATTAAAGAGAATATTGCTATTCTTGATAGTGCGACTGTTGATATTGGTGAGGTTTGGACAGGGGATAAAGCTGATATGAGATATATTATTTTTGAAACTATTGCTGAATATAAAGATTCTAATAGATTTAGTAATCAAGAATTAAGAGATTTTGAAGAAGAATTAAAACCTTATTTCTTGAAAGAAGAAGATGATGAATTCAAAAAATTAGTTGATGATTTAGTTGAAGATATTAAGAATGCAAAAAAATTATTTTATTCTGTTGATACTAAAGCTAAGATTTTGGCTATTAGAGAATTACATTTGAAAGAAGAAGATATAATTGAAAAAGCAAAAGAAATAATTCGTAAAGGATATATTGGGACTATTACAAAAAAAGGAGAGATGAAATATTTAGTTGATAAACAAGTGATTAAAATGAATGAAGATGGCAGAGATTTTTCTGTAATACAACTTGATGATAAAACTGTTCCTTATAATGATATGAATAATAAATTATCTGAATATAATGATTATAAAGGGCGTGTTTCTTATGCTAAAAAAATGGATACAAAACATTTAGAAGAAATGGCAGAACAAGTTGGTGTAATTGAAGAACATGAAATGTAATGAAATTAAGAAACAATTTCAACAAAGATGAATTACAGAGATGGTTTACTTATAACTTCACTTGTTGGACTTGTAATAAAAATCACGCGGATTGTCATCATCACATTATGGGAAGGGGAGAAGGAGATAGCAAATGTGAAAGGTCAATTTTGAATGCTGCTCCGATGAATAATTTTGAATGTCATTTACAAATTCATGGTAAGTTAAGAACAAAAGAAAATCAAAAGATATTATTAAAGAAAACAATGAAATATTTATTAAAACAAAAATATGTTTTCAATGAGATTGATAAACTATTTATTGAAAAATATAAAGATTATTATTTAGAAAATTAATTATGATAGGATATCATTATACAAGTAAAAAAAATTGGTTGAAGATTCAAAAAGAAGGTTTGAAAAAATATCCAATTAAAAAAGATGAATTGAAACCTTATTTTCCAGATGAACTGAAAGCTATTTTTTGTTGGAAAGGTAAATTAGGAAAAGTATCACACGCAGGAACAGTATTATTTCAAGTAGGGACAAAAGGAGAAACTGAAATTGTTCAATTGGAGATTGAATTTAATGAAGATGATATTCTAAAATCAAAAGATGGAAGAAGGGTTGTTTTATTTCATGATGGACATGTTGGTAAATGGAATTACCATAAAAATGATGAAGCTTTTCTTTTAACTAAAGACTTAGAACCAAAAGATATTAAATTAGTTGAAGAATACGATATTATTAATTTATTGAAAGAAAAAATATGAGTCAAGAAATTAAAGAAGGTGAAAGTTTAGCTAGTGAAGATTGGTATATTGGATTAGTTGAAGATTGCCAAGCTATCAAAATTGAAAAGGAATTTATCATTCGTGATGAAAAGATTCAAACTCAATGGGAATTAGGTAAAAGAATCAAAGAAGCTGTTACGAGTGATATCAGTATAAATGAAAGAGTTAAAAATGCGTTAGCGAGTGATTTAGGGATGTCTGTCAATGATTTAGATTTAGCTTATGACTTTTTTAATAAGTTTAGAGGAGATTCTTATGAAGAAATAACAGCAAATGCTCCATGGGATAAAGGGACAAGTTGGATAAAAATTAGACAAGAACATTTAGGAGTAGAAAGAAAACCAAGAGGAGCAAAAGATGAGCATTTGAAATTGACAGAAGTATTAGATACTTTCAAGAATTATGTCGTAACTAAGGTCGATAGTGAAGAACAAGTTGAAAACGATGTAAGTGAGTTTAGAGAATTATTAATTAACAAAAAATAATATGGAATTAATAGTATCATTAGTGATTTGGGGTTCAGCAGTATATGTAGCATATATGATGGCTGAAAAAAGAGGATTAAATACTTCTTATGCAATTGTCGGTGGTTTGATTTTTGGTTGGTTAGCTCCGTTGTATTATCTTATTTTTCGTAGAGTTGGAAAATAGTGTGATATGATTGGTTTATGAAATTGACAGTAAAAGAATTAAATAACTATAGAAAAAAAGAACAAAAAAAAGCAAGGGCTCATATATACAAAAACGGTTGGTATGATATCAATGGTAAGCGAATGTATTTTAGAAGTCTGTGGGAAGTAAATTATGCTTTGTATTTAGATTTTTTAGTTAGAATGAAAAAAATTAAATCATGGAAGTATGAGCCTAAGATTTTTTGGTTTTTGAAAATTAAAAGGGGAGTAAGAAGTTATACTCCTGATTTTGAAATAACAAACAATGATGATTCAATTCATTATGAAGAAGTGAAAGGATATATGGATAGTAAAAGTAAAACTAAAATTAAGAGAATGGGAATATATTATCCAGAAATAGAGTTAAAGGTTATAGACCAAGAAATTTATAAAGATATAAAAAACAAAATTGGTAAGTTATTAAAATTTTATTAATATGAAAATAGAAGAATTAGAAAAAATGGAATTATTTGTTGAGAGAATTTATTTTCCAAATTATCGTTCTAATATACATCCTGTTTATGGAACATATCAGGATTATGAACAATTAGATAGTTTAATTAGAAATAAGGTTTTATATTTTTTAAAAGCTGGGATTAAGCTTAAAGATTTAAAAGAAAAGTTATTAGAAAAAAAAGATAATGAAAAAGTAAAATGAAAAAATTAATATTTCTGGATACGGAAACAACAGGGGTAGGACCAAAAGACAGGCTATGCCAAGTTGCCTATAAAATAGAGGATAAGGTTGTAAATGAATTTTTTAAACCTGAAATTCCTATTTGTATTGAAGCAATGTCTGTTTGTCATATTACAAACAAAATGGTTGAGGATAAACCAGTTTTCAAAGATAGTGAAACTTATAAAGAATTAGTTCAATTATCTTTAGATGACGATGTTATATTAGTAGCTCATAATGCTCCTTTTGATATTGAAATGCTTTTAAGAGAAGGAATTGAATTTAAGAATTTTATTTGCACAATGAGGATTGCTAAACATTTAGATGAAGATGCAAAAATTCCAAGATACAATATGCAATATTTGAGATATCTATTAGATTTAGATGTTGAGGGAACAGCTCATGATGCTTTAGGAGATATTATAGTATTAGAAGCTTTGTTCAATCGTTTATATGAAAGTTTTTCTAAAAAGTTTAGTGAAGATGCTGAATTAAGTAAAGATGAAATGTTACAAGTGATGTATGAAATTTCAGAAAAACCATCATTGGTTAAAAAGTTTCCTTTTGGAAAACATAAAGGAAAATTATTATCAGATGTTGTTGAAGAAGATAGAGGTTATCTTGAATGGTTATATGGACAAAAAACAAATGAAGAAGTTTTAGATGAGGAGTGGATATATACATTAAAGTATTATTTAAAATTACCTTAACAAAGTTATTCACACTTTTACTTGATTATAATAGTTATATGATATATACTTGTGTATAAGAGTTAAGGGTTTAATAGTTAATAAGTGAATTATTATGAATAAATTTAATAAAAATACAAAAGAAAAGGATGTGGTTGAAAACCACGAAGGTGCAGTAGCATATTCATTATCTCCAGAAATGGAATTGTATAGTGCTGTTGTTACTTCAACACTTTCTAATAAGTTTTATGAATCAGAAAATGATACATTAGAAAGAATTAAAGGATTGATTAAAAAAGTTTCTCCAGAATTTGTTGGTAAATTAGCTGTATATGCTAGAGAACAAATGTATTTGAGAAGTATTCCTTTAGTATTAGTTACTGAATTAGCCAAAGTTCATAGTGGAGATAATTTAGTAGGTAAAGTTGTTGAGAGAGTTGTTATGAGAGCAGATGAAATTACTGAATTGCTTTCATATTATGCGTTAGCAAATGAAAGAACTGATACAAAGAAATTAGGAAAATTATCTAGTCAATTCAGAAAAGGTTTAACTTATTCGTTTAATAAGTTTAATGAATACAATTTTGCAAAATATAATAGAAAGAGAGCTATTACATTAAAAGATGCTTTATTCGTAGTTCATCCAAAAGCAGTTTCAAGAGAACAACAAGATTTATTTGATAAAATTGTTGATGGTAAGTTAGAAGTTCCAGATACTTGGGAAACTAAATTAGGAACAAGTGATGATAGAACAGCAGAATGGGAAGGATTGATTGATAGAGGAAGTTTAGGTTATATGGCTTTGTTGAGAAACTTGAGAAATATTATTGAAGCAGAAGTTTCACAAAAGCATTTAGAAACTGTTGCTATAAGAATTGGTAATAAAGAAGAAGTTGTTAAGTCAAAACAATTCCCATTTAGATTCTTATCAGCATATAAAGAAATCAAAGATATTTGTTCTGGAAAAGCTGGAATGATGTTAGATGCTTTAGAAGATGCAATGGTAGCGAGTGCAGAAAATATTCAAGGATTTGATTATGACACTTCAGTATTATTGGCTTGTGATGTATCAAGGTCAATGCAACATTCAATTTCTGAAAGAAGTAAAGTTGAACTATATGATATTGGTTTATCATTAGCAATGCTTTTGAGAAATAGATGTAAAAATGTCATTACTGGAATGTTTGGAGATACTTGGAAAGCAATTAATGTTCCTAAAAATAATATTTTAGCTAATGTGATGGAATTTCATACGAGAGAAGGAGAAGTTGGATATTCAACAAATGGATATAAAGTTATCCAAGAATTGATTGACAAAGGAGAGAAAATTGATAAGATTATGATATTCACAGATGCGCAGTTATGGGATAGTGATGGTTGGAATAATGATGAACATATTAAAGATTTATGGAATGAATACAAAAAGATTTCTCCAGAATCAAAATTATATTTATTTGATTTAAGTGGATATGGAAATACTCCATTATCAGTAAATAGAAATGATGTATTCTTAATTAGTGGTTGGTCAGATAAGGTATTCGGAATGATGGAAGCATTAGAAAATGGAAGCACAAACATTAAAGAAATTGAAAAGATAGAGTTATAGTTCGTTAAAAAAATATAAAGGTGCCGTAGATAAGAGTTACTTCTTCAATAATAGTCTTTTATCGTTTGTTGCCCTTTTTCAAAATTAAATAAGAGTGTCGTAGATAAGAGTTACTTCGGAAATTATTGGTTCAAACCCAATTGTTCCCTTCGGGGAATAAAGTCTTTTATCGTTTGTTACCTCTTTTTAAAATTAAATAAGGGTGTCGTAGTTTAGAGTTACTTCATTAACCAAATTTTAATGGCTGGTGTATTGGTCGCACGCTCAAGCAATTGAGAGGATATGGTTCAATTCCATAGCTTCAACTTTAAGTGTTTGTTACCCCTTTTTAAAAATTAGCAAAGGTGTCGTAGAGGAGAGTTACTTCACTTATAATGACGTGGTCGTTGGTTCGAGTCCAACCCTTCTCACAATGAGAAGGTAGCTCAGTTGGTAGAGCGCGCAAATTTCTTTTTTCGTTTGTTACCCTTTGCTTGAAATCAAATTGGAGGTGCCGTAAATAAGAGTTACTTCATCAATTACAATAAACATAGATTCGTCTATGTTATTGCGGAAATGGATTCGTCTGTTTCCCTTAAACTAGAGTTCGAACTCGTATAAATTCTTTCGAGAGTTTATAGCCACAAGGCAAAATCACAGATACATAATTTAATTAAAATGGTTTACCAGATTAATGAGATTATGATAACAGTCTTTTATTGCTTGTAGCCCTCCAACATGGCTCTATCATCTAGCTTGGTCAAGGATAGCAGGTTTTCGACCTGACAACTAGGGTTCAAATCCCTATAGAGTCACAAGAGATAGTCGTATCTCTAAAATGTATAAGTTACATATAAGGTGCCGTAGATAAGAGTTACTTCTTGGAACTGGCAATGAAGGTTCGACTCCTTCTTTTCTCTTAGGAGAAAATCGTCTAATGGTAGGACTCCAGTATATAGTCTTTTGTCGTTTGTTGCCCTTATATTGCGGGTAGGACGAATGGTAAGTCGCAAGCCTCATAAGCTTTAGAAATGGGTTCGACTCCCATACTCCGCAACAAATTAAAAAAAATTAATAAATTAAAAAACATGGAAATAATAAAAGTAATTTTAATAGTAGGTTTTGTAATAGGTTTAACGATATTGGGATATTGTCTTTCTGGTTGGATTTTTATGTTGCTTTGGAATTGGGTCTTAGTTGATTTATTTTCAGCTCCTATTATAAGTTTTTGGCAATCGTTAGGAATTATAATTTTATTGTCTTTTATAAGTGGAATGTTTAAAATAACTATAAATAACAAATGAAGTTTAAGAAAGTAACAGATGAATATTATCCAGATTTTTATATAGATGAATCAAGTCTTTACAGTATAGGACTTGATACTCAAATGTATGGTAGAATGAAGATACAAGTTATGTTCCGTGATTCGTTAGAAAGTAATTGGTATGTAATTAGAGAATATACAAGTTATGAACCAAAGTGTATTATTCAACAATTAAAAGAAATTTTTGAAAAGTTAGAAATTATTTCTTTTGATGGAAAAATAGAAAGAGGTTGGGAAGAAATCGAAATGATTTTACCACCCAATGATAAAAAGTATTTAGAAGATAATTATGAACAAAGACATAAAAGAGTTTTTAAAACAGTCTAATTTTATAGAATCAGAATATAGTTCTGAAGCTTTAGAGGACTCACTTAAATCTTGGGATTATATGATTGGAAAAGATAACTTAACTATGGATAGAATATTAGAAGGTCATGGAGTTTTAATGAAAAATTTGAATTCAAGAATAGCAGGAAGATTTAGAAATTGTAAAGTTTGGGTAGGAGGTAGAGAATGTCCTGCTGATTATGCAGTTCAAGAGCTACTTGCTAATTGGGTAAAATTATATGGCAGAGCATCGACAAAAGAAGATATTAAAAAAGCCCACGTTGCTTTTGAACATATTCATCCTTTCGAAGATGGAAATGGGCGTATAGGACGAATAATAATGAATTGGCAGAGAATAAAAAATAATCTTCCAATACTAATAATTCATGAAGGATACGAACAAAGAAATTATTATCTATGGTTTAGGGATTAGTTTATTACTAATAATAATAATTTTTGGCTTAGTTTTATGTAACAAAACTGCTAGTTTTAGCTATAAAAATGTTGAGCCAATAATTATAGATACAAAAGAAGAATTAGTTGAAGAAGAAATTGAAATTAAAAATGAAGATAATCCAGATTGTTCTTGTATTAAAACTGCAAGAGCAGAAGGAGTAGATATTCCTTATAATACTAATGCAGAAGATTTTATAGCAAATTCAGTTCCGCAAATTGGAGGATTAGTTTTAATGGAATATGGATTAATTTCTCATGTAGCTGTTATAGTAAGATTTATAAATGAAGGAATAATTATTAGAGAAGGTAATAAAGAATATTGTAAAAAAACTGAAAGATTAATTCCTTATAGTTATCATGCAATAAAAGGTTTTTGGAACCCAGAAAAATAATATGAATAAACAAAAATTAAAAGAATATGATTTAATTGTAGATAATTTAGTCAAAGAATTTGTTGAGAAGTATTTTGATAAAGATTATATTTTTGATAAAGATTATTATTGGGTCGGTCAAGATGAAGATAGGGAAGTATTAGCTGTATCCGATTATTTTTTTAATATTGAAGATATTATAAGTTTTATTAGATATGAATATACTGAAAAAGAAATTTTTGATTATTATGAGTATAGATTAGATGAAAAGAAAAGCCCAATTAATATTAAAAATTGGAAAAGATTAAAGAATTAAAATAAAATGGAAAAAACATATTTTTTTAAAACAAAACTAAGTGATGGTGAAATGATTCTTAGAGGAGCACTTGGTAAAAAATTAATGACAGAATTATCTAATGAAGATAAGGTTATTGAGATAAAGTCAGGAGCAATGGTGACAACTGTTGTTACTACAATAGAAACAGTAGAAGAATTAAATGAATTAGTAACATAAGAAAAAGTAATTATGGTTAAAAAGAAAAAATGGACGATTTTAGGAAAGTATCAACAAGCTTGTGGTGACCAAAATGCTAAAAGAAGAAATGATTTGAAATGTGCAAAATGTGGACTTACAAAATTTTTAACTGTGGACCATATTATTCCAGTTTTTCTTTTAGAACAATTTTGTCTTAATGATGAAGTTTATAATTTGCAGGATAATTTTCAGATATTATGTAAGTTCTGTAATTATC
>Ga0222694_1000138_pt1 | contig 18610 bp, 29 predicted proteins | sample AntAcemetage1333_FD_181145 | JGI IMG/M metagenome (GOLD analysis project Ga0222694, IMG submission 181145) | Saline water microbial communities from Ace Lake, Antarctica - #1333 | ecosystem: Environmental > Aquatic > Non-marine Saline and Alkaline > Saline | place: Antarctica: Ace Lake...
TAGCTCTTGGAAGTTCTGTACCTCGTCTGGCCTCACTCCTGGGATTGTGTCCGGCTGGTAGTCAAAGTATTGCTTTGGTCGCTTACTCAGTTCTTGTAGTACTTCTTTAATAGACATTTCCATCTGTGGTCATAGTTACGTTGATAAATGTTTCTTGGGCTGACTCTGCTTGGGCTGTGTTGTAATCGTCTGGTGATTTCATATTTCTATTTGGTTATGTCCTTACAATAGCATAAAGAGAATTGGTGACAAGTCGAGTTATCCACAGTTAGTTATCCACAGTGTATTGTTGCATGTGTCACCAAACATGTTACATTTAAAGAGTTATGAAAAACACAGATATTAGACGCCCAGTAGAAAAGCAGTACAAAGTATTAGTAAACAAACGTAACCTATACACTACCAGTTGGAGTGAGAGTCAGGCATTGTTAAAGAAAATGTGGCATGCTTAAAAAAGACCAACCTCGTGTATCATTCCGCGCAATGCCAAAGGTACTCATCGAGTTCCAGCGACACGCAAGGAAGCACAGAGTCACCAACGATAGACTGTTCGCAGCCTACGTACAGATGGCTAAAGATTATCCAGAAACTATAGAGAAGTACTTATGATTTACAAAAAACTACTAGAGTTCCAAAAGCTAGGAATCACAATCAAGAAAGGAGACCGCAACCCACACTTTAAAAACACATACGCAAATCTAAATGAGGTACTAAGCAAAGTGACGAAGCCGCTAAATGATTTAGGTGTAGTGATTATCCAGTCACCATCTAAAGAAGGATTAGAGACAGCCTTATACGACACAGAAGATGACACATTTGTATCTGGAGTCCTACCATTTACAGAAGCAACCAACCCACAGAAGATTGGAAGCAACCTAACTTACTACCGTCGTTACTCACTTGTCACCATGCTAGGATTGGAAGATGAAGACGACGATGGTAATGTAGCGAGTGGAGCGAGGGCAGAAATTATAAATGAAGAATATACAATATAATATGGACAACAACAAACCAGAACCAACATTTGCAGACGGATTCATTTTCAAGCGACCAAACGAAGGAGCACCAGACTTTGTAAAAGGGGCATTAAGTATTAAAGTAGGCGAAGCTATTGCTTTTCTACAAAAGCACAACAGCGGTGGTTGGGTAAACCTCGACCTAAAGAACAGCCAAGGTGGGAAGCTATACCTCCAACTAAACGACTGGAAGCCGCCAACACAAGACACAACACAGCCACCAGCAGCAGCTCCAGTAGAGCCTGTTGCACAACAAGTACCAGCAGGTGAGCAGCCAGTAGCAGAAGTTTTCCCAGAAGAAGATATTAACCCAGAAGACTTGCCTTTTAAATCAGTGCAGTAACACTCAAAACTACAGCAATGACCGCCTAGTGCGGTTTTTTGTTTACCCTTTACCCACTATGGTACAATAACCCTACTTATTACCTGTAGTGCAGGGGGTTAAGTTACGCAATGTTATGAAACAAGAAATTAAAGTCACTAGCGATAGTGCAAGACTTACAGGAGGAGAAGGGTACTTAGTACCAGACAACATACGCACAACTCTTATTGGAAAAGTGTGCGCTCAAATTGAAGTGATGGGACTAAAAGATACTCAAGAAAAAGCAGTTAAAGACATCTTGAGGCAAACTATAAATGAGGTATTCTCAATGGATTATGGGTCGTCATATATTGGGTATGATTTTTACTCTACTATCCTTGAGATGTTGTACGAGCAAAAAGAGGTAGCCCAAGAAGAAGGACTACCACCTGATATGTACGGTACTTATGCAATCCAGTACATCTCAAAAAGTATAGACTAAATTATTATTTGTCCCCTGCACTACAGGCGACAAGGACACCACCATCTACATTTGCATGGTGGTTTTTGTTTACCCCTTGCAAGTTGTCCACAGATTGGGGTACAGTAACCAGTTTGTTTTTACCGGCGTGCGATAATAGGTGTATGCAAGAATATACATCGCCAATGACGTTCAAGAAGCCAGACCTTAGTAGGTTTAACTTTACAGTTACAGGTAAACCTAGTGAGCAGTATGGGGAACAGGTAGCCATTACAGCTAAACTTGTAGACCGTCCTTATTTATTCATACATAAAATATTTGAAAGAGAAGGCTGGACACTAGAGGAAATCACCAGCGCATACCAGAACGCTACAAAGCATAGTGGTAACTGTGACCCTGCTAAAGCGTGGTGGGCGAATCGGAGAAGGAGAAATAAGGTATAGTATATATATGAAATACTTTTCAACATTTAGCGGCATAGGAGGATTTGAATTAGGAATAACACAAGCATATGAAACAAAAATTCTTATTCGGGATGGGCAGACCAAGACTTCCCGACCAGATGGAAAAGAGCAGGGCGTGGAGTCAACCACAGAGGGTGTTTTGTCCAACAGGGATATCCCCGACAATATCAGCGGGGGAGACACAGGGGCGTTATCATGTGTTGGTTACTCCGAAATCGACAAGTACGCAGCGTCCATTTATCAAGCCCACTTTCCTAACCACAAAAACTATGGAGACATCACAAAAATTAATGAAAAAGAATTACCAGACTTTGACCTTCTTGTTGGAGGATTTCCTTGTCAATCCTTTAGCATTGCTGGAAAACGAGGAGGATTTGATGACACAAGAGGTACGATGTTCTTTGAACTCGCTCGGATTATTAAAGAAAAACTACCACGCCTTTTTGTCTTTGAGAACGTCAAAGGCTTGTTATCTCACGACCAAGGAAAAACGTTCACTACCATCATCACCACGCTTGATGAGCTGGGGTATGACTGTCAATGGCAGGTGCTTAACAGCAAAAATCACGGAGTCCCCCAAAACAGGGAGCGAGTGTTCATTATCGGACATCTTAGAGGAACACGTCGACCCAAAGTATTTCCTTTCATCGGAGAGAGTGGAAAAGATTTTAAAATCTCTCCCGATAAACTTGTTGAATACTCTGCCAGGCACGAAACGAGAATGTATGACAAAGTAGCTCCCACAGTCCAATCAGCTTTTGGTACTGGCGGCGGGCATGTGCCATTTGTAAACGGTATCCGAAAACTAACCCCTACCGAGTGCGAACGGCTACAAGGATTCCCTGATGGCTGGACGAAGACTGAAGTGCTGCAAACAAGTAAAATTAAGGAAATGCTAGGTGTGAAAAAATATATGTCAGACACCCAGCGATACAAGACGCTTGGTAATGCAGTGACCGTAAATGTAATTGAAGATATATTTACTAAAATACTATTTGGGGATAACTAAAAGCGTTGACAATGAGAATGTGATATAATATGCATGTATGGAATCAACAAAACAGTTGAATATTGTCACAGCTAACCCAACCAATGGGATTCTATACACTTACCTATGGGTTGGCGTTGATAGTATTCAAAACAAAACACACGTTTAACGGCGTGTGTTTTTAGTGTATCTCAGAGGCTTAAAACGGGCTTCTAAGCGCACTTGAATCAAGACAGGGAGCAATGTTTCAGAAGACAACTCCAAGCTCTATAAACGTCGTTTGCATGGCCTTATAGAGTACCGCCATAAATGAAAGCTGCTATACAAGGACGCACACTCCTTATCCTACGGATGGCCTGCATAGGAATAGCAATGCAAAGTTGTAACGCCCAATTCTGACGAAGCATTAACAAGAAGAAGTTTGATAATGTGATGTGCCACTAGATATTTCCATTTTTCTTTTTTTAAAGAGTATGGAAAGGTTGTAACAACCCATTCTTCTAAAACATAACAAGAGATTAGATGACACATAAAGGAATAGAACTAAACGGTATAAGATATAGAGAAGAGAGTAAGTGTCCTAGTTGTAGTAGTGAAGTAGATACAGGAGGGAGATTAGAAATAAAGAAAATCAAAAACTACTTTCTTAAATGTAAGAAGTGTAAATACGTTATTCGTTCTAAGAAAGTGAGAGACAAACAGGAAAACCGAGATGCTCAAATGAGAAACAACATACCCAGAGGGTAGTTATTAAAACCCACCTTACAAAACAAGTAAAATAATGTAAAATAAAAGTAATGACAAAAGAAGATAGAGATTTATACAATTACTACAAGCGAGAAGAAAAAGAACACGCCTCGTTTGGTGATAAAGTAAAATACAGAAACCTACAGGTAACTTTACTTAAAAAGTATGGATTGTAAGAAATATGAATACCGTACTGAATCAGTGCCAGAAAACTCGCAAGTAACTTTATTGAGCCTAATTAACGCAGCAGGGCAAGAAGGGTGGCAAGTAATTTCTTTTTCTGTTAGTGATGGAGGTTTTGAAAGCGCCTTAATGGAAAAAGAAGTAGTTATCAACACAAGAGACTAGTAAAAAAGAAAAGATTGGGTATAGTGGATGAATGGACTGGAATACAGAATTCAACATAGACATAAAGGAAGTAGCTCAAGAAGTTAGACAAATACGAAAAGAGAAGAAAATAATCTACGACGACTACGGTCAAGCAGTACCAAAGAGAAGTTACTACCAGGAGTTAAGAGACAGACCCTGTGGACAACTCCCATTGTAATAGAGAGGGATAGTGGTAGTATGGATGGGAAGATGGTTGGTTAAATGGACGGTTGGTTTCGACCTAACGGTATGTCACACACTTGTATACAAAGTGCCAAGAGATGGGTAGCTCCCGGAAAAGTGATACCGTCCATTTAGCCCGTCATCACAGTACATTGAGAATTAAAGCGAGGTAGTTAGTTAGCTTAATGGTAAAGCATTGTTGGCCAACAAATAAACCAAGCAGTTTGTACATAGGTTCGACCCCTGTACTAATTACCTCACCTTAGTCCTTAATGTATAGATGGTGTGTAGATTCGGGGGTTTACTCTAGGCCAAGATTGTTACGGCAACTTACCTAATACTAGTTTTGAGTAAACTTCTGACACCTACACAGCATTAGATGGTGTGTAGCACAGAGGGGGAGCTAGCTTAATTGCCGTCTGGCCTCCTCTATACTGCACACGATTGTAGAGTAGATGGTGTGTTCCCGCCTGTAGGGTTTTAGACTCAATCATTAGATATTACCTACAGGCGAAAGCACAGCATCACCTTAATAGAATAAGAATAGCGTATATGAAAACAATATTTAAGTACACTTTTAAAATACATAACAATACCCAACGTGCTATTGTTTACTCAGACTGTTTAAGTGATGCAACAACAAAAGCATCCAAAGCTGTTGATACGGATACAACCTATCTTATGCTTGTTTCCACAGAAGAAGTGTTTGTACACTCTGATATAGAAAGTAAAGACTAACACCCTATGGAGCAAACAGAAAAACAACGCAGCACTCAACAAAACAAATCTTTCTATAAATGGATAGAAGAAGTTGCAAGTGAATGTGAAGCTCAAGGGGTAGACCGCAAGACAATGGTAGAAGACCTCAGTGACGCCAGCATCCCCATCACCGGCAAGTTTATTAAAGAAGTCATCTGGTTCCACTACATGGTAGCGATGTACGGCAAGGAAAGCACCGCCCAACTGACTACTAAGGAAATGACCGAAGTGGAAAAAGTAGTGACCCTACACCTACAAGAAAACTACGGCTTGCAAACTAAGTGGCCAAGCCAAGAGGAGCAGAGCTTTTTAGAAACTTATATAACTTGATATGGAAATCACAAAATACACCCTAGAGCTTACAAGTAATGAGATGTTTGAACTGGCATACGCCCTGGAACACCAAATAGAAGCCAACCTGTCGCTTACCACCCCACTAAAGGATGACGGAATATTTAACGACTTTGAGCGCGAGCTAAAGATACTTCAAGAGTTTGTCAGCAGCTTTGGATATAAGCTAAGTATATCTCAGAGGACAGAATGTGGGCAGCTTTGGAAAAGCCAAAATGAAATGAAATACTACGACTGGACAGAAGACTGGCTAAAAGCACTACTAAAGCAAAGACGAAAAGAGTTAGCCTTTAAAAAGAAATAATATGCACAATCAAAATTACATACAAAGAGCAATAAATCTTATAGAAGAGGAAACAAAGATGAGAGGAACTGATTACGAAGGACTACTAGAGGTGTACGCACTACTTGTCTTTATTGTGGGAGAACAATGCACAAATGAGCATATACACGATGCATGGTCAGTATGGCAAAACAGAACAATGCAAGACCATCGTTCCCTTGTACCTTTTAACGAGCTTTCTAAAGAAGTCCAAGACTTAGACGAACCATATCGACAAGCTGTGATAAAAGCAGCGGTTTTACTTAATGAATAACTACGGAACAACTCGTTGCAAAGAGTGCGACCAAATATTAGACGGACGAACCCAATACTACGACAAGCCAGGTGTACTGTGTGAGGTGTGCTTTTGTAGGGTGATTAAGGGAGAGGAAGTGCCTAAGAAGAAGTGATATACTTTAGTAATGAAAAAGAAAAAACCAACAGAAAAGATGTACATCGTAAGAAAGTACATTATGGCAAAAGACATTAAGGCATGTATGAGAAAAGAAAAGACTCACACACCAGATGAAATAAACTTTAACTCTGATTGGGTAGAAAATGGTAACCGACACCTAGCAGAGGCAATAGGCTTCCACCAAGATGTAATCGAAGAAGATGAATATGAAGACTAGCGGATTTAGAAAACAGTCAATAGAGGAAGTAAGGGAAAAACAGGCTATAAAACGCAAGAAGCTACAAAGTGTGGCAAAGAAGCCTAAGACCCCCTTAAAAGCCAAAAACAAGCCTCTGAAGGTACGTTCTAAGCTACCAAAGCTAAGTACAATGCGTAACAAGTGCGACAAGTTACTGACTCCCATTATAAAACTGCAACACCCTTACTGCATATTTACTGGAGAAGAAACACAAGTTGCACACCACGCAATTAAGAAGTCAACTAGTTCCGCTTTAAGATACTACCTCCCAAACCTAATCCCACTGACTAACAAAGCCCACATGAGACTGCATAGTGACGAGATACTATGGACTGGAAGATTGATAAAACAAAAAGGCATGGACTGGTGGGACGACCTAGAAGAACGCAAGAACGTATACACCAAATGTGACGTACATTTCTACATAGAGAACTACGAGCGACTTAGTAAGATACTGGAAGATTTAAAATAGTTATGCACAGTATCCACTAGACCTACAATGTAGCAGGTGTATAGTGAGACTATTACAGAAATAGAAGCCGCCCTAAATAAACTTGAATAGCTTATGAACCACTACCAAGACACAGCAGAAGAAAGTCTAAAGTGGACATGGAAAATTAAACCACCAACTAACATGTCACACCCGGATAATAGGTGACTTAGACGCAATACCAGACTTTATTAAAGGTAAACACCAAAGAGTATGAAAGACCTAAGAACAATGCAGAGAGAAGGAAGGGAGGGGTTAGCAAAATCCATCTACGACCAAGTGACCTACACAGAAGAAGGCATGAAACCAAAGTGGGTGGAAGGTGGTAACAGTCTCAAACAAGATGAAGCAAGGCGCATGGCTAATAAATTAGACCTAGACCAGCACACAGCCAACACATGGAAGGCATGTAAAGACGCAATCCTAGAGAGTGGACTGTTGGAGGAGAAGGACGTACCAGCATCTACAGGGGATGAAGCCTTCCACGGAGAATGTAACGGCCACAACACCCTAGCAAGAGACATCAAAGAGTTTATGAGTAATATGGATACTAACTCAGTAGATAGTATCCATTCAAACAAACAGGCTAACTAACTTATGAAAACAACATCATTTTTACAACAAAACAGGGGATAACTAGGTTGCACCCTATCAGTAAGTAGTTATAATGAAAGTATTATCAGATAGAGAATAGATATGGCAAAGTTTACGAAGGGGCAAAAGGTAATGAAAAAAGGGAATGAGTGTTACTACATAGACGGTAAAGTTGTAGAGTTTGTGACCCGCGAAGGATGGGATAGAGATTCAACAATCCCAGATGATTACACTAGTATAGGAAATAACACATACCACTATGCAGATGACGAAGACCTAGAACTAATCACAGACTACCAACCCATTTTACCAAAGGTAGGGGAAAGGTATCGGGTGGTAAAAGATTGTTTTCCATCGCATTCAACACCACTAAAAGTGTCGGATATTTTTGAAGTATCAGAAGTGCAAGATAATCATGTACGTAGGAAAAAGCCAATGTGGTATTACAGCATGTCTGAATTCACAACCGAGTACCTAGAGCTAGTAGAGGAGGAGAAACTTACAGGCGAAGCAGTTACAGTGACACAAACAAACGTAAACGACGTAATGAACCAAGCCATAAGAGCTATGGACATGGCGAGTAAACCTTTGTTTGTAACTGGTAGAGGATTAGGAGCAGGAGTAGTAGAAGAATTCTTTGAGGCACAAAAGACACTTAATAAAACTAAACAAACAACTATGCAAAAACTAACATCAGCACTAAAGCGAGTACTATCAGCAGACAAGCAGACTTTATACAAGGCAGGAGTGATTGGAGGTGACCTAGAGCTATCCCCACAAGGAAAAGAAAAGTATGTGGTTGCACTATTCAACAACGAAGGAGACCACAAGAAAGCAGTAGCAGAGATGGTAGCAATGGCACAAACAGAGCTAGACGAAGCCTAAACTTTGGACAAAGCACCTTGTAATACGGGGTGCTTTTGTTATAGTAAAGGAGCCAACGCACTTCCGTCTATCGGAACCGTTGGCCACACCCCATATGGTATACCTGTAGTGCCACCAATTCTATTTTCTATTCTATTCTCGCCACACGGCAGCACACAGTAACGACTCTCCAATCTACAGGTAGTCCGTTCGATTCGGACATGGGGTATAAACGTATGGTATAATCTAAGTATGAAACTAAACATACTAGGTTACACACTTATAGCACAACGAACACTATTAACTCCTGAACAAGTAGAGTTAAAAAAGATGGTAGATAGCGAACGGGAGTCACTAATTAACATCACAGCACAAGACAATCAAATCCTATTCCTGGAGAATATGCTAGAAGCATACACATTGCACCAGATGGAAGATAAGATGGAACAGACTGAATCTTCACTAGAAGCAGCACGTAACACATTGCTACAGTGGGAAGTACAGTTAGTAACTATCGAGGAATGGTATAACGAACGAGAATAACATGGCACAAGGAAAAGGATATACACAACAAGAAAGAGACACAATTATTGAAAGTTTACAAATTACACCGTACAGTAAGAACGCCAAGAAGCACCCAAATAAACAACTACAACAAATTGCAAATTCAGTTAACGAGTTCGGCTGGCAACAAGACATTGTTGTAGACAAGAAAGGGGTTATTATCGCCGGACATGGACGTTATGCTGCCTATAAGAAGCACGACTTGCCAGAGCCTCCTATAAAGGTGGCAGACCTTACCGAAAAACAAGCTAATGCCTATAGACTAGCTGACAATAAACTGAACGAGAGCGAATGGGATATGGATTTGGTTATCGAAGAGCTAAAGACCCTGGAAGAACTTGCACCGCTGACTGGCTTTGATATGGACTTGGTTACCGAACCAGACGAGGAAGACGATGTAGTGCCAGACGTACCAGAAGAGCCACAGAGTAAGCTAGGGGACTTGTATGAGCTAGGAGAGCATAGAGTGTTGTGTGGGGATAGTACCAAGATGGATGATGTGGAGAGGCTGATGGACGGCAAGAAAGCGGACATGGTGTTTACTGACCCGCCATATGGGATGAACCTTGATACTGACTATTCAAAGATGGGGTCGAGCAAGACTAAGTATGACAAAGTGATAGGAGACTCAGAAGAGTTCGATATATCATTTATATTTGATATTCTACCTAGCCCAATCTACTACATATGGGGAGCAGAGTATCTATACAACACTATTCCACAATTCAAACAAGGCTCACTGACTGTGTGGGCGAAGAGACAGAGCGAAGCAGAGAACAAAGTATTTGGTTCAGCTTATGAGTTATGTTGGGTATTTCCAAAGATAAAGAAAGAGATATGGTTCATTCGTGGTATCAATCAGTCAGCAGAAAGACTAGGAGCACACCCTACTCAAAAACCTACAGAGCTAGGCACTAGAGCAATGAAAGATAGAACAGAAGAAGGAAGTCTGATAGCAGACCTCTTCCTCGGCTCAGGCTCTACACTCATAGCAGCAGAGAAGACAGGACGTATTTGTTACGGTATGGAGTTAGACCCTAAGTATGTAGATGTAATAGTACAGCGCTATGTAGACTACACAGGTAATGCTACAATAAAGTTAAATGGCAAAGAAATAACATGGACAAAAACCGAGACAAAACCGTAGAGAGACCCCAAAATAAGAACCTTAAAAGGGACGCGGGGCCTGGTAGACCAAAAGGGCAAAAGAACTTCGCTACTATTTACCGTGAGGCTATTGAAAAGATAGCCCAATCTAAAGGACAGACAGCAGACCAATTTGAAATAGAAATGGCAGAGCAAGCTATCCGTAAGGGGTTTAACGGTGACACTAGGTTTTACACTGACACAATGGATAGAGTGCATGGTAAAGCGCAACAGCATGTAGATATTAAGTCAGACGGTGTAGCATTACCTACTCCAATTCTAACGGTAACTAAGGATGTTCACATTAACGACAGCAACACAGAAGATAGCAGCACTGGATAAAAAGATTAGAGCTGTACAAGGAGGCACATCTGCTAGTAAGACTATTAGTATTTTATTGCACCTTATACATGAATCACAATCTGATACATCTCCTAAACTAACATCTGTTATATCTGAGTCTATCCCACACCTTAAGCGTGGCGCCATCCGAGACTTTAAGAACATACTCCTAGCACACAAGTACTGGAAAGATGCCAGTTGGAACGCTACTGATAGTATCTATACATTTGAAACCGGCTCACAAATAGAGTTCTTTTCATCTGATAACGGTGACAAGCTACGAGGTGGACGGCGTGACCGCTGCTTCATCAACGAGGCTAACAACGTTACCCTAGATGCCTTTGACCAGCTGGAAGTGCGTACTAAGGAATACATCTACCTTGACTGGAACCCAACTAACACTTTTTGGTTTTACGATGAGATACTAAACAACAGACCAGAAGACACTGACCACATCACGCTTACCTATTTAGATAACGAAGCTCTATCACAAGAGATTATAGACTCTATCGAGTCACGCAAGAACCGTAAGCAATGGTGGAAAGTATATGGCCTAGGACAGCTCGGAGAAGTAGAGGGCAAGGTATACACAGGCTGGCAACAGATAGATGAGATACCACATGAGGCACGTAAGATTGGCCGAGGGCTAGACTTCGGTTACTCCAATGACCCGACAGCCGTAACTGACATCTACTACTACAACGGTGGATATATCTTTGATGAGGTTGTCTACCGCAAAGGTATGCACAATAGTGAGATAGCAACAGCTTTAAAGGAAGGTGACATCTTAACTGTAGCCGACAGTGCAGAACCTAAGAGTATCGACGAGATAAAGTCGTATGGTATAACTATTGTAGGGGCTGAGAAAGGCAAGGACAGTGTAAACCACGGTGTACAAATCATGCAAGACCAGCAGATTAGTGTTACTAAGCGTTCATCTAACATCTGGCGTGAGTACATGAACTACCTGTGGGACAAGAACAAGACAGGGCAAATACTAAACAAGCCAGAGAAAGGCTTTGACCATGCGTTAGACGGTATCAGATACTTTATGGCTCGACACTTAGCAAAGCAACAGGACACATCAGTGATAGACTTCTACAACCGACGTAAGTATAAACAGGTTGCTAAAGCTAAAGGTGGTCTAAGATAGCAATATACGATACACATAAGTAGTTATCCCCTTGTGTCTATTGCACGTGTGGTATAATTATGCCTATATGACAACTGTTTTAGACTTTATCTACACTAAAAAGCAGAACTACGATACCGGCCATGTAGATATCCCAGGAGATGGGCGATACTCGCAATCAGAGCTTATTTATAGTATTAACTGTGCTCGGTTATCCAAGTACATTGACGAGAACTCAGCATCTGATGACATCATTGGGGATTATCCATACGACAATATCTCTAAGTACCGTATTCGACTAGAAGCACGAGCTACTGACTTCGACCCGAAGCACATCGACATCGAACCTGTAGACGGTTCACGTAAAGCGCGTATTGCTGCAATGATTGGAACTAAGGTTCTACGGAAGCACATGCGAGAAACAAACTTCGGGGCAATGCTCGACAAGTATTCTGTTACTCGACCTGAGTACGGTGGTACTTTGTTTAAGAAGACTAAGGAGGGGACTAAGGTAGTACAATGGGAAAACGTAATTACTGATATGCAGTCTATCTTAGGCGGTGTTGTAATCGAACGTCACTACTACACACCATCAGAGCTAACCAAGACTGGCTGGAAAGATACAGCACTCGTTATTGAGACGGCAGCTGTTACCTTTAAGGAGGTAGATATGAAGGATAAGGACAAAGTAGAGACAATCTCTGAGCTTATCGAGGTATGGGAACTACACGGTGAGATTACATTGAACATGTTCAACCAGGCAGAGGCTGACTTTGACGGGACTGACTTTTCGTACGTCCAAGAAGACGACCATAAGTATGTACAGTGTCAGGTTATCGTAGCACCACAGGCAAAGAATGACCGAGACGAGATGCAAGGGGTAGTAATGCAAGCCAACCTAGAAAAAGAATCACCGTACAAGTACGAAGCTCGTAACGAGATGGCAGGTCGAGGAATGGGTGAGGGTATTCCTGAGGAACTAAAGGAACACCAGCGATGGCATAACTTCTACAAGACTGAGACAGCACGAGCAGTAGCTATTGGTGGAAAGGTTCTATTCGTAACAGACGATCCTAATGTAGCAGATACAATCTACGACGAGGGTATTGACCACGGTACTATTATGAAAGTGGGTGACGGCAAGATGTTCCAGCAAGCGTCTGTACTACCAACGTCTGTACCTATATACCAAGCAGAGGTTGAGTCTATCCAAGCGTCTGGAGACCGTATCACTAGCTCATTTGATACTAAGATGGGAGCACCAGCTAAGTCAGGTGCTACATTCCGAGGGCAGTTTATCGAAGATGAGAACGCTAACTCACAATTCCTACAGTACCGAGAAGCTATGGGACGTATGGTTACTGAGATTGTAGAAGACTGGGAACTACCAATGGCACTTGAAGCAGCAGCTAAGTTAGATGAAATCTACGAGTCATTCGCTCCACAAGAACTACAACTAATCGACGAAGTGTTAGTAGAAGACCAGATTACAGACGCAGTTGTACGAGCTACCCTATCAGGTGAGGTAATCGACCCTGAGACAGTGCAGCTAATGCGAGACCAGATGCAAGGCAAGATGAAACGAGAAGGTTCCAAGCGAGCTATCACAGCTATCCAGGAGTTTATTAAGAAAGAAGTGCTTGGAAAGGTAATCATCCACACAACAGACGAAGATAGAAGTAAGGCTGTACTATTCGAGTCATACACAAACCTATTGAACATAGTAGACCCACAATCAACAGAAGGACAGGCTATCATCAACAACGTCATGGACATGATTGGTGTAACTAAAGAGCAACTATCACTCTACACGGACAAGACAGAGCAGCCACAACAAGGACAGGTATCAGGAGACCTGCAAACCAAGCAGATAGAAGCCCAAGAGACGCAAGCAAAGGTACTACCAGCGTAAACAATTAAGAACTATGGACAAAGACAAACGAAAGGCAGCCGCAATACAAATAGCTAACAACCCTAACATCCTAGCCTACCTGCAAGAGATGTTTGTGCCAGAGTATTCTGCACTGCACAATGCATCAGAAAAGAACATTCTAGCCCTGGATGATGAGCAGTACGGCAAGGCAATGAAACTGTTTTACATTAAGCGAACAGAGAACCAAGCTGCTATAGATGAAATGAAGCTGCTCGGACACAAAACTACGGGGAAGCCCCGCAACTCTGCACCCGTTTAATACGTGGTATAATATGTGGAGTATGACACTAAAGTCTATAACAAGATTATAAAGAGACTAAACTCAAAAAGATTTATGGACGGAGATGACAAAACATTAAATGATGTAGAGACTAACGAACAAACTAATGAAACAAACAGCACGACAGAGAGTGATGCAGCGGAGAGTAAAACTTACACCCAGGCAGAACTTGACGAACGAGTTAAAGAGCAAGACAAGCGTTGGAAAGACCGAATCAAAGGTCTTAAAGGCGAAGAAGATGGTGACGAAAGTAGTAAAGAAGCTACTAAGCCGCAAGAAGTAGACCGAGAAGAACGATACGACCGTCTTAATCTTAAGACAGAAGGTATCAAAGACGTAAAGGAGCAGGATGTAGTACTGGAATACGCTAAGTTCAAGAAAATTACCGTAGACGAAGCACTACAGACATCGGCAGTAAAGGCAGAACTGAAAGAACTGAGAACAGCTAACAGTACTCCAGCCCCGTCTACACGAACAGGAGGAGGAATGAGAGATGATCTAGCACATGACGCACAGATGTTGGAAAAAGGTGAGCGATTACCTACAGCAGAACGGCGGTCAGCAGCTAGGGCATACCTCGCAAAGAAGAAATAACAAGAAGAACTAGGGTTAAAACTAAAAATTAACCTAAGATGAGTAATATTTTCGCAACAGACGTTCAGAAGCAAGCCTTCATGGACGGCGTACAAGACGAGAACCGAACAGCAATCCCTATGGCATCAGTGTCAGATGTGGATACAGAAAACCTAGAAACAATGTCAAGTCGATACGGTAACGACTTTGCAGCAGACAGTACAACAGATGGTACTTACGCTGTAAATGACTTTGCAATGTCAAACGACACATTGTCAATCAACAATCAAGCAGTATACGGAGAACGTATCCAGACGAAAGACCTAGTTCACGCAGGTGACGCATGGGACATCGTAGCAGACCGAGTAGACCGACACACACGAGCGCTTGGAGTAGCAGTTCACCGAAGTACTTACAGTAACACTGTAGACGGCGCAGGACTTATCCTGGACAACGAAGTACTAGCAGGAAGTACAGCAGCAGGAACACCGATTACTGTATCAGCTACAAACCCAGATGAAATCTCAACTAAAGTGTACGCACTTATGCAAGACGCTGGAGTAGCATCTTCACAAGGACGACCATACTTTATGATCGACCCATCAACAGCACGATTCTTCAAACTGTTTGGAATGTCAGCAGGATTCAACGTAGCAGACCGACAGCTTATGAAAGGATTTGAGATTATTCCAACTTTCGACTTTGACTATGTTGTAACACCAGAAATCGAACACGAACAACTAACTACAGGTACTTCAGTTATCGCAACAGATGTTTACACAGTGAAGGGAGTAACTTTCACAGTAAAAGCTTCACCAAGTGTAGCAGGAGATGTTGACCTTGGAGCAGACGACGAAGAGACATTGCAAAACTTAGCAGCAGCAGTAAACGGTGGAGCGGGAGCAGGTTCAGCTTACATCGCACTTTCAGCAGCTAACCGAGCAATCCTAAAGAATGCAGGAGTAAAAGCAACTTCAACAGCGACAACTATCACTGTAACAGGTTATGGTTCCCTAGGAGTTGTATCAGCAGATTCTACTCTAGTAGTAGGAGACGAACAGAAGAACCTACTTGCAGGACTACGAAACTCAACTCACCTAGCACTTCCATCAAAGGGATTCATGGTAGATGAAATCGACCAAGTTCCTGGATTCACAGGTAAAGAGCTACGTTCTACACAAATCTACGACTCAACAGTCTGGACAAAGAACGCACCAAAGATTTGTAAAGTTGTTGTAGCTGTATAAGCCACACAATTTACACCTAATCCTTATGGATTGGGTTCAGGGTAGAGCTTCCTAGTTCCTCTACTTTGAACTTAGTCCATAAGACTTACTATGTCAGCCACAAAAAATACACCAGCAGAATTGTTTGAACATTTAAAGTTTATAACAGGACAAGATAACCTTAGTACTACCAACGGTACAAGGATGTTTAAGTATGCGCTCAACGATTACTCAGCTATTGCTATGAGTGCAGATGGTGTACAGAAGTTTGACGGCACAGGGCATGGTGACTATCCAGTAGCAACATCTACAGTTTCAGTGTCTAACCCAAAGATAGAGCTAGACAAGGCATTTCTACAGATGGATAGGGTCACAATCACCCTCTCAGACGGCTCAGAACGCCCTCTAAAGGCCATAGACCGCCGAGACCATAAAGACATCACGTTACTTAAATTCTACGGTACAGGGACTCCTACAGCGTATGATATCGACGCTAATAGTTTGGAAGTTTTTCCACACCCTGAGAAAGATTACACAGTAACTGTCTACTACACCCGAGCTGCAAAACACATGGACGTAACAGACGACACTAATGACGTTGGTATCCGACTAACGCACCACTACTACCTGATTCTTCACGCTGCACGACAGATGGGATTTGCTGTACTCGGGGCAAACAGAGTAGATATCCGTGACGAACTTATTAAATGGGAAGGTAACGAGTCTAGCGGACGGCAATCGGGCGGAAAAATCAGAAGTGACTTCTCAACTCGGGACGAAGACCGACCAAAACGGCTACGAGTAAAAAATCGGTCTTATCAACAGTTCGGACGAACTTCATCAACCACTTATAACAAATAAACATGGCATCAAAAATGGACAGAGACACACCAAGACGATTAAAAGCAACCATCCCGTCTACATTTACAAGACGTAGCAGGGGTAACAGATAACATATGGCATCAACACTACATTTAACATCACTAAAAGCTGGACTCGACGCAGTTCTTGCTCTAGGAACACCAAAGCTGTCCTTTATGGCGACAGGCTTTACACCAAATGCAGGGACAGACTCTTACTGGAGCGATGTATCAGCATCAAGAGCAGCAGGAACAACAGACGTAACTTTAGCAAGCATTACAACTACCCTAGACACAGGGAACGCTCGCGTGGAGTTTGACACAGCAGACCCGTCACTATCTACAATCACAGCAACAACTAACAAGTACACAATCTGGGTAGACACAGGAAGCGATGCAACATCACCAGTGCTAGCTACTATTGATATTGTCGAGGGGACACTAACGCCAGTATCAGGAACATTAAGTATCACAGTAAACGCAGAAGGACATTACGCACTTAAAGCAGTTTAGTATATGGCACTAACAGTACAAACAACCAGCACAGTAGATTCTACAGACACTGCAAGCGTTGTTATACCTGCACCATCAGGAATTGTTATTGGCGATATGTTGGTGGCCATCGTTGGAGTCGGGCAATCAGCATCTATTGGCTCTCCAGCTGGCTGGACTCAAAGTTTTGTGAATGTTAACAGCAGCGGTTCTTTAGATAGTGGAGTGTATTTTTACTACCGAGTGGCGGAAGCCGCCGACACATCAGCAACTAACTACACATGGACTACAGCAACTCTTAAAGCAGGTGGCGGCGCAATGTTACGAATAGACGGGGTAACGTGGCTAGGAGACCCATTATTTAATTCTTTCGCACAAGATGACTCTTTTGCTTCTGGAGCAACAGAATCCTATACAGAAACATCCTCCAAATTTGCTAAAAGTCTACTAATTATGGCCGGTGCTGGAGAGGGTGATGAGTCAAGCTATAGCAACTACACAATCACACACGGCGCAGCTAACCCGACATGGACAGAATTAGCAGACTATACAACAGGTAGTAACTCAGAAGTATCGTTTTTTTGCGCTTATGCTGTGACAACAGATACCTCCAACGTTACAGCATGGGGATTTGATGTAGCTACAAGTTCTTCTGGGAATCCTGTAGTAGCAGCACTTGGTTTTGGAGTGTTCACAGAACCTGTAGATGCAACAGGAACAAATGCACTACTCTCTGTGTCGCCTACGCAATTTACTCAAACAGGTAGTGCAGGTACAGCGGGTACAAATGCGTTACATCAACCAGACCCCGAGTTCTTTACCCAGTCAGGAAAAGGAACCTCACCTACTGTGTGGACTAACGAAGCTAAACCGTCTACTACGTGGACTAACGAACAAAAGTAATATGGCAATGACACCGCAAGAGTTAAACAGAATGAACAAGCTAGAAACACTAGTTAACTCTTTGATGCGAGCAGAGAACGTACCTTTCATAAATGCGTTAGAGCGGCGGTTAGACTTTTTATCTAGTGCTATTACATTAGATGATTTAACTAACGTGTCAGGCGCTAACTCAGCTACTACAGGAAAGGTTCTTAAAAAGACATCGACAACTTGGCAACCAGCAGACGATATAGATACATAACATATGAGTACACGAAAAACACCAGATGAACTAAAACGATTTATTCAATCCAACGTAGGAGACTATGGGGGAAACCTTTGGTCTACTTTTAACTGTGACCTAGATAGTAACCCTGGAGTTATTAAACCTGCACCACGACTGACACAAGTCTTAGGAACAGACGAAATCGGTTCTGAACGTGTATTAGCCCTCCAGCTACACGATGGACAATACTATGTTGCTACACAAGATGATGTTTACGACTGTAGTGTAACCAGTGACCCTACAAACGCAAGTAACTGGGGCGATATATCTACACTAGGCTCAGAAGACTTAGGTTTTGAAACAGACATGACT
>Ga0222694_1000143_pt1 | contig 18357 bp, 24 predicted proteins | sample AntAcemetage1333_FD_181145 | JGI IMG/M metagenome (GOLD analysis project Ga0222694, IMG submission 181145) | Saline water microbial communities from Ace Lake, Antarctica - #1333 | ecosystem: Environmental > Aquatic > Non-marine Saline and Alkaline > Saline | place: Antarctica: Ace Lake...
TCATCTATAAAGTAAATACCTTCTTCTGTTTCAGTCTGAGCTCCCCAGTAAGGGCTACCAGCCTGTTCTCTGTATACTACGTTAGTGGCATCAGTATCATCAGAAGTTAATGAGAGTCTATAAACTCGTTTATCTTTGAAACTATAAATGTCTGTACCGTAAGTCTTTACGTTCATTATTCTATCACCACCTACATCTTGTCTAAATATTCCACCTTGCCCAGCTGTTCTAGGAGATGAGAAAGAGAAATCAGCAATTCCACCATCAGTAGAGTCTTCCCACGAATAGTCCACTGTAACAGCGTCTGAGGTTACTGCATTGAAAGTGACACTATATGCCCCAGTAGCATAGTTAATCGTTCCTGTGCCTCCTGCAGAGCCTGTGAGGACACCGCTAAAGTTGTCGGTGAATACCTCACCAGCATTCTCAGTCATTAAGATACTAAAGCAAGTTCTTTTAGCATCACCAGCTTTGAAAGCAAGAGTACCTGTATAAGTCTGAGAACCAGAAGCTCCAACTACTTCATCTGCAACATCAGTCTGATTAAGTGAATCTATATAAGATAAGTAAAGACCAGTAGCGTCTTCTTTTCTATCCCAAAGGAATATTCTATTATCTTTGATAACTATCTTACCTCTAAAGTTTTTAGCAGCATCGTACTGGTCGTATTCATCAGCAGGGTTAGCTGTCATAACTTTGTATAGTCCTTCTTCTTTAGTAGAGAACCACATTTGAGCACCAGAAGTTGTGTGATAGTTAGAAAAAGCTACTTGCTCCCCATCGGTTATATCATTCTTAACAGAAATCCAATCTTCTGTAACAGTATCATAGTATTTAACATTTGTACCATAAGAATCATACAATACCTCAGTACCATCAGCTTTTTGTGCAACGTGTAGTCCTGTTATTTTACCAGTCCCAGTAACTTCTGTACCAAGTAACTGTCTACCTCTGACCAATTCCACTTTATCCAAAAGGGTAAGGAAATTAAAACCAGCAGAAGCAGCCCCTCTAGGAATAGCTTTAGCTTCATATTTATTAACTATGCCGTTTTTAAATACTTCATTTTTAACAAGTAGATTGCTCATAATTATTCGTCTATAACATTTGAGTTATTGCTTGGATAATATATATCAGGTATAGCACTATTTTGTGCGGATGTCTTTAAAGCGTGGTCATAATCCACCATTTGTCTATAAAGATTGTTGTATTCAGCTTGATGTTCAGAAGCCCAGCTATCTGACTTAGCACCAGTGTCTTGATAGAAAAAAGTCTTAGCAGCTTCATACGCAAGTAATGGATGAAATGCACCTAGAAAGCCAGGGATAGTAGTTTCTATATCAACATCATCAAGAGCCAAATTAGTAGGATTATAAATATAATCAAAGTATATAATGTCTTCTTTAGTGGGGCTTTGAGTAAAGATAAAATTACTATTCTTAATATCTAGGTAGTATCTATTAAAAGAGTTTCTAAATAATCTTCTTTGGTCTCTAGCGATAGGGTAAATTTGTACATCACCTGCCCAAATAGGTAGTGGTAATAAGAAATCACTAGGTAGAGAATAAGTAGTTGTACCTACAGTGGCAGAAGTTGTGTCAACACTTGTCTTTAAAAACTCCCAAGGTCTTTGTGTCCAAAGTCTGCGAGCTGCTATTTGAATTATATCTAAGAATCTATCGTCCTCAATAGAGTCATCTACCAAGAAATCAAAGTATGTTTTTAGTGAATTGCCTGTCATATTTTTTTAATTAAGTCTGGCTAACTCCCAGTAAAGGAGCTAGGCAGACATACGGATAATTCCGTAAGTCCTGACCTCATTGTCGTACCCGTATTGTAGGCATTTAGGCTTTACTAGAGGGTTCTCTCTATCACGCCATAACTTCTACTAGGTCGTGCAGTGATGTTTTATTTTTTAGCTCCAATACTTTCAGTCGTAATCAAACGGAAGATAATCATTATAATACCAGAAGCACCCAAAAACATTTCATTAAGAGATTGTTCACCTGTGAAGTAAAGACCTAGACCAATCACAATTTGTGATAAGCCTGCCCAGATACTTTTACTTTTTAGCATTTTCTTTAGATATTCCATATTATTTTTTCTTTCCGAAGGATTGAATTAACCTTTTCAAACCTTCTATTAAGTTATGGCTTTTAGTAGATACTTTTATACCTTCTGGCATTGAGTCTACCTCTGCTTGTGGCTTAGTAATGTACTTGTACCAAGCACTAGCACCGAATAAATCCTCTAATGTAAACGGAGCGTCAATATGGTGTTTATTTCCATCATAATCTAATAAATAAATCTCTGGTTTTTTGTCTCCCTTGATGAGTTCTAAAGACATAGAATCATAGTTAAGAGTAATAATCTTTTTATAATGGAATCGTAAACCATACGAGAAAGGATAATCTATATCGTAAGTCTTGTATCTATTCAAGTACGAGTCAAATAAATAAGGTACTCCATTTCCGTCTATGTGAGTTAACACAATAGAATGGTCAGCTCCTCTAAAGTTAGAAGTCTTATTAGTCCTAGAGTCTACCGCTACTTGTATAGGACTTAGTTTAAGTGCTTCTTTAAATTCATTTCTTCTAACCTTCTCATAACCATACTCAGTTTCTTCTACCCAAGTTAAGCCTTTCTCTTTAACATCACTAGGTACAGATTGAAAGAACTCTGCTTGTGTCATATCCATAGTAAAAGGATAAACCTCTTCTAATACAGAGCCTTTCTTTCTTCTAGTCTCAGCGACGTTCTTATGGGAGTTTCCTACTCCTGGCCTGGTGTTTGATATAACAGACATAAACCTATCCGAATAATCCATATCCTCGCCATAGCGTACTTTGTGCATCATCTCAGAGGCATTACAGTTAGCAAAGGACACACAAGAATAAGTATCAAAATGGTTGTTTCTTTGAACCTCTAATTTAGGATAGTAAGGTCTCCAATCTCCGTTCTCTACTAAGACCTCGCTAGGAAGTTTAGACCCAAGAACAAAGTCATCTTCGTGTTGATGTTCTTCTTGTAAACTAGGATTGAATCCAGGGTTTTTATACATATTATTTATCTAATGAATTTTTAATCCAACTAATATCTGTTTGTATCTGGCTCAATTGAGCCATAGAGTCTGTATGCTCCATATATACTTTTTCTGTCTTAGTTTCTACTGTCCCCAATCTTACCCAGGTATAACCATAAGCACAAGACCAAACTGTGACTAATAAACTAACAGTGGTAAGAAAAACTTTAATTGTGAGTCTTCTATCTTCTGCTGACATATTAAGGTGTGCAAGGTGTAGTGGTGGAGGTTAAATCTCCATCTAGTGTTGTGAGATAAGTATAACCCCCACCATCAGTATCTAGCACAGCAATACATTTAAATTTTAGAAGTTCTAACTCAAAACTTAAACTAGCTAAATCTGTATGAAACACACCAGTACCATCTAATCTAAAAGCATCTGTACTTGTATTCATCAGGATATTTATAATAGAGTCTTTAGTTTCTAAGTCAGTCAAGGCACTCTCATTGTATCCTTTTAATACATTTATTGTATTTGAACCTACATCTACTGCCTCAATAAGTTCTGCATCATCAAAGAAATAACTAGCTCCATTATCTCCACCAAACCCACCCATTATATTCATTACAATAGTTCCACTTGTAGGAATAGTGGTAGTTGCTGTACCTTGAACCCAGTCAGTTGTAGTAGATAATCCTAATCCATAATCTCCCATTGAGAAATCTACACCAGTACCAAATAAATCTATAAGAGGTGTTGTAGTCGCTATCCAAGAATTAGAGGACACATTCCAAACTTCTGTATAGCTACTTGTCGCATTAGTAAACATTACACCAGGAGAAAGATACTTTGTACCATCATCATCATAAGTATTACTTTCACATTTACTATAAATATTTGCTGTCATTTCCGTTGTAGATACACCTTCATACTCTTGTAATATATAAGATAAAGTATCTGTTGCAACACTACCCTCGTCAGCAGTAATCTTCACAGAATAATCTCCTGTTACAGCGTCAGTAGATATAGATATACCCTCATCACCATCTGCTTGTGGAGTATAATCCCAACTAACTAGAGGGTCATCAGGATTTGCCATTAGAGACCAATCTTCAAATCCAGTGTTATCAGCTCCATTTACTCCATTATATAAAAGTTGAACATCATCTACTAAGGCCGTTGGTCCATCAGTTGTAGCAAAATAAGCAAAGAAAGCCACACCTTCATTTACACCAGAACTAGGGGCAGTTGCTTCTTCAAATTCAAGTAAAGTATATTCTGATGTTGGCGTTAAACAATTTGTACTTCCAGCACCAAATCCAACATCCCAAGTATCAGCAGTAAAATTATAATAAACATCATCATCTGAATCATCTATATAAGAATACATAGCACAATATTGTCCTGCACCTGAAACTGTTTTAGCATAAGCAGTAATTTGTACTGTATCATCTGCTACAAAAACTGTATCAGTAGCTGAAAATAATATATCTGACATATAAACACCACTCCAAGAAGTACCAGCCTCGGTTTGCATAGCATAAACCCCAGCGTGTTTGTCAGTTGAGCGTAACATTAAATCAAAATTTGCATTATCATCAAAATCACTATACTCCCATTCATCTGGTACATTATAGGTATTCCAATTTGCGAAAGTTCCGTCTGTTAGAGTTTCTGTATAAGTTGTGGTAGCTGTCACTTTGACATCAGAAGTAGATAATGTATCTATTGTTCCAGTTGTGAAAGTAGCAGAACCAATTTCCACTTCTCTATCTTTCTTAGGAGTAAGAGTCGTTCCGTCATCATCCCAATAAGAAGTCTGGGTAATGATAGGTTTAGCCCCAAGTTGTTGTTCTAAGTCTACCTCTATCCCTACAGGGAGTTGAGTAGGGTCAGAAGTACCAACTTGATAACTAAGTTCTTCTTGCCATTCAGACCCCCACAATTGGTAAGGAGTGTCTCCTGGCTGTACTGTGTAAGCCGAAGCAGTCATTGGCATAAGCAATGCTACTATGGCTACAAATGAAAGTATTTTTTTCATAATGTATGAGTTATTATTTAATTACCACCACCCTTCAGTGGCATTGTATGTTAATATTACTACTGTGCCATCTGACGCTGCTTTACTAGCGTTAGCACCTGTTAAGTTCTCTGCTCCATTAGGTGCGATAGTTAAATCATTCCCGCTAGAACCACAATTTATTATTCTAAACTCTTGACCTTCTACTCCAGCAGGTAGTGTTACTGTGAAAGCTCCACCGTCTGTGTCAGCAAAGATTCTGTCATCAGTTACTAGAATTGTGTATGTGGTTGTTATTCTAGTAGTGCTTTTAATTAAAATATCCACCAGTCCAGCATAATATAAACTCTTAATTTCCCAGTCTTTAACATTATTATTAGCTACTACTACTATGCTTGTACCTTCTTTTGGTAGGCACATTTCAATTCCTTTGTTTAAAGTGTCGCTTCCAGTAGTTATTAACTTTACATTGTCATTATCAAATGTAAAAGCTGTATCTTTAATTACATACTCTTGACCGTGGTTAGTTGAAGTAATAGCAGGAAGAGTAATTAGTTTAGCTGCTATTACTAGTGGAGCATTAACTGAAAGAGTTAAACTTGCCACACCTGGTTTAGCTGTTACACTTCTGGTTGCTATTACCGTTGGAGCGTTTGTTGTTAAAACTGTTTCTAAAACATTAGGAGTTACAGTAGTATTTACTTCCGTTATTACAGTCGGAGCGTTTAAGATTAAATTAGTTTCAAGAACGGAAGGGGTAATTGTGACACCTTCTGTGCCTGTAACTGTCGGTGCGTTTATTATTAGACTCGTTGCAAGAACAGCAGGAGTAGTTGTTACACTTTCTGTTGTTACTACTGTCGGAGCTGGTTGAGACAAAGTAATTCCCAGTACAGTAAGTTCTATTGTGACATTCTCTGTAGCAGTTACAGTTGGGTCTGGTTGTGAAAGAGTCAATTCTAAAACGCTTGGTTCTGTTGTAATATCTGCTCCACCAGTTACAGTAGGAACAGGTTGTGAAAGGGTTATACCCAATACTGTAGGTTCAACTGTAACATCTACAGCCTCACCACTTATAACTACTGTTGGTGCAGGTTGTGATAAAGTTAATTCAAGAACACTCGGTTCTACTGTAATAAACTGAGTTGCTGAAATAGTCGGTGCAGGTTGTGATAGAGTTGTTACAAGAACTGCAGGTTCTACTGTTACATCTGTTGCTCCACTTGTGTATGTTATAACAAGTTTAGGGTCTTTGGTTGTGCCAGTTTCTGCCGTACCATAACCTATCACACGAACCTCTGTATCAGAAACCCAAGGTGGTTTTGTAGCACCAGCATCATAAACTGTTTCTCTTGACCCCAAGTCTGTATTACCTGTTTGGTTGATATAAGTTCTTCCACTAGCATTTAAAGTAAAGGCACTATAACCAGTTGCTCCCCAATCATCAAAATTTAATGTTGATGACAAAAGTGTTGAACCAACTGACTCATAATCAGATTTAGCTTCTGTTATTGTTGCACTATACCACCCAGTAGTTGGAGACATTCCATCAGTATCTGTAAGAAGTTTTCTATATATAGACAAAACAGCCGCCGAAATAGAAGCACCAGAACCTAAAGAGGAAGTGTCAAATTGAATAAATGCTCTTAATGTAATCTGCCATTCATCGGTGGTAGTAGTTGTAGAATCATCTTGCATTTTAAGACTGGTGCCGTCTCCAACATAATAACTCCCATTTGCTGCAATTTTAGTAAGCCAAGGATTGGTAGTCCAATTATAGGAATAACCATCATAACTAGGATATACTGTTAATACGGACATATTAAAGAACCCTCTCCAAAGTATCGGTTATGATACTTTTTAACGCCTCTTCTGGGTTCTCTTCTAAGACTCGTTCTTTAATAACTTTAGGTTCTTTGGCATTTATATCGTCATATTCTTCATCTTCCAATATAATACAAACAGGAGGATTAACAAAAATAAATGGATTCAAATCTGTTAGGTCTACTTTCTTTCCACTCTTCTTAACTTCTAAAGTCAAGGTGAGTTTGTTATCTTCACTCTCTTTTTTGAGTATCACAATATCGTACTTGCCTTTTTTTAAGGAGCTTTTTGTTAGGTTCATCATCATCTTTACGCAATCTTTCTTATCACTAGCTTTCAATTTTTTAGATTGGTCAGCCATCTAATAAAGATTAACCAAGATTTAAGATACCTTCTGTAGCCCATTGGATAGTAAATGTACCTGCTGTACTTGTTTTGTCTGAACTAAAGTCGATAGCAGCTATTAATGGTGATGTTCCTGGTGTCCCTGTGTCTTTATAAATAACACCATAACGAGCTGTAATTGTTGAAGTAGTCCAAGCTACATCATCAGCATCAAAAACACCTTCATTGTCTGTGTCATCAATTGTTACTGCTGGATTAGCTAAAGTTGACCCACCTGCTGTATACCCAGTACCTGTGACTTCATTTGTAATGTCGTCAAAGAAGTCGTGTGCGTCTTGATCTGGAGTATAACTTGATGTAGTCAAAGCTACTTTTATTGTGTCTGCTGCTAAATCGATGTCAGCATTCAATAGGTCTGCTTTCACTGAATTAAAGATTACTGTTGCCATATAGTTTTTGTTTAATTAGTTAATTGAAATATAATAGTCATTTGAAAGGACAGTATAGGTAGAAGTTTCGACCTTGGTTATTTTCTCCAACTGCCCCCCGTCTATTTGGTGGGTACCATTTATTAATAAATAAGGTGTATCAAATTCTCCGTATAGGAGAGGTGTTGTTGTATTAGAGTTAGCTATGTATAATTTGTTGTTTCCAGTAAATTCGAAGTATCCTGCTTTATACCCAAGAAGTACATTATAATCTCCACTAGCATTAAGACCTGCCTGATAACCAATCACCACTGACCCTGTAGGATTTACACCAGAACCACCTAATGCTTGATTACCTACAGCTACTACTTCAATCCCAGTAGTCATATCTGACCCAGTAGTAACACCAATAAGTTGGTTCTTACTACCAGTAGTTAAATCGAAACCAGCTTTATATCCAAACAGGTTATTCCTTACTCCACTTGTTAAACTACAGCCTGCATCTCTACCAATTACAGTATTCAGTAAAGCTCCACCTGTAGGTAAAGGACAATTAGATAAGATAAAATTACTTCCATCACTAGCTAAAACTTGTGTGTCATTTATTTTGTAAACATTACCAGAAGACAAATCTACATTATAAGAGCCAACTGGTTCTAAATCAGTACCATTTAGTGTCCAATATTTAGCACTCACTAAATCCAGCTTACCAGTTATTGGGTTGAATTTAAATGCCATATTAAACTGATGTTACACTTGTAATAAACTCTTTTGTTGTGTCTGTGTAGACCACAGTAACTGTAGCAACAGTTGCCCCACCTAAACCACCTTCTTTAAAAGTATAAACTTCTGTTGTTGTATCAGGGTAAGCAGCACCAACATAATCAAAAGGTTCGGTAACTAAACCAGCAATGGCTTCTTGCCCTTCTTCTGTGGCAGGGTTGATTTGTGTATCACTGGTATCCCGTAAACTAATCGGGTCTATACCTTCTGTGATTGGGTCTGCCATATTACAGTTTCTCTATTTGATTTAAAACTTTGGCTACCTTTGCATCATCTGTCTTTAAAACAGCAATGTGTCTCATCAATTCTTCCTTACGATGATTGAATAATCTTTCTCTTTCTTTCAAGGATTCCATAGACTTTTTAATTCTAGTAGAGCGTCCATCAAGAACAGTGTCTTTCTTTTCAACTGCATCTTCAATACTTTTTAATTGCTTCTCTACTTCCTTGACTGTATTATCGTTTACAACTTTCAATACATCTAGTTCTTGTGTCGCATTTACTAACTCAATACCTTTGTCATTCATTTCTGCTTCTGTCTTGGCTAGTTCAGTTCGGGTCTTTTTCAATGTAGTTGTGTAAGACTTAACATCTTTTTCTAGTCCTTCTTTTTGAATCTTAACTTCTGAGAGTTTCTTTGACTTAGTGTCTATTTCACTCTCCAAGTCACAAAGTTTAGTGGCAAGTAATTGTTTGTTGCTATCTATTTCATTCTTTATAGCGTCCCTCACAGTTTCCTGTTTATTGACCTCACTCAAAGCATTCTTAGCTTTCATAAGAAGTCCAGCTAATTCTTCAGTTGTATCTTCTATCTCTTCTTTATTGGCAACAATAAGAAAACCCATTTCTTCAATGTCCTTCTTAATTTTAGTTTCTTTATCTTTTACACTTTTAACATCTGAATTGAGCAAGTCTAATTCTGTCTCAGCCATCTTAGACTGTTTCTTTAAGTCAGCTATCTCACCTGGGAGAATAGCCTTCTCTTTTCTCAAAGCCTCTACCTCTTCAGTAGCAGCTTTCATCTTAGAAGCCAAAACAGATAAAGCATCTTTCTTAGCTTGGGGTAAGCTAACTTTAACAGCTTTCACTGTTGATTGTTGTATCTGTCTACACTTCATATTATTTGTAGTTAGCTGATGGAACTGCCTTTACAGTAAGAGTACCGTAGTTAGAAGCTACACCCACTTCTTTGATTGAAAACTTAATAGTTCTGTCTCTAGTTTCAATAGGGATTGAGAATGCATACTCAGTTGCGGCGGCGGCTCCAGTATATTCCCACTCTGAGTTAGAAGCTGTAATAGTACCACTTGAGTCTGCTAGTGATGTAACACTATACAAATCTGTCTCGTCATCACCGAATACCTCTGCCTTCATTGTGAAAACATTGCTTGTTTCGCCACCACCAGTAGTGTAGCTAACAAGTAAAACTAGGTCTGTATAACCATTTGTATTTACGGAAAATACATTGTCAGTGTAAGCCGCTGTAAGTGTTGTAGCACTTAGGTATGTTTTAATTCTTGAGTCCATATAACTTATGTTATTTAATTAAGACTTATTAGGGGCAGGACATAGAATGTCCATTCCCTGCCTAAATAAGGCCTATGGGCATGTACTTGTAGCGTAGGTTGGAGTAGTTGTACTTCCATCAAAACTAATTTTAGTACAATCAGTACCATTATTAACAAATAAATTTGTAATAGTAGATGTTGTTAAAACACCGTCACCTGTGATATCGCCTGTTACGTCACCAGTAAGATCACCAGTCACATCACCGACTACATCTCCTGTAACGTCTCCTGTTAGATCAGCAGTTATAACACCAGTAGGATGATTATAGACACCACCTAAAGTAGCTGGGTCAATATCTTTTCCTTTTACTAGTCCTGTAACCATTGAGACTAACACAAACAACATAATCACTATACCCACCACCAACGCAATTTTCGTCAAAGTTTCTTTATTCATAGTTTATGAATTACGAATGGGTGAATTATAGTGCTGAACCGTCAATCTTGACATCAACCAATTTGTCCTTATCATTGTTGAAAGTCTTTAGACCATACAACATCCAAGGAGCATAGTTTTTACCAAGTTTATCTTGTACATCTTTGATAACTACACTTGGAGATTTTTGCATAACCAAGTTTGTAGCACCTTTTTGACCCATCAATACGTGTAGTGTTTCTACACTCCAAACATCAGCAGCTTCGCTAGCAGCTAAAGCAACTTCTGAACCACCGTGGAATACGATAGTCATAGCAGTAGTACCATCAGTAGCTACAAGACCTTCTAAGGTAGCCTTGCTAGCATCAGACAACGCAATGTAATCTGTTCCAGCAGTACCTGTACCATTGATACAAGCAACTAAGTTATCAAGAGTAGCAGCAACTGTACCACCTAAGTTAATTGAACCAGCTCCAGATGGAGTAGCATTGAAAGTGAATGCAACACCAGCGATGGTAATAGTATCAGCTTCAGTAGGTTCATTTAAAGGTGTCCAAGTAGCTGTATAGGAAAGATTGTTTGAAAGATAAAGCTCTAAGCCAAATCTTGTCATTACTTTACCATTGTTACCAACTTGGTCTCCGAATGCAGTATCTTTACCTTCTAAGTATTGTCTTAGAATTTCTAAGATTGAAGGAGAGATAACAGCAAATCTGTTCTTTGAGCTTACATTTAGTAAGTCCATTTTACGAGCACCAGCTGTAAAGATTTTTTGTATATTACCTGTACCGATAACAATTGTGTTACCAGCTGTACCACCAACATCACCGTCATCAATGTCAGAAGTAGCGTTAGCGTATTCGCCAAGTACATCAGCATCAACAAAGCGGTTAAGTTTATCCATAGAATCAGCTGCAAATTCGTCTGCAGTGTTGTATGAATTTTGGATAGAATCCCATATTTGTTACTACCCTTTCGGGCGGATGAGTCATTTCTGCTCACCTCTCTATGTCACCATAGAGAACGGACTATATCACTATCCTGTTAGATTTTATTCTATTTGTCCTCCATTCTAATGGTTGAAGATTTTTATAGTTGAAGCATTTCTTTTGTTCTTCTGGCTTCGTTAAGTCAAAAGAAGAGACTGGTATAATATGGTCTATTTCCCAAGTACCGTGATTCTCCCAAGTCATCCAGTGTTGAAACTGTTTTTCTATATGTTCACGGGCTTCTTGAATCGAACAACCAAGTAATTCTATTGTTTTAAAACATTTGTTACCTAGTTGTCTTTTAATAGCTATATTTACCCTACTTCTTAATAACCCTCTCAAACGATAATTAGTGTCTTCTTTTACTTTTTTACTGTGATAAACACGAGCTATCTCAGACACTTTTTTCCTATTATTTTTTCTATATCGTTTTTGTATCTTCTTGTTTGTATCAGATTTAACAAACTTTTTATACTTCTCAGGATTTTCTAATCTATCTTTTCTTGCCCACTCTCTTGAGCGTTTACGAAAAGCTTCTAGATTTGCCTGTCTGTATTCTTTACCACTTTCTTTATACTTTTTTGCTGAAGCTAATTTAACCTTATCTAAGTTATCCTCTCTATATTCCTTAGCTCTAGCTTTTTCTCTTTCTTTATTTTTTTGGTAATATTTTTTGTTGTAATCTGATTGGTTGATATATTTCATATACCTTGTATTATATCAACTTTCCATTAAAATGTAAAGGGCTTTCAGGATACTCGGCGTGTAGTCTCTAGCGGGAGTTTACCACTTCTCACGAAGTATGCTCTTCCGTCGGGATAATCTCATTTCTGAGACTTCCCCCGATATAGCCAAGTTAATAAATGCACATTACTGTGCAAAGACGCAGACACTACTTCTTAACTTCCCAGTTAAAAAGTGAAAAATGTTTTTTACGTCATCGAGGTAGAAAGGTACGATACGAGCGATATTTACCACTAGAGTATCGTCTGTACCTGAGATATCCTGTACTGTGAAAGCAGTTCCTTTTGTATAAGCTTGTCCAGTCACAGCTGAACGGTAGGGCTTGTGCACGGTGTCACCGTCTTTTAGTGTAGAGCGTAGTTCAACGCTTGCGATAGCCATTGCAACCAAATCTTTATAGCGGACTTCTTGCATCACTTTTGACCAATATGCAGCATTCAACAAACCATTTCCTAATGCGTTTGCCATTTTATTGGGGTTAATTTAATTAGACTTTATGTTTAGAGACGTATTCTCTAAACTCTGCGAAAGTCTTAGTATCCATTGACCCGATAGCTTCCCCATCATCAGACTCAAGAATTGCCTTGAAATCGTATGCTGGGTTGTTTTTGTTTGAACCACCTTTGCCCTTCTCAACCGTCTTAGAACCTTTAACAGGTCTAAGTCCTTCAACTCCACGATATATTACATCAATAGGAGTCTTAGAGTATTCTTCAGAAAAGTAGTTGCGTTTTAGTTTACCTCTGATAGCGTCAACATCTTCATCAGGGTATTTTTCCTTGAGTTTACCAAGGTCTTTACGCCATAGCTTCTCCTGTTGGGCTTCTTCTTCTGCCTCACGGACAGCTTTAGTAGCAGTCTCAAAATTATCTATCTTTGAGCCAAGTTCTTCTTTGACTTTCTTATAAGCACCATCTTCTGCAAGTTTTAAGAGTTTCTTCACTGATTCTTTACTAACTCCGAATTCATCGGCATACTCATCTATTGATGAAACCAAATCTTCAGCGTTAGACTGGTCTGGTTTTGCTTGATACTCTTTCTTTTGAGCTTCAAGTTCTTTTAGTTTAGCTTCAGCGTCGTGTGCTCTTTCTCGCATCTTCTTGTGCTTATCTAGGTTGACAAACTTACTCGTTCTAGTAGGCTTCTCATCCTCTTCCTCAGGTTCAACATCTTCATCAGAGTCATCGTCATCAACGACTTCTTCTTCTTCAGGTGCTTCTTCTGTGGGTTCAGGTTTCTCCTCAGGTTCTTCCTCCGTAAGAGGTTCTTCCTTTGGTTCTTCCTTCACTTCGCCATCTAAATCGGCTAAGCGTTCTTTTTGCTCTGGTGAGAGCTCATCACCGTAAGTGACCTTAATGTCATCGGACATATATAGATTTGTTAAGGACTTGACTGTCCATTATTAAATTATTCTAACTCGTAATCAATTTGGTCTTCTAAAGATTTAAGTCTGTTAGGTGCTCCAGAAAGTAATTGTAGTATCTCAGTCCAAGCTCCTCTATAAGCTATAAGTTGGTCGTTCTTTTCCTCATAAGGTTTGAGACTGTTATCTATCTGGGCTAGTTGTGTTCTAACTTCTTTAATCAATACTTTCATTCCAGGTGTACCAAGTAAGTCAACTAAGCTTTGGTTCTCTCTAATCTGTTGATGCCATACTTTAATACTCTTTTCAGTAGTTACATCTATCTCACCTCTAAAGTCTAGCATCTGTCTTTTAAGTTGTTCTATTTTATCTAATATCATACTTGAGGTAATAATGATTCTCTTTGTGGATTAGGTTGTACCCCTTGTCCTATTAGTCCCTCAGGCTTAATACTTGGCTGTTCTTGAGGGTTTATAGGTAATTCAGGTTCAATCATCCCACCCTCTACTAAACCACTCTGTAACTGCCCTTCTTTGGCAAGTTTATCAAACACAGATTTAACTACATTCTTACGAGCAAATTCCATTTCAGCAGAAGCGTGAGCAGTAATTCTATCAGCTACATCGTCTTTAATCTCGTTATCAGCCATAAAGTCAAGATGTTTCTCAATATGAGCTGGAGTAGCGTATTCGTTAGGTTCAATATCTTTCTTCAACATCTTTTCATTCTCTTCAGCAGCTTGTAATACAGATTCGCTATTGCCTTCATTCTCTATGTTAAGTAAAGCTCTAATCTCTTCTCGTTCAAATCCAGATATTTCTAGTTTCTTTTCTAGTGCAGTCTTTTGATTGATTAAAGGATTCTGTACTTCTACTGATAAGCTCTCGAACTTACTTCTTCTCTTACGAGCATCGGCTTGTAGTTCAGCGTTAAGTCCTTTAGCAGTAATATCGTACTTAGGGTTAAGGTCTTCTTTGATAAGTTCATCCCATTGTACACCAGCTTCACCTAACATCTTAATAGCTAGTTTCTCTGGCATATGTTCTTTCAATCCATTTATGTAGCGTTTACCCATTCTAATCCAGAAGCAACCATAAGACTTTTCAAACAATCCAAGTCTATCAGCACTCTGAGCCAGTTCTCCTTCAAATACACCAACCTTCTTATCATCTTCACTAGCACCTTGTAATCCAGCAGTAATACCAGAGTTTCTTGATTGAGCTCCATCTACTAGACTATAAAGCTGTTTAGTGTCTCCTACATCAGGATATTGGAACTCATATATACCACTTCGTACATCTTTCCCGTTATCAGGTGTAGCAGGTACAAGTCCAGCCCATCTAGGCTCTAACAGTGCAGGGTTCTTAAATACACTTGTATCGTAAGCTTTCATTCCGAAGTTCCTATACTGTCTGTTGTCTAGGGCTTGGTTAATCAATATGTTCTTTGAGATGATAGTATCTCTAACTTGGTCTGCAGGACTAGGTGTCCAGAACTCAAATGCATCAGGAAAGAAAGCCCAGCTATCAAAACACCATAGAGGGTCTCCATTAGGGTATTCTTTAGTTTTAAAAACTTCTTTTAGTGGTTGTACTCTTATCCAAGTCTTAGTAGGTCTGTCATAAGTACAGATGTATCTAACACCTTCATAAGTCGTGTACCATTCCACTAGTGTAGCAGTAGCAAGACTCTGGTATCGTTTGGTGTCTCTACCAGTTATAAGGCTAGACTTGTTACCTTTCTCTTGTAGTTCGTTCTCGTCATCAACCTCGGTATCTTTAGACTTAGCCATCTTTAGGATAAAGACTTGTTTCTGGTCGTATCTTTCATCTTCTTCTAGTTCGTCCACACTTTTAAAGATATTGTCCTGACCCATATAGTTAGCCTCCTCAATACTCTCACCACCAGCTAAAGGGTCTACTAGGAAGTCGTAAGAGTCTACTAGGACTAGGTTAGAACTATATTCAGGTTCACTATCAGCAAAGTATTTATATACTGCTCTGCCATATAATCCTGCTATCTTCTTACCCATAAGGTCTTTAGTTTTCCAATCACCACGACTAGGAGAGCTATCTTGTTCCCATGCTTTGGTGACCTTCTCTGCTTTTCTAACATCAGCCTCGTCTGTAGGCTCATAGGTTATGAATGGAGCGTCATCTATCTTAGATATAAGGGTCTCAATAAAGCCCTGCATCTCTCCTAATAGTACATTGTGTCTACCTTTCATCTTCTTTTGTTTCCTACCATAGTATAAGTCTTCGTTAGGATGCCAAGAAGAAGACACTCTCGTGCTTCTATAGTTTAAGGCTTTATCGTATTCTTTTAACGACTGATCAAGTATAAGTTGTTCTTTTGACATAAATTTATCCGCCTATCCCTGAGAAGGATTCCTCCCAATCGGGCTGTTTATAATTATTAGATTCTAAATCTGGTTGTTTAGCTATACCTAGTTGGTACTGAGTAGCATCAACTACATCATCGTTAATACACTGTGGGAAGGTAAATAGCTCTTCTTCTAGTGCAGTACATTCTCCCTTGATGTGATAGATTGAACCACTGCTATACCGAGGTATAAGACCTCTGATTCTAACTTCTTTGTTCACTCCCTTGTGTTCAACCTCTACTATGGGTAGAAACCTATTCCTTTTCCTCATCTCTTCGTCCAAGTAAGGCTTTAATCCCCAAGTATAGGCTGTCTTTTCTATTCCTATTGTTTCAAAGTTTCTTTTATCTTGTATTGTAAAAAGGTAATCAACTAACTCTTTAGGGTTAAGTTTCATTCTATACCCTGCTAAGTTCCAGTTGTTTTCTTTGTCAACGTAGTTCTCTGAGAAGCCACAGTAATCGGCACTGTCCTTCTTACTCATTGCAGTATCTACTATAAGAAAGTTCCTTGTTTTCATTCGGTCTACTTCTTCTCTAGTAGTGTGTCTTAGCCAATCTTGTTTAAATTCCTGTAATTCACTCATAATAGGGGTTTGTTGATATAAAGCTGACCAATCATACAGCCCAACAGTATCTTTAATCTTCTCTAAAGCCTCTAAGTCATACTTCTCTTCCCACAATGGTTTACCATCTGTAATAGCAGGTAGCTTAATTACATCCCACTTATCTCCCTTGTCTCCATCTTCTTCTTGTTTCTTCAATAATCTACCAGCTAAATCATCTATGTTCCATCTAGTAAGGATAAGTACAACAGCAGCGTCTTTCTCTAAACGAGTATAGGCTGTAGAAGTATACCAGTTCCAATGCTTGTCTCTAATGGTTTTACTTTCAGCCTCTTCTCTATTCTTGATAGGGTCATCTATAATTAGAATATCAGCTCCCCTACCAGTAATAGCACCACCGATACCTACACTAGTGTAACTTCCTCCACCATCAGTTTTCCATTTAGCTTTGTTCTGTTCATCTGCTTTTAATCTTGTTTTAAATATCTTTTGGAATATGTCATCTTTAAATAGTTCTCTTGTCTTAGAACCAAAGTCCTGAGCTAACTCAGCAGAATAAGATGCTGTTATAATCTCCTTATCAGGGTTTCTACCTAAGTACCAAGCAGGAAAGTTTATAGTTGCTAGTTGTGATTTTCCGTGCCTCGGTGGGACGAATATCATTAACCTTTTAATTTCCCCACGCTCTACAGCTTCTAACTTATCAGCTATAGTCTCGTGAATACTAGCAGGTTTGTATGTTCTATTCGTAACAATAGAGAAGTCTACTAGACTATGCCTCCCCGTCTGTAATATCTTTAATTTGTCTTCGTGAGAGTAGTTCATCTAATTGCTCTTGTGTGAGTAAAGATTCTGTTCTATCTGTAACTCCACCACTTAATAGTTCTATGTTCTTAGTAAGTTTATCAATTCCACCAGTAATATCAGAGTAGTTAGCTTTCTCTTCCTTACCAGCTAATAAGTCTATAGCCCTATCCCTTGCTTTAATCATTTTCTCTACTACTGGTAATACATCTCTCTGTACTCCTGGAGCATTGATTATATCGGGTGTTTTGTGTCTTGCAGTATTTCTAGTATATCCAACTGACTCCAACATCTCACTTTTATTCAAAGGTTTAGCCCTCTTAGTGTTAGCTATGAGCTCTTTTGCTAGTGCTTTCTGTCTTTCTGTCTGTACCTCTGCCATATTAAACTAAGGTTACTTTACCTCTTAATAGTTCTTTGTCGTGTTTAGGTAGTCTTGCTATCTTTACACCATTATGGATAACAAATTTAGGTTCTTCAATAATAGGTTCTAGTACCTTCTTTATTCTTTTAGTTGTTTTGGATACTAATTTCTTTGATGTCTTTTTTTTAATTGGCATATATTATTATTTAGTTGTTTTATCAATGGCTTCTTTGATTTGTTCATCAACCTTTTTGTCGATAGCTTCTTTGTGGTCTTGGGCTTTATCATATAGTTTTAAGTCAGCATAAACCATTCTATAACTCATCTGGGCTCTTACTTGGTATTTATCTTCTAGTTTTTGTAGAGCTTCTTGAAAACTCTCTAATCTTTTTTCGTAGTCTTTGAATTTCTTTTTGTCTTCTGGGGATAGCTCTTCAGCGTTGAGTACGTGCTTTTCTTCTTTTGACATAGTTTTTTATTTAAACAATTAACGCAGTGTCCTTTATAAAGATTTAAGTAATAATATTCTTTACCACAGTTTTTGCAGACTTGTACCAGTTCTTTGGTTTCTTTAGTTTCGGATTCTTTAATTCTTCCTGGTACTGTTTTATCCATAGAATTGTCTCTGGTTTAAGTTTATCCTGTAAAAGCATAATATGTTCCTATTGCAAAAAGTATGATTAAGATAAACCAAACTAATCTAGTAGTTATTTTGTCTCCTTCTGGGTACTGCATAACTTATCTATAAGGGAGGACTATAGTAATAGTCCGCCTCTGC
>Ga0222694_1000144_pt1 | contig 18134 bp, 16 predicted proteins | sample AntAcemetage1333_FD_181145 | JGI IMG/M metagenome (GOLD analysis project Ga0222694, IMG submission 181145) | Saline water microbial communities from Ace Lake, Antarctica - #1333 | ecosystem: Environmental > Aquatic > Non-marine Saline and Alkaline > Saline | place: Antarctica: Ace Lake...
AAATGCTCCCGTGAAGTCTCCTTCGATTACCCATGTGTGCTTACTAGTAGCATACCGTAAACGATTTGCTACCAGCTGACACGATCTATTAGCTATGAAACCATAGCTGTTTAGATCTTCAAGATCTGGAAGAAAGATACATTCAAGTATTATGAGCATGGCAGTTTCAACCAATCGATCCCTAAATGTGGGGATTCCGAGTGGTCTTAATTTGCCATTCTCTTTCAAGATATAGGTCCGTCTAGCTGGTTTAAATTGATACGACCCTGATTTGATATCATCAGCTATAAGCTGTACTGATCTCTCATTGTAGTCATCTCTATTCTTACCATCTATACCTGGAGTTCTAGATCCCGAATTTCCTTTAATGCGATTGTATGCAATTACATACAAATCTGGGCTATACATTAATCTATGTATATCCCTATTTTCCCATCCACTTTCTCTATTGCGCTTTGTAAGTTCTTGTAATAGTTTTTCAATATTCATAACACTCCTCCTTTCGAGGAATTGATAGTGTAAACATACAAGATAATATACCTGTGAGGTCTCCCATCCGGTTCTCCATTACAGAGCCGTTCAAACGGTATCCTCACTCTTCTCGCATAGCCATTTCGGACCTTAGCGAGTAACCACGATTCACTACTATTCCGATGTCTTCCCTTAGATTCCCATTTCGATCTGTTACCTAGCTATTAATGCTTTCGGAGAGTCTCTATTCGCTCATGAATCCCCAATTGCCTTGGATTCATGTAGAAACTATATGACTTTAGTAACGCGTGTCATACCAGTATGTTGGCCTGCTCTTAGATCTTGGGTTTAACCAATCAAGGTTTAATCTTAGGAAGATTACCTGGCCCGCCTAGTCGTGCGTACTTTGACTATTTGGGCCTTTTAAACGTCATGCTACAGTCCCATCGGGATTTCCCCCATCAGGTAAGACGCCGGTTTATATACATTTGCGAAAGTATAACTGCCACTTTGGCAGCTACGGATTAGTAACTATCGTGTCGCACCAATTGGAACATGTAACTTTGGATACTCTTATTACAAAGATGAGCATCATCCAAGAATAAAATAATTGGATCCTTGTCAATGTCCTGACAACCCACATGAAGATTATTCAAACTAAATACTTGTGGTTTTGTCCAGATTGCTTCATCCTGGTTAGCATCAGTCAGAGCCTTTGGAAGACCGGTGATCTGATGGAACTCGAAGGGAGCGGCTGCAGCATTACCTGTTAAGACCAACTCCCCTCTGCCCCCAAGCCGTGCTTACTACGTTAATAGTACACGGCTTTCCAGTTAAGTTCTTCTGAAAAGTCTAAGTTTTAGAATTCACTTCCGTCATCCTGCGTTTATCTTTAGCTTTGTTTTGCTGCTTTGTTCGAATATTGTGACATCTAGTACATAGTGTCACAGTTTTCCGATTGTTAGCTGCAGTTACATACTCCCACGGCTTCTTAGTCCTACCGGCAGAGCCGAGACTATTTTTATGATGCTGCTGGAGATTGCTTGGACTATCGCAGTCTGCACAATGGCTATCTGGTATATCAGACGCATGGATGTAGTTGGTTGTCTTTAAGATATCGATCCATTCTTGATGAATGTCTCTCTCAACCTTATTGAGCTTCCATTTCCATCCTAGTAAATCATTCGATTCTATTCTTTGAGTGACGCTTTTATTAATTCTAGGGAATCGACCATACTTAGTTCGTATCTTTGACACTGTTGAATTATGACGTCCAGCCAATGTTTTCAATACAGAGTATTCAAGTATGTACCCTACCTATAACTTTAGAGCTTCTATCACAAACTTGGTAATAATTCTTCAAGCCTCTGATAATCTCATTGAATTTTTGAATGATTCTCTCGTCTGACATAGAAATCCATGCCGTTTTGCACAGGGGAAAACCCTCACTATCACAGAACCCCTTTTCCTTTAGCCTTTTGATTATTCTGTCATCAGCGTCGATAAAACCTTTCCTTACCCTTCGTTGGTAAGTAGTAGTTTTATTTTTAGTGCTGTAACATTTTGAGATCCCGTATCTTTTATTGTCCACAAGAATAAACTTGTAACCGAGAAAGCAGAATCCATCATTGACTGAGGTTATTTTGGTTTTGTCTTTGTTTAGGCTAATCCCGATATCTTTTACATTCTTAACCACTTTCTTCATGATCCGATCATCTATCTCACTTTTGGGTCCAGTATATAATACTACCCAATCGTCAGCATAACGATACCATTCGAACCTCCTACTATGAGGATTTTCGACTCGTGGATCAATATTTAGCAGTTCTTCTTGTAGGATACCTATTTCGTGAATTTTAGCTTTTCTTTCATCTGGGGTACATCTACTAGATTTCAGAACCGCAGAAATAGTGCGGATCTTATACCTGAGTTTATTTGTACCTTTGTGTGTTTTGAATGCTTGATTACCGTAGTTGAGTTCCACTTGGAGTCTGTCCATGTGTCTGTCAAAGTGATCGAGTGCCCGATTAAATAGAAAAGGACTTAGTATGCCACCCTGAGGTGTACCGATAGTGGGTTTATGAAGTGTATATGTTTTTACATATTCCTTCTTTTCCCACTTACTTCTTTTCTTCTTCGGGTTCTTTAGCGTTTTATGTTCTTCCATAAACCCAGCCATTAACCTTCTTCTGATTAAGTCTAGGAAACGCTTATCTGTGATACGGGTGCTCAGCTCTTTCATTACAGCGCCATGTTTGACATTATCGAAAGCACCAGTGAAGTCTCCTTCAATGATCCAATTTGCTCCTTCGATTTTGTTTCGAAGAATGTCTGCCACGTCAGCGGTGCACCTTCCCTTGATGAATCCAAAACTCCTTGGATTTTCAAACTCTGGTGCCCAGATTGCTTCAAGAATTACTAGGATTGCTCCTTCAGTGATTCTATCGCGAATGGTCGGAATTCCTAATGGACGCATTTTCCCGTTAGGTTTTAGAATTTCAATTCGTTTAGCGGGTTTCCATTTATACTGATTATCCCTCATAGAACTTATTATACCTTGCAGCATATTATTGTCCCAATGTTTGATAGTCTGGTTATCCACTCCACTAGTCTGTGATCCCTTGTTTCCAGCCATTCTTTCATAAGCTAATACATACAAATCCTCGTCATACAGTAGCCTGTATAAGTCATTGAATTTGTATCCATCTTTTTTAACTTTTTCTCTCATGATCTGTAGTTTGTCTGCTATTTTCATAATTTCTCCTATTACAGGAGACGTGCGTTATTCTTAGCTCTGACTTTACAGAATACTTAACCTAGAGGCACTCCCATCCGGTTCTCCATTACAGAGCCGTTCAAGCGGTATGCCTCCTCTTCTCGCAGCACCATTTCTGGTGGTAAGCGAGTAACCATGATTCTTGTTATTACTAGTATGTCTATACTTAGATCTCTCATTGGGAATTTTTAAAATCGTAGTCTGATACTTTTTACATATCCGGCTCCACGATCGATGTGCAAATGAGTTATATGCGTACGTCTAGAACATCCGTCCACATCATTTACAAAATAAGCTTCATTGCGATATTGCTTACTCAACATGCTGAATTGCATCTTATTCCTGAGATTTGACCCTAAAGGTCTGATCATATATAGCCTACATCGGGAATCCATTTCATCTCGCAAAGAAATTTCAACCCTTACACCCGACATGTTACAGTCCCCCTTAGGTTTCCCATCAAGGTAAGTCTTGTGTTTATAAGCATCTAACTAGCTCAACTGGCCTAGCGCCAGCATAGTAATAACCGTAGCATGTCACACTTCCAAAAGCATAGTTCCCATATACTTTGGTGCGAGTCCAAAACCATGATTCCTGCAAATATTGTCCATTGTCCAAGTTTTCCCAATACCAGGACCACCCGAAATCCAAAGAATACTTACCGAATGATCATTCTGAATTGCTTTAGATTGCATGTTAATTGATGCCATAACGTATGGTTCAATCTCAGCAATCTTTACTCTGCTCACTATGTCCATTGTCTGTTCCGCCATCTTAATTACTCCTATACTATTTTATTTATCGTTCTCGATTATTGGGTGTGGTTCGAATAGTTTTCAACTATCTTTGAATTGTTTCTTGAAACTTTGATAAGATTCTTCTGATAATTTTATTTCTTTTCCGTCAATTGTAATTGTTCTTTCTGGATTTATTAGTACAAAACCTGGAATTTTACCATCATTTAATTTAATTTTTTGGCCGATTGGAACCTCAATGATTTCAAATATATCTCGTCTAACACAGACACATTTTTTTTTGCATGTAAAAGTACAACCATAACCAGTCTTAAAAGTACAACCAGACCCAGTATTAAAAGTACAACCATACTCAGTATTAAAAGTACAACCATAACCAGTCTTAAAAGTACAACTAGACCCAGTATTAAAAGTACAATCAGACCCAGTATTAAAAGTACAATTATATCCAGTCTTAAAAGTTAGTCTATCAATTCCACTAAAATTCAAAACTAGATTGTTCTCGGTTGTTGAAAATGTTCTGGTTTCCTCGTCCCAGTTATATTTTTTAGTTGATAATTCTTCACCGAGTTGTGTCACTGAAAACTTCATTTTTAACTCCTTTTAATTCCAAATTCTCAATTTTATCACAAAAGTCTCTTAACCATCGAACTTTCATCTTATATTGTTTACCAGCTACCATGTATAGATATCGATCTGTAGATTTCATATACATGCGATGCATCTTCACGAATTCACTTTTGAATGTTACCTTGTTCTCCTTAAAATAAACCCCAATCAAATTAAGAGTTCTATCAAGAGTTTCGCTGGATGCATCACTAATACATTCTTTGCATATGTCATGATTCGCACATAAGGCATCAGTATCCATATCACACACTCCTCATATATTAAAGGTCTACTCGTATAATTCGACCAATTATTCCATCTGTTTTATGTTCACAATTAGCTAACCATATTCGGGGAATTGCATAATTCATGATATCTTGTGTCGACTCAATATCAGAACACATATCAGTAATCCCTATGAAACATGAAATCATTTCATCCGGGTTTTCCTTTAGAAACTGATTAACATATTCAAAAACACCTTTATGACTAGTGCCTCCACAATGCCTCCTCGTAGCTAACTCATCTATATCCATCTCTTCGATGTCTGGATAATAATGTGTCCATCCAACCACAGAATCATGTTTAATAACCAGAAGACCTTTATAATAGTCTTTCGCCTGGATCATAATATCTACTGATCGAATAACATCTTTATCAGACATTGACCCAGACTCATCCACAGCCAGAACCACGACACCATAACGTTCTTCTTCTTCTACATCAGGAAGATATGGCATCTGAGGATTAGCTAACCACGACATTCTGGGTTTACCCCAAGACATTTCATGTGATTTTTCAAATGCAGTCATCAAGGAATCCTTGGTTATTCTTGCCCAGTCAACTTTGACTTTAAACAATTTACCTAGGAACTTCTTTAACTCAGCACTTCTAACCCCTTTTGATAAAGAGCTTTCTAGGGTCTGTCTCGCTAGACTTCTTCGATCCTCGTAATCTTTCTTATCTTCATCATTTTTGAAATGTGTACCTTCTGGGAATGTGATTGTGGTATGCTTGAACTCTTTGTCCCCAAGTTTGAATTCCGTTTCAGTTACTTGAATTTCAGAGTCATCCGATATCTCGTTCCCATTAGCATCAGTAGTAGGAAGTCCATTCTCTTTCAAGAATTCGTTAAGTTTCTTCGTTGATTGTTTCTTTTTAAAATGACCATTCTTCTGAAGATAATCATAATGAAACTCGAAGGGAGCGGCTGCAGCATTACCTGTTAAGACCAACCCCCCTCTGTTCCCGAACCGTGCTTGCGACTTTCGAAGCACACGGCTCTCCATTCAGATACTTTCTAATCTAATAACTTAAGTGTGGTTAATTCTTGGTTTCTTGTGATGCCTAATATCATGACAATCTGTACATAGCGTAACTTGTTTACTCTCATTTGATCCATGAATCTTATCAAAAGATCCTGGGTTATATTTCTTTCCTTTAAGGGAATGAACATGATGAGATTCAAGTTTCGTTTGGTCAGTACAGCCACATTTAATACATTTATCTGCTCTAGATTTCCTAGTCGGTACAAATGACGTAGTATTTAGTACTGTATGTAATTCTCTTACACACATCTGATTACTTTTCCATTTCCATCCTAATAGGTCACTAGATTTAGCTTTCGGAAAGGAGGATTTTCCCGCTGAGGGATGCTTACCATATTTCTTAATAACTTTTGCAGTAGATGATTTATGCTTATGAGCAAGGGACTTTATACAAGACCATTGCAAAATATAGTATACCTGACCTATTAGCCTACAACCTTGGTCGCAAACTTTGAAATAGTTTAGTATACCTATCCATATTCTAGCGTAAAATTGGATTATAGCTTCATCATCCGAGTGTATTAATTCAGGAAGTTCCCGAGGGAAACCATCCTTAGTGCAAAACCTTCTGTCAGTTAATCGCTTTAGTATTCGTTGATCAATTCCAACGCACCCTAGATTTGCTCTCTTCTGGGAGAATTTCACACCTTCTTTGGTCTTCCTAGTGTAGACCCTGGATAGGGAATAATTATTTCGGAAGTAGTAACCCAAGAAGTTGAATCCAGAACGTGATTCAGTAATCACAGTCTTTTCATCATTAAGTGTAACCCCAGTTAGTTTGCATTTTTCGGTAATGACTTTTAGTATGTTATCCATTTCCCATTTCGGGCCGTTAAACATAACTATCCAGTCATCAGCATAGCGATAAGCCTTCAACCCTCGTCCTTTCGGATTTGGAGTTTTAGGATGGCTGAGTCTCTTCTTAGCTATTATATCTTTAACAGCTTGTCGTAGCGACTCTTTGACATCAGTATTCTGTGCCTTCTTGTACTCTGATCTTAGATGAAATAACTCAATAGCAAATTTTTGATTGTAAGCGTGAGTTTTTCCGCGATTCATAGTATCCATGAGATACACAAAACCTTCATCTAAGTATTCCATTGCTCGGTTAAAGAGAAAAGGACTTAGTATTCCACCTTGAGGCGTTCCGATATTTGTTTTATGGAGAATACCCTTTTCGGTATATCCCGCTTTCAAACGTCGTCTTACCAGATTAATGAAACGTTCATCCTTGATCTTAAGTCGAAGCCTAGATTCGATTGAAGCATGTGTTACATTATCAAAAGCTGCCGATAGGTCGCCTTCGATAACATATTTAAACTTCTCTACATCAAATCTCAACTCAGCAGCAATTTGAGGACAAGATCTACCTTTGATGAAACCATAACTATGTTTAGGTTCCTTCTCTGGTAGATAGATACATTCTAATATAAGTAGCATCGCCTTTTCAACAATTCTATCTCTGAAAGTAGGGATTCCGAGTGGTCTCATCTTCCCGTTTGCTTTCTTGATATAAGTGCGTCGAGCTGGTTTGAACTCATATTTGTTTTGCCTCATTAGAGAGACAATGTTTTCAACCATTGTGGTATTATAGGATTCTTTGTTTTCTCCATCAACTCCAGCTGTTCTTGAGCCTTTGTTTCCCTTGATCTCTTTAAATGCTAATTCATAGAGATCCGGAAAGTAGAGTAATCTAAATATGTCCTTGTTTTCCCACTTACCTTTGTTATTTACCTTAGCTAGTTCTTGTAGTAATCTTTCAACTTTCATAATTATCTCCTTTCGAGATAGTTATTAGATCGTTACAAGTATCTGAACTGCGGGGCCTTTCTCTGGTTCTCCATTACAGAGCCATTCAGGCGATAACCCCACTCTTCTCGCAGTACCATTTCTGGCAGTGAGCGAGTAACCAAGTTTTGGTAGAGTAATGCGGTTTGGTTTTAGGATCCCTTTCAGAATATTATATCCGGCCATTAATGCCTTCATTGTCCAGTATAGCAAGTATATTTCATGAAGTTTCTTTGAAATATATAACTGGATTTACGCTTCAATTGTATATGCGTAAAAGGTGAAGAGTCCCTCAATATTCTTAGGTTCAATCAATACAGATTTATCCATAACCAACCTAGCTTGCAGCTTATCACGTAATACAATTTCCGTGCTGTCTGCTTTAATGGCATGCTACAGTCCCCTCAGAGTTTCCTCCTTAGGTTAGCCATTGCTTTATACTCGTTCTTGCATAGTAATGCCCCACTGGGCACAACATTGCTCTACTTAACTTGTCGCACAACTTCTTCCTCGATCATATTATCAAACCTGTCATCAATCAAGATATCATCTATCTTATCAACTTTCATATCAACTAATGGACTACTTGGACATACGTCTTTTGATTCCCTCTCCAGTTTCGACAAGAGAAGGTTAATAACGAAGTCACAGGCAATATTCCACAGCTCAGGGTCTCTCTTTCCTCGTCTCTTATCATGGAACAATTTCGGGTGAAACGATTCATGACACAAAAGGAAAGTCAGAATGCACCGTTGGGTTAAATCACCAGTAGCCAACTTGAATATATGTGAATTAGGATTAATGTAAATCCGTTCATAATCAGTAGCTGCAGGAGCACCCAATGGAACATTATCAGTATACACGATTTCAAAATTCAAAAGATCTAACCCAAACGGCAAAAAGATATTACATCTCAATGCCTTGGATACGATAATTGATTGTAAATCATTCAACTGTTCCATTAATGTTTTATCTAACTCACTCATACATTTCTCCTATCATACTCATTTACGCAGTGTGAAGTTTCCATAGAATATCAATAATTCCATCAGAAAATTCATTCATTAAATTCATTTTTGTAGAAGTAGGTTTGTCTTCTATACAATCTATAATTTCATCTTTGTGGAATGCCACAAATGAACTAGCAAATTTTGCAATGTCTTTCGTTCTTCCAGCTCTCTTTGATAGAGCTATAAGTGTCATCATTTTAGATCTGGCTGCACTGCATTCTATTTCAATATTCATATATTCCTCCTATTGAGAGTATCCGATTATTCAGATTTCTATCACATTGAAACCTTATAAGGTTATAGTTTCATTGATGACCCCATCAATGAGTATTTTTGCCAGTCCCGACATTCCCTTCTCGCCATGACGAGTTGGTGCAGAGATTGGACGTTTGGATACTTTATCCAATGTTGGGAACCATCGAGCCTGGACCCCTTCATTTTTATATTGGGATAACGCAAAATGCCCAATAGTGTATTGTTCAATGTTGGACATACCAACACTAAAACTCTTAACTGTTTTATCAATATCCCTGCGGAATATATGAACTCGTGATTCATTAGCATTTTTAACTACATGAAAGATAGCCCATTTACTGTCAAATGCCAGACTCTTAAAGAACATCTGTTGAACAGTATTGTATGATTTCACTCTAGGTACTTTCATGAAAGAATCAAACCTATCATTGAACCATGACCGAATTGCATCCGTAGTTCTATGAGCCAACGGAGTATGCCGCAAACCAATCTTGTTATTACACACTTGATCCGTTCCCGGATATCGTGGTACAAATATCAGATCGGTGGGACGTGTCCCCATCTTCCAATCGATATCGTGAAAAGTATTACTTGATACAGGACTAACTGGATGTCCCAAAAACACATAACCCAAACGTTTGGATTTGTCTTCATTTGCTCCACTAACATGGAACATCTTAGAATTGGCTTGCTTAGCAATCATTACCGGTATTTCAACTCCGGTATCTTTGTGTTTAACAGATGCCAAAATCGGACCACATTCCCATGCTACAATGAGCTTATACATAAACTCATCAAATCGCATCTTATCCTTTTTATATTTTGACTTAGGTGGGTTACTATGTTTTTCTCGAACTGGACTAAGAGTGAGTTGTTTCACTTTCCCAACTTCAAGTAATTGAGGAGTTACAGAAATTTCTGTTACCCCGACTATTTCGACAACGGAAACATTTTCGGCAATAACTGTATCGACCATGTCTGATTCCTTTTTAATATTGATACTATCGAGTGCGTCTTTCAAAGACGTATTTACTGATTCTATCTTTTTACTTCTCATTTAATAATCTCCTAATGGTTTAACTTTTCATAAAATAAACATTTATCATTTCTTAATCACGAGGGTTCATTTATCACATCCTTTCTTAAAACAATTCAAAAACCTACCTTCCCATCAAAAAGTAATATATATAGATAGGTGATTCTATTTAATTTTTAAAATCCTAAGGAACGTAATAAGAACAAATTAAAAATGGATACTAAAATAGATTATTAACGAGATCATTGAATGAATACTAAATACCGATTACTATCAAAAGCATTGAAAGAGATGGCTAATGTATCAGTGTCAATTAGTGCCTATGAATCTCTCCCATCTAAACCGAAAAAGAAGAAAAAGAAGAAATCGATTGAATTATTAAAAACAGAATTTCCAAAATAAAGGAATTTTTATGGATCGTTTAAAAATAGCTCCAGAACTCAATTTCTGGATGAGTACTGTTCTACATAATAGTCCCTTGAATGAGTACTTTTTTAAAGTTCCAGTTGAAATAGATTATGCAACATGGAAGAGTCCCCATTCTTTATTGGATCTTTTATTTAATGAAACATTTGAACCTAGAGAGTTGGAAGGTAGTTCGTCATCATCATTATGGGATAGTTATGATGGATTCAGATTTTCATGGGGATTCAGGAAAGCAGACCTTACCAAAATTACTGATAAAAATGTTTTAAGGCGTTTAACTATTTATGCTGGTAATGTGGATGTATACGTCGCAAACATTCCAGAAAATGAATATATGTTCGCAACATATAAATACACAGATATTCCGGGTCCAGTCAGTACACTCAATCCTACAACAGAAGAATTGTATAAAGCTTACTCTGAGGTAAATCCTGGTATTGTTAGTGCAGTATGTGCACCATACAGAGCATCGTTGACACCATACCAACAAGAACTGTTGGGGGAATATTACCCACCAGAGAATATTTTTGATATTACTGATCAAGAAGTGGGGATGCTCGAGAAACTTTATGAATATAAATCAGAGTTACCAGTAACTATTAATGATGTAGATTATGATGACTTGACTGACTGTCTTGCCAAATTAGTTTATATCTATTTGGATTGGGAGTTAAATGAGAGTTTTTCTCATTACAATTCAGCTATTCCAATTACTGATGGTTCAAGATTGATATGTTCACAGTATGAGAAACATGTCCTTGATCACCTTTACAGAGTCATATCAAAGAGTTATAACATGACTTATACCCAAGATAGGGTAGATGAATTGATTCCTCTTGAGCACGATTTTATGCGCGTACAGTTGACTCAGGTACAAGTCGACGATAAGCAAATTATATTACCATCAGATGAAATTCCATATGATGGAAATGATTTCTATCTGGTACATAATGGATTCAAAAAGGATTATGGTAAAGATTATTTACTCCAGATGATTAGACCATATGAAACTAATCAAGAAATTGTTGAGACATCTATTAGATGGAATCATGATGATTTTCATGTCGACGATGAAATATATGTCCTATGGTCATTTCTAGCTCCAGAGAGCCTATCTGAATCTCTGGATAATTTAAATACTGATTAGATGGAACAAATCTAAAAAGGATTTTGTAATGAGTGTACAATGTATAGATTGTGTTAATTTTAATGCTGGTGAGAATATACCTCATCCGTTTGGACCACCTGATCATTATAGAGAACTTTGTGATGCCCCTGAAAATCTTAAAACTGATTATAGGGGAGAAGTAGACAGGAGAATTAGTACTCCAAAAATTATCAACAAACATAATAATTGTGTTTGGTTTCTAGCTCTAAACCCATCATCAAGTTCATCAAGTAGTTCAGAGGATGATCCATCTAATCCAGTTGTTACATCTATCTCTGTTGTAGATGCTGATCTCATAGATGGGAAAGTATCAGTCACTCATAATCTGGGATTAGATTATCCTCTTGTACAAGTCTATAATAATGTTAAACAACTAGTAATAATGGGTGTAACATCAATAGATAGTAATACGATTGAAGTTGACTTTGATGGATATGTCCCATTGGTTGGTACATGGCGTATAATAATTAAACGATAAGGATTTATAAGTTGCATACAATTCAAGATTTTTTCGATATATTTGAATTCCTTCGAAACAATCCACAATCTGAGTTGGATCAGACTCTAGAATTAAGAAGTGATATCTTCCAAAATCAAACAGCGGCTATTAATTCTAGTATAGTATTTGAAGATGGTGGTATTGAATCTACTGACACTATCAAAATGAATGCAGCGCTATTGGCTAGATCAAAGGCAAAGGATTATTTTGATAAGGTATTATATCAAACAGCATATAATACAGCTGATTATAATTTACTGAGAGACTACATAAGAGATTGGTATGCTTCTCATAAGACTATCCAAGATTTAATGCAACAGGCTACAGATGCTTATTCTTTACCATCTGATGATATAGATCTAGCTATTGAAGGGTTCGGAGCACCCATATTCAACAAGTCTCTAATAAATGATAAATATACTAGAGCTACTCTTTTATTATCATTAGCTGAATTATATAAAATTAAAGGATCTCCTCAATCAATTCTATCGGCACTAGGTTTTATTGGATTTGGTAATGTCTCCATGAGAGAATGGTGGACAGAAAGAAATCCAAAACTTCTCACTGATTTGAATATGAGAGGAATTGCTATAAACCGAGGTCAGACATTTAATGAACAAGATGGAATATATGTACCAACTGAAGATAGAGATCTTGAAGACGAATTAATTTCTTGGGATAGTTTTAAGAAGAGACTAGCTGAACTTGGTGATCCACATTGGCAATATTCTAGAAGCGAAATTCTAGCAGTTGACAATGACCCAGATGTTCATATGAAGTTACCTTCAATCACTCCTTATTATAGCTTAACGTTTAATGCTGATGTTAGTAAAATCGACCAAGTATTAGGAATGCTTGAATATCAAATTATTGAAGATTTCAATAATTTCATTAATGGCAATGATTATAAACATTTTACATCTATTGAAGGTTATGGATCCCCACTCTCTATAACTGAATTATATTTAGCTTATTCTTATACTCAAGCTAGAGCTGATGAAGACAATAAATATTTGCATCTTAGGGATTATCTAGTTAATGATAATAATTACACCCCACCTGTATATTCATATCCACATTCATATGAAAAATTAATTTTATGGGTAGATCAAAATGTAACAACAGATGATATTGATAAGTATACTCCATCATACTACAATTATTATGCCGCAACTAATGAACTGGTTGCTTGGTGGAACTCTGAACCTGCATTAGCTGGAAATCCAATCCCCGATATCTATTATGATAAATTCTTATTCAGTAGAGAACCAGTTATACAAACTAATGATAAGAAACTTCAATATACTGGTGATCAATTCGTAGAAGGAACCACTGAATTAGATTATGCAAAAATATTAAATGATTATCAGACACTACTCTACGAAACCCCATTCAATAGAATCATCAAGAATTCGGAATATAATACTACTACTCCATCAAATGAAGTTATTGATGATACCGAGTTGATGCAAGATCTGCAGCAAGAATATCAAGATACCGCATACATAGATATTTATCAGACAGGTTCAGAAACAATTGATAGAACAAGTCACGACGGATCTACCTTATTACCAAACAGTATCGGAGTGGCTGGTACTTGGGCTATTGATGATAATTATTTATATAGATGTGTAGATGCAAATTCATGGGTAAGACATAGTATAGAAAATAAACCATGGGCAGCACCAACGCCCCCAGCTGAATTACCAGATAAATGCGACTGTGGAAATATTGGTTCGTTCTATTATGATAACAGTTATATTTATTGGCAATCATCAAGATGTTCCCAAGTAAGATTTATCGTTGAAGATAGTTGGACAGTAGCAACAGGTACTGGTATATTACCGAATTCATTAGGAACAGCCAACGATTTTGTAAATGATATTAACTATTATTATTTTTGCATTTCTACTGATACATGGGTTCGTCATACAGTAGAAAATACATGGGATGATAGTCTACCACGATTAGCAGTATTTGTAGGAGAAGAATTAATATACCCCACATTGGACTTGACTAACCGTTATGATGCAGACAGAATACTTAGAGGAGCTCCCCCTGTAGGCTCTCCATCTGATCTAGATGATATTGGATCATATGAAGGTAAGACTGTCATAGTTAAAAATGATTCAACTGATTGTTTACCAAGAGTATATGAATACCAGTATATAGAAGTAAGTTCATCTAGTTCTGGAACTGACCCACTACTTGGGTGGTTACCTTCTGCTACCAAAGGAATCAATGATGTAAACATTGGATTGAATAATTCATTAATACTATGGATTGAAGAACAGGCAACTTTTGTAGTAGTTGACGAAGACGACCTGGATTATAATAGATCACAGTTTGGTCCTATGGCTGAATCATTACTTGTTGAACTTTCTGGATATATAAGCTCAACATTTAGATCAGCAGGCATCGATCTGGCATCTTACTTTATCAGATTCAGAGGAAGTGAAGCATTATTTAAAGTAATTGATTTCTTCAAACCGAAACGTGCAAGATTATTATTCTTTGCATTATCTGTTATATTTGATGATCGACTTCATAATACTGTCAAGACAGATGAAGGAGTAGATACTACAAAGATCATTCAACAACTGGATACCTTTATACCTAAGCAGGATGCTAGCTATGTATATCCTGAGAGCGGTTTATACAACAGAAGGTACCATTATGACGATCCCAATGAAGCCTATGATATAGGCGCATTTAACCATTGGAACACGAAGCATCCTAGACCGGTTGATTTAAAAGCCACAATCCAAACAGGAAGGGATTCATCAACTAATTGGGCTTATGGTTATTGTATTGATTATCCAAGACCGGCATTTCCAACTGGAGAATCCACAATTCATGGTTATCCTGAGACTGTTGATGATGGGGATAGATTGGGTGTCTATGATGCATATACTGATATTGATACACAGCAACCAGGTCCAATCAGTAATGAAGAAACAGTTGATTCTGGATTAGATGATGAACATGAATTAATTATTAGAGGGTCAATTAATCATATAACGCTAAGTGAACCGAATACTAAAATTGGTGAATCAAGTCCATCAGAAGATGATACTACTAGTGTTTCCGGATTAACAATTGAACGTCCAGTATATCATAGACCTGTGTACATAGCCCTTAAAGATCTCCAATATGAATGTTACCCAGCAAGACCACCTAGTTGTTGTGATTATTATGATGTGGGTTGCATACATGATGGTGAAGGAAATCCATCTTATGATTTATGGGATGGTACTCAATGGGTAGCAACTCCAGAATCATATACCCAACTCGAAGATGGACAAAGGAATCCTGGTGATACATATTGTACTGATTGTGATGTTGGTAACTATACTCCTGATTTGGATCAAAATAATATACCAGAAGAATGGATCGCTGCTGGAGTATACCATACTGAAATTGAGGCTAGAGGATTTACTGGTACCCTTACTTGGGTTAATGGATCGTGGGATTCCTTTGCAATAACATCTACTACAAATACATATGTATGGGATACTGGAACAAGTAGTTATATTATATCGACTGAATATATCCCTTATGATTTCAGTGTTCGTGGTTATCGTCAACAAACACAATTACATGAAATAGTCCATGTTCATCATAAACCAACAGGATTTCAATTCTGGGAACTTAGACAATACCGCAATGATGCATTTGTAACTGGTTGGGTAGCAGTTGCCCGCACCAAACTTAAAGATTTAGTACATACATCTGATGATCTAGATGATGACAACGTAGCCAATTTCCAGATCGAGAGAGAGAATTTCCTTAACTCTACAGACTTTGATGTTGCTGATGATCCTTGGACGGATATGAATGGGGTTGATGTTGCTGGTAGAGTATCTAGTTCTATATGGATCAGGTCATTAGTTGAAGATAGCTGGGGAAGTCCAGCTCCAATATATCCTAACTCAGCAGGTCATAAATCTCAAAGAGACTGTGATGGAACTTATATATACATATGTAAAGAAGATAATGATTGGATAAGATTCCAGATTGAAGTTGTATGGGCAGATACTTATGTATCATCAACCACTATTCCAAATTCGGAAGGTATTATATACAGAAATAATTATGCTTATCTATATGTATCAACTGATAATTATAAAGGATGGGTTAGAGTCCCAGTTGATACTGCATGGGTATTCCCTAACGATATATTACCAACATCAGAAACTGTAGCAACATCAGATTTCCGATATGTCAATGGAGCTTTATCTTATATGTACTGGACAGTTATGGATACATCTGGAAGTATTGAAATGGTTTGTCCAGATATAATACCATTCATAGAGACATACAGAGGAATATGGGAACTTGAAAAGAAAGCTGGAGATGTATGGTGTACTAAACATCATGTATGGGATGAATTTGATTATTATTATGTGATAACATTTAGAGATGCAATCAGAAGAGTGTTTGGATGGAAATGGAATACATGGGAAATGTATGAAACTGGCCAACTCCAAGAAGCAACATGGGCTGAATTATCCGAACCAGCATGGGAAGACCTAGAAGATGATATGGCTGACTCTGAACCACATATCTCAGAAGAAGAATGGGATGGTATTCGTTCTAATGTTTATGCAGTATATGATAACTTTAGTTCGAGTAGTAGTTCAGGAACAGCTGAACCAGTGGGTGGTTACCTATATTGGTTCAATTTATTGACTGTAAAATTCCCATATATCACATGGCCACCATATGTTCCTGATTTAGTTAAGAACTCAGATGCAGATTACTGGAATGTATATGAAAAAACAGATATAACTATATATCACCCATTTTCAGATAGTCTGATAGCTACTGATGATTCAGAAATATATGTTTTAGAATATGGTGAATTAATAACAGAATCAGAATGGCCGTATCCGGCTGTATTAAAAATGACTGAAGATTGCCAATTCATTAAAATTTCAGAATCCGGGTTATGGAAGATACAAGAACTTGATAATTTACCTAACTGGGAATGTTCATCAAGTAGTACATTATAGAATTTATAGTATATTGATTTGAATAAAATTAAAATTAGAGGATATTCTTATGGCAAACCAAAAAATTAGCGATTACCCAGCAATAACTACTATTGCTTCCGATGATCTACTGGACGTGTCGAAATTTAACAACCCCAATTACATATCCAGTAAGATTAAGTTTTCAGACTTTATAACTGTGGTTGGTACTAGTCATACACATGTATCTGCAAACATTACGGATTTCGCAGCTGCTGTATCTGGTAATAGTAGTGTATCAAGCAACACTACTCATAGAGGGTTAACTGATAATAACCCACATGGTGTAGACGCTGATGATATAGATTCTAATCTCGCTGACCATCTAACTGATGCACATACTGATAGAAGACATCTAACTGATACCGAACATGATATACTAGTACCAACTAAAATTGCCACACCAACAGGTGACGGTGTCAGTGACGCAAATCCTTTACATTTCCACCGTGATAATATGAGCCCGAATGTTGGTACTGATCTAACCGATAACTTCGTACCTATTACAATTAATGATGATTACTATACTAACTATACCAACTTAATTGCAACTGACCAAAGCGGAACACAGATTGTTTTATTTGGATCAACGTATAGTCCATCTCAAGATACAAAATATTACATGGGAACTAGAGACTCTTCATCTGAAACATTCCTCGTTAATCCTACACCTATAGATATTCCTGAGTGGGTGATACCTACAGGATACTCCATAAATGGGGAGACATTTGGTCGTCTTGGACATAATCATGATTCTGTTGTAGTAAACTCAAATATATTAACAGCAGTCCGACAAACTTGGCAGAGACGATTTGTTATACATTATGGTGATTGGACTCCTACTAACTGGCTTGAAGAAAACACATTTGATGTAACCGATATGAAAGTTGAATTAGATGGATACTCTGAAAAATTCTTCAATCTTTTATATATTCACCCAACAAGATTAGGTTTAGCTCCAGGTGACGGTAGAATTATTC
>Ga0222694_1000149_pt1 | contig 17921 bp, 29 predicted proteins | sample AntAcemetage1333_FD_181145 | JGI IMG/M metagenome (GOLD analysis project Ga0222694, IMG submission 181145) | Saline water microbial communities from Ace Lake, Antarctica - #1333 | ecosystem: Environmental > Aquatic > Non-marine Saline and Alkaline > Saline | place: Antarctica: Ace Lake...
AGGAGTGCTTCTATACCTTCTTCTTGTGTAACTGATGCTGATTATGTACATTATTCAATCAAAGAATCATTACATATTCCAAAAACAGTGGGAAATTATCCACTTTAAACAAGGAGAACATATGACTAAAGAAGAATTGTTTGATAAGGATGTTGGTGCAACAGAAGATTTTGTTAAGAACTTTTGTGGGCATTTAACTACTGATAAAGGTAAGAGAGAGCTGACTAAAATAGCAAAGGCAATAAGGGTGAGATACCCTTCTTACAATATAAGAAAAGCAGTGTCCAAATATTACGATGATATTATGGGGGAGAACATATGACAAACAGAGAAATAGTTGAAGACATTAAAGCAAGGGAAGGCACGTGTGATAATTATGGCTATGCCTGTGATGATTGTCCATTATATGCATTGTCTAAGGGTTGTGAAAACGATCAAGAATCATTAAAATATGCAAATAAATGGCTAAATGAAAATCATGTGCGTGAATCATGGTTTGAAGCAGTACCCCTCATGAAAGGACAATCATACACAAATGTTGTAATAGATGAACCCCTACCTATTCCCGACATATATAAGAATTGTGAAATAGCGTCTAAATTTATTGGAGGGGTACAAAGCACTATACCCCACGAAATAAAAGCTGTGGGCAAAAACATGTTTGATTCATTGAAATTAATGCATAGAATATTTAATAACAAAGGAGAAATTATGAGGTTCAAAGCAGGTGACAGAGTAGTAATAAATTGTAAGTACGGGGCTATTGAAGCGGGTGAAAAGGCTACATTTGTAAAATACGATGGTGATGTAGGTACAGGTAGTAATAAAGGTATGCCATTTGTGAACATAAAAACAGACAAAGGGCGAGTACTTAATATGTATGAATTCAGAATTGATTTAATAACAGAGGAGGACGATGTGTTTAAGAAAGGTGATAGAGTAGTGTACACTAATGATGGTGATAGTGGTGGGTATAATGGAAGTAAAGGAGATACAGGAGTGGTTGAAAAAGTAGAAAAAAGCACTGTATGGGTAAAACGTGATGACACAGGGTATGTGGAAGTGAAAAATCCTCCAAACATTAAACTAATCCCATCATATACTACCACAAAAATAGAAGATTTTCCTGATTGGTTGAAAGCTATTCCGCGTGATGAAGTTATTAGTTGTTGGGTATCTGATGTAAATAATATTCTTGATGAAGAAAGCTGTGAATGTGTAGAAGATATTCATTCATTTACTGAGGGTTATTTTACGGATACTGATGGTGAGGAATGGTTGTTTGCTTCTCCTGTAACAACTCCTGTAACAACTCCTGTAATAAGTCCAGAAAAAGCTATTGCTGAAAAAGCTCTTATTGATGCTCAAGCAATGGTGGTAGTTGCACAAGAGGCAATAAAGGCATTAAAATGAGTAGTAAACTATTCACGGGACAAATTTATAAAAGAGTAAGTGACGGGGCTGTAGGCTATTATAAAGGACTAATTGGTAAATATGATGGACGTGGAGTATCAGTAAAACTATATACATTTTCTTCTCAAAGAAATGCTGAGATACGTGATGAATGGAGGGCTGATTGGACAGTACGTTCAATAACTGAAGTTACCCGTATTAACCCTGCTTCACTACTACTGCGAAAAAGAGTGCTGGTATGGAATAAAAATAAGAGTGAAGCCGTGAGTCGTATTCTTGTGGGGTTCTATAAACAAAAAGTTATGGCTGTAAGTGGTGATACTGAAACTGCTTATTTGGCTCAGTTAGCTTTTGTTTGTGAAGTTTGGGACAATTACTCTGAAATAAAACAAACAATTGTTATAGATGTGACAAAGAAAGAAAAAAACCAACTAGAAGCGAATGGTATTGAAATAGTAAGGGGGATGGGGTGCGAGATTTAGCAAAAATAGCAGTCATACAAACACTGCGCCCTATAGAAGGCAAGGATAGAATTGAGCTTGCAACAGTAGAAAACTATCCAGTAATAGTAGGGAAAAATGAGTTTCAAGTAGGTGATTTAGTAGTATTTTGTGAATACGATACCATTTTACCTGTAAGACCTGAGTTTGAGTTTTTAAGAAAACGGTGTTGGAGTGAGGGTTTCCAAGGCTTTCGCATCAAAAATATGAAAATGTCAGGAGAATACAGCAGTGGTATTGTGTTTAATACATCTATTTTACCCGAATCCACGAAGGTAAAAGAAGGGGTAGATGTCACTGAAATATTGGGGGTACAAAAGTATGATGTTGAGGAACTGAAAGAAAGGGCAACCAGTAGCACTAAGAAGCGTTCACGATTTATGAAGATGTTATTGCGTTATAGCTTTTTCAGAAAACTGTTTTTAAAGAAGCGTGTGAATAAAAACTATCCCGCTACAGTGCAGAAATCTGATGAAACAAACATACAAAAGCTGTTCAATAAATACAAGGCTAACTATGGTGACACTCTTTTCTACAAAACAGAGAAACTAGAGGGTCAAGCAGTAAGCTATATGTTGGTTAAGGGGAAATACCGTGTGTATTCTCATAATGTAATGCGAGATAATAAAGGCGGTGGTACATGGGAGACATTAGGACGTGAACTAAATATAGAGGCCATCCTAAAAGACATACGAGGTAATTGGTGTATACAGGGTGAAATCTGTGGCACAGGTATTCAAGGCAATATCTATGGATTTACCAACAAAAAACTATTTGTGTACAAAGTAACTAAGGTGGATACGGGTCAAGTACTCAATGTAGATGATTTAATACGTTTCTGTGAAATAACTAAATTGCAAATGGTGCCTTTTATACTCCCTAGTAAATTACCACAAACACTTGAAGAAATACTTGTGGAAGCCGATGGCGACTCTGTGTTTAAAAACAATGGCAAGGTCGTCAAACGTGAAGGCGTGGTGTGGAGAAGTACTACAGATCAGCACATAGGTTTTAAAGCAAAGAGCAGAAAATATGCTGTTGAGTTTGAGCGTAAAAACGCTACTCTATGAGACTTTATAACTAAAGTAGTATAGTTGTATAACTTTCTGTATAAAGTCTGGTGTGGGTTCACCTCGTGCGTCTCACAGCAATCCAAGGGTATATGTGTAATTAAAAAGGAGAAACAAATGGGAAGTAAATTAGTAGAAGAGATTGGTAAACGGATTATTCCAATGAATGAATTGGAAGGTGGTCAAGTAGCAGTTATTGTTGCCATGCATTCAAGCGCACGAGCAGGTAGTATCGTGCAGTGTGTAAAAAAATATAAGTGTGAGCTCCCTTATTTTGTAATAATTGGGGATCGGCTTGGAAATCACTATGACTATAGGTGTACCCTAAAAGTACGAGTACTAGAAACAGGAGAACAGATAGAGATTACATAGCCCCTGTGGGGTATATTGCAAAGATATGTCTTATAGGGTATAAATGCAAAAAGGAGATTATATGAAAAGATTAATAATGATAGGCGTAGTAATACTGTTGTCTATGGGTTTATTTGGGGCAACAGCAACAGTGTCGCTAACAGGCACTATACCTAGTGCGGTGGAGATTACGTTTACAGAGCAAAACCTACCATTGGATTTAACAACAACTGTGGTTGATACAACTATAGGAGTTATTACTGAAAAGGCAAACACTGGATATAATATAACAGTGAGTTCAACAAACGCAGGTAAATTAATTGGCAATGCCACAGCAGAGGAACTTGTTTACACCGCGAAGTATGATGGAGTAGCTATAACACTAAGCAGTACAGCAGTAGAAATACTTGCTAATGGGGTAAAAACAAGTGGGGTTGACAAAATATTTACAATCAGTTATACTATAGTTGCTTATGAATTAAGTCCAGATTTGTATGAATATGATCTGGTTTTTGTTATAACGGCAAATTAAATGAAAGTTGTACAGTATTTGTTACAAAGACACGAAACTGATTTGACTACAGAAACGGTTGTGTGGCTACCTAACAAAAAGGATGTTAAAACAGACACTAGGATAACACTGGGTGGGGATGAAACTTGGTGGACAGTAGTTGTTAAGTATAAATTGGAAATTGAACAAAAACATTTTCTACAGATAAAGAAGTGGAATAATCATTTTTGGGAAAAGGAATGGGTAAGATGTATAGTTTAAAAAGAGTTGGAGATGATGCTGGCGACAGGGGTGGTATGAGTACTTTACTGTGGGAAGCAGATGGGGATATAGAGTTTGAAAACAGTGGACGCCCACGAGTAGGGGTAGCAATAAGAGTAGGAAGTATTATAGGGCGTACAATGTGCCATCAAGACTGGTGGCAAACAAGCTACATAACTGAAATTATTGAGGAAACTGAAAACTACATAAAGTTTAAAACAGGTAATAGTGTGTATGAATGGAGAATCGTTTAGAAGAAGGGAGTGTAATAGTTTCGACTATAAAGTCATTTGAAGGTTAAATGCACGAGAAAACAGCCTGAGATTTTATAGGACAGGGCTGCAATGCCCTCACTTCCAGTAAGTACACTAGTTGTATTTAGTAGACGTTGAAGCCACCACAGTGTATGGAAGCTGTGTTGGTGGAGTTTTATAAGGGTAGCAATTTACCACCCCCATACAATTAAAGTCGCAGAAAAAGGGACTATAGTACTGTAGAACAAACCAGAGTCCTTGAGGTATAGAATCCAAAATCAAAGTTGTAATGGCTTAGATGAGCTGTTAGGTTCTACAAAGTGGATTGAGCTACATAGCCTATGGGTCTGTAGCCTTTACCCGAAAGGGCGTTTGAAGATGTTGGTTTAAAAACGCTTTCGTTATAAGCTACCAAAGATGGACGGGTCGTTTCAAGTACACGGTGGATGGTGTGGCTTAAATCTTGAATGTTATGGCGGTAGACACGCCCCATGTAAAAAACATAAGGCTTCCGGTATGCCAGTGTATTGTTAGTCCCACTTTCTATAGGTGGGTGGGATAAAACTGATTCATAGCAGGATAGCTCATTGTAGAGCACGGGGCTCATAGACCCATAGATACAGAATCGTACTCTGTTCCTGTTAGAGGTTGGGTCATTCCCAAATGAACTAAGGAGATTCGGGGTAGCCGTAGAGAGATTGACAAAATTGCCCGACCACGCGTCATTGGTGTTTAACGGTTAGCATGTGAGATTTCCAATCTCAGGGTAAGAGTTCGAATCTCTTATGGCGTTTTTATTTTTACAAGGAGGAAGCATGGAACAACAAATATTAGATCGTTTAACAGCAATAGAGAAACGACTAGGAATTCAAAGCACTGCTAAAGACGTACCCAAACACCGTAGAGCACTACACGACATTGTCGCCAAATACTGTAATACCTATGACTTGGGGTTTGATTATGCTTGGATGGATTTATATAGAATGTGTAGACTATACATGCACATAGATTTTGTGGAACGTGCTAAAAATAAGAATGTACGACCTATTGACTATATTTGTGGAAACGGGTATCTTAATGAAGTTATTGATGTAGCAAAAAAGGAGTTAGTATGAAAGTAAATGAAGGGGTTAGACCCTGTGATTTGGTAGAGTATAAACTAGATGGATTAGATTATATGAAGTACAGAAAGGTAGATAGTGATGGGTTTAAAGAAACGCAATATGTATTACATGATAATGAGATAAAGGTGTATAAAACCTATGTTTCTACAAAATATGATACAAAACATGTAATAAAATACGTTTTTAATAAACATAATATACTATTAAGCGTATCAACAGAAACGTATGATGGGGCAGATAGTAATTGTGAGACACCTGCTGTTCTATATAATAGAAATAGCGTCATGTATGATAACACATTAAAAGCGCGTGTTGAGGCTATTAAAGAAATAAAGCATATTATGGGTAAATACGCGGAGCTCGTATGATGTACAAAGGTGACGGAGTAATGGATTTCAGTACATTGACTGAGCCACAGTTTAATGAAGTAGTTGGGCAATTAAGAACCTATACTACATTGTTAAATACCCCTGTATATGGGACACACAATGCAGTGCTGTTGTTAGATGAGAAGACAATGTTTTATAATTACTCAAGTGCAGAAAATCTTAGCCAGAACTTTAGTGTTCCACTTTTTGCACCACAGTACTACAGCAGAGGGTTTGAAAGTGGATATGAATTTATGATGGTGCATTATTAAAAGGAGGCAGTATGAAAATTAAGATTACAGGATGTAGTGATAAAGTATTCTGGTATAGATAGTTAGTAGGATGTGTATTTGAAGTAACTGCACGTGATGGCTATGACACTTATCAGGTAGCAATAGGGGAAACCACGGGTACATATTGTGTAAGAGAGTGTGACTGTGTAGTAGTTGAACCCATACCACTAAAAGTATACAAACCTTTTTCATGGGCAGATGGGGCAAATATTATTGGGCGTCCTATTATGATGAAGGGAAAACCTCAATATTTTGCAATTGTTATATGGGTAGGTGCTTATAACATAATCACTAGTAATAGTGCGAGACAAATGTCTTTGCAAGAATTATTAGATAGCTGGACTTTTTTAGATGGTAGTCCTTGTGGAGTACTTGAAAAATAATTAAGATTAAAAGGAGAAAGAAATGATTAAAATTACATTAACAAAAGATCATGAAATATGGTTTCCAATAGAAACTGTAGGGTCTATCGAAAGAGTAGGGGATAAAGTGACTATTATATTTAACACTAGTACAGGTGACACACCTAGTAAAGAATATGTGTGTGATGTTCTTGTATATTTTATTGAATTGGTTTCATTTTAAAAGAGTTGCCATTAATCGTGTGGAAAGCCATTACTCTCTGCATTGTAGGGAAGACTATGGTATAAAGCATTAGAGGGGTGTGGGCAACAACATGAGCTAAATAAAGCACCCCTCTTTTGTATAAAGGAAGTAGATATGAAGTATGTACAAGATAGTAGAGCTGTGTTGAAGAAAAAATGTCCTTATAGAAAAGAGTGTGATAATGCTAGTAATTGCAAATGGGATGAATATCTATATTTGCCCTCTAAGTTAATAAATCCTATGAAAGTTGTACCCACACCCTGTGAGACGCACATAATCGGTGCTGACTGGCTCGAAGACGCAGAAACGTGTGTATGCACCACTTTAGGTAAAAAGATGTGCTACTGGAACTTCTTATGCGTTACAGAGGCTTTATGCTATACACTAGGGACGGATATTACCGCAGATGCACGTAATGCTTTTTGGGCACATCTCGCCTCTATAATTGTAGTAGACAAATGGGATGGGTATCCTCGTGGCTCAACACCTGCGGCGTCACTTGCTGATTTGTGGGCACGTGGTTACGTGGTAGAACGCAACCCATTACAAAGTTGTTTTAAGATACGTGCCGTAAATGGGGTGGTAGCAAAACTAATACATAAAGGAAATAAATAGTGGCAAAAGCACTACGCATGACACCTGAGAAAGAACTGCTTATTGGCTTGATAGTATCAGATGAGTTTATTAAACAAATAAATGGGATTGTGTTGGCAAAGCACTTGCAGGCTAATAGCAGTAAAACCATACTTGGCTGGGTATTAGGGTATTATGAACAGTACAACGAAGCCCCAAAGCAATTCATACAAGAGATTTATGCGCAACATAAAACTAGTTTAACAGAAGCAGATAGTGCTATTATCGCAAAAGTGTTGAAGCACGTGAGTGATACCTATGCTATTAAAGACAAATACAATGTACCCTACATGATAGACCGTGCGCGTCATTATATAAGTGAAAGAAAGATTACGTTACTCATAGAAGAACTTGAGAAATCGTTGTTGACATCAAATATAGCCAAAGCCGAGAATTTGGTGATGTCCTATAACAAAGTAGCACGTATTGATCATGAAGAAACAAATTTATGGGAAGACACACAAATAGTTTCAGATATTTTCAACAATGAGCAACAAGAAGTATTTTCTATGCCCGGAGTGCTTGGCAAATACATGGGGGCGTTTAGACGAGGAAATCTTTACTCCTATGCAGGAATTGCTAAACGGGGTAAAACGCGGTGGCTGGCACAAACAGCTAATATAGCAAGCTTGTCAGGATGTAACGCACTGCTTTTTGAACTTGAAATGACTAAACCAGAAGTGAGTGAAGTACTGCTTAATAATTTTGTACGTAAGCCACGTAACGAAGGAGCATATACTCTCCCTTTTTTTGCTGATGACACCAATGAAATACTACATAAAGAAGTAGAGTTTGATCAACGAACAGAAACCAATTTTACGAAGTGGCAGAAGAAAGCACGGGTACGCTGTAGTCCACTACGATTAGTGGTACGAAATAGTACTACGTTGGAGCAATTACATGATGAAATCCTAGCACTTGAATACCTGTATGGGTTTATTCCTGATGTTATTCTTGTTGACTACGCGGATATGATTGTGGGACAGGGCTATGATGCACGAGACCGAACAAACAACACATGGTTGGGACTAAAAGGTTGGGCTAAAGAGTTTGACTGTGCAGTAATAACAGCTAGTCACTTAAATGGGGAAGCTATTCGCAAAGATGGTGATGGTGCAAATGTTGCTGAAGACAAAAGGAAGTTACACCATGTGTCAGGACTATTTATATTGAATCAAACTATAGAAGAAAAGCAACAAGGTATTATGAGAATTACGGCTACCGCTGAACGATTTGGAGAATACACGGAAATGGATGAAGTAGTAGTGCTATATAGCTATGGCACGGGAAGAACGTATATAGATAGCAGGTGGAAAAAAGATATACCCGAATATCAAGGAGAATAATATGATAATAAGTCGATTAGCAATGCAATTTATACCGTTTAAAGCACACATACCTTGTATATATGAAGTAGATGTGTTGAATCATTTACATGATTTAGGGTATGAAATATATGTAGACAGAGATTACAATTGGAATGCATCATCTTTGTATATTTACACAGATGAAACACAGGCTTCAATTATATCATTATATAGATTTAATAACACAAATCCTCGGCTATACAGTTTAATCCCCTATGAAGAGTATGACTACAAGGCTATTTTAGAATGGAGACGTAGTGACGACATGAGGAAATTATTATGCTGTCATTAGAGGATACTTTTTTAGTTGTACTTTATTTCACACACAAAGCGTCTACTCAGTTCTTATGGAATGCTAATGTGTTTTTAACATACATGTGGTTAAGCGATTGTATACCCATGAGACCAACAAAGTTTGTAGCCACAGACTATGGAGCGTACACCAAAAAAACTATAGATGTTATAGCGCTATTAAATAAAAAGGGGTTTATAAGTAAACAGATCATGGCGTTACAAGGTACTAATAAATTGGACACAATAATTAATTCTGATTTCTTTGAGACCCAAGAATGGTATGTGTTGAGTGAAGCAGGGGAAAAGCGTGTACAAAAGTTACTGAAAACATATAGTATTGACAAACAACAACGGATACGCAATGTGCTTGACCCATGTGTAATATGTTCTATGGATACGAAACGCTATATGGAAATATGTGTTGACATGTTTCCACAAATGGTGTTAAGATAAAATAAAGGAGAAAATATGAACAGTATTGAATTAGCGTTAAAAGCAACAACTAAGAACGCCACACAACTAGCAGGTAGTAACACCCTGTATTTTGAAAACGAGGAAGTGTTTGCATACAATGGGTTGATGGCAGTAAAAGCAGTAACAGATTTAACAGTAACAGGTAGTATCGATGCACAGAAATTTGGTACACTACTGAGTAGAATTACAGTAGAGGATTCTATATTTATTGATGACCCAAGTCTTGTACTCGTGAAATACGGCAGAAATAAAGCAAGTTTTCGTAAGCAAGAAGATGCATTAGCACTCTATAAGAAAACAGTATTCCCTGATAACCTTGTACGCACACCACTACCCACAGATTTCTTGGAAATGTTGGGAATAGTCAGATTTCAGAATCACAAGAAAGCAGTAAGTGGGGTTTATGTCGATGACGATACAGCATATATGTTGAATGCACGTGATATAGGAGTGTATAAAATAGCCTCTCCTTTTGGCACATCGTTTTGGCTACCACGTGAAGCCTGTGAAACAATCATCAATCTACAAAATCTCACACATTATGCCATTACCCAAGGATTTCTATATGTGTATACCGATGAAGCAATAATAGGGTTTAAACTACGTATTGGTATGGAGTATCCATTAAATGTAATTAATCAAGTCCTCGCTCCTAAGTCAGATTTTACTCATAAAATAGTTATTGCCGACACACAGGCTGTGCTTGATGCTATCAACCGTGTACAAATTAGTACCAGTGTGAATGATGATCAACATCAAGTATTTTCACTACGCACTAATAAAGACCTGACTATAGCGTCTATAAGTGGTGATAAAATTACTGAGCACGTGGATTACGTCAGTGAAAATGTAAAAGATAATATTTATACTATACCAGTGGATATGTTTTTAAAGTGTTTGAAAGCAGGAGAAGGTACCATGTATTTACTAGAGGATAAGATAGGATGTTTTTTGTGTGCACGTAATGAAGTCAGTTCTTTATTTATTAAAATACTAAGGAAGAAATAGTGGGGGTAATATGGTAGTATATCTAGCAGGTGGAATGAGAAGTGGGTGGCAAGACAAGTTTATCCCAATAAGTGGTATAGGGTGGCTTAATCCAATGACGCATGGGCTTGACGACCCTGTAGACTTTACAAATTGGGATTTAGAAGGAATATCACGTTCTGATATTGTTCTAGTAAACATTGAAAAAGGCAATCCACGTCCATTTGGTTTAATGCTGGAAGCAGGGTACGCAAAGGCATTAGAAAAACGTATTATTCTTATAGATGGACAACCTGAGTCACGCAATTTTGTGATGTTAAGAGTAGTTGCAGATATTATATTTGCAACGGAACAAGACGCAATAGAATATATAGAAAAGGTGCAGTAAATGGAATATTACCAAATGAAGCAAAGACAGTCATTACCGTTACGGGCGAAGATTGTGTTGTCTCAACAACGTATTAAATCTTGGTACGATTATTGGCATGGAAACGTGTACATAAGTTTCAGTGGGGGCAAGGATTCCACAGTATTGCTTCATCTTGTACGTGAAATATTTCCCAACATACCAGCAGTATTTGTAAACACGGGTTTGGAATATCCCGAAATTGTGGAATTTGTGAAAACCATAGATAATGTGGTGTGGTTAAAACCGGATATGCCTTTTAATAAAGTAATTGAACAACATGGATACCCTGTTATCAGTAAGGAGAACTCTCAAAAGATAAATGAGATTCGTAATACTAAATCTGAGAAGCTACGTACTACTCGTTTAGAGGGTGGGCGTAATGGCAACAGCAAATTACCGGATAAATGGAAGTACATGATAAATGCTCCTTTCAAAATTAGTGACAGGTGTTGTCATGTGATGAAGAAACGTCCTGTTAAGCAGTATGAAAAGAAATTTGGAGTTACACCTTTTATAGGTACTATGGCAGAGGATTCACGACTACGCTCAACAGCATATTTAGAGAAGGGGTGTAATGCCTTTGATGCTTTAAGACCTGTGTCTATGCCTATTGCGTTCTGGCTAGAAGAAAATATATGGGAGTATCTAAAATCTAAGGAAATACCCTATTCCAAAATATACGATATGGGGTATAGTAATACCGGATGCATGTTCTGTATGTTTGGAGTACATTTAGAAAATGGGGAGAACAGATTTCAGAAAATGTCTAAAACTCATCCCAAACAATACGATTACTGTATAAATAAGTTGGGATGTGGAAAAGTACTTGATTCTATAGGAGTTAGATACACACCGTTAGAAGAGGATGAACGCCCTCTATTTGATTTAGGAGAATAGTATGGAAAGTTTTTTCGACATAATGCCTGAGACAGACACACTAGTAAAACCTAAAGCAGTTAAAACCGTGAGAGAAGTGGAGTATAGTTGTGAGAGCTGTGGGCTCTATAAGCAGTGTGACAGTCCCAAGATGGTGCCTATGGGGAATGTAAATAGCAAGTTGTTAGTTGTTATAGATAGCCCTAGTAGGCTTGCTGACAGGCGTCATAAGGTTGCTAGTGGGGAAACCCTAGAAGTACTCAAAGAATTATGTGCATCATCAGGTATTGAGTTCTCGGATATTTGTGTAATAAATGCAATACAATGCCGTCACTCAGTTCTTAACAAATCTACGATACCCGTCTGTAGGAATAGATTAAAAACGTTCATAAACGATCATAATTTTGAAAGTGTAGTAGCTATGGGCGTTACTGCTATGACTGTGCTTTTTGGAAATAGTACACCTTGCGGAGAAATGGCTAAACTAGAAAATAATGCTATACCGTTGTTAGATTGCTCCACTATTGTATACCCCACATATAGCGTACATGATTTCGTGGTAGAGAAGCGAAACAATGTAATTTTATTAAAGATGGGGCAGGCATTTCGTAAAGCAATACGTTTCACTTCTTTTGTAAACTACCAAACTCTTGCTGATGAAAGAATACACATACTCAGTAATACCAAGGATATTATAGCAGGTATAACAGAAATGATAGACAGTCCATTGGTGAAATCTTTTGACTATGAAGCAACTGGACTACAGCCCTATAGAAAGGGTCATGAAGTCATTTGTATGAGTATAGCCACGATTCATAAATCTATTGTATTTTTGCTTACTCCTGAGATAAAAGAAATTGTGACCAAGTTCTTACAGTCTGACACTTCTAAGGTAGCACATAATGCTAAATTTGAGATGATATGGAGTAAGGCGTTGACAGGACGTTTTCCGGAAGGTATTGTTGCTGACACTATGATAAATGCTCATTGTATAAATAACACCAAGGGCATCACGAGTTTAAAATACCAGTCATTTCTACATTTTGGTATAATAGGATATGATGACGACATAAAATATTTATGGGAATCCAATGAAGACACTATACACGCATTTAATCAACTCTACTATTATAAGAAAAGAGGGGAGCTACATCTCATTGCCGATAAACTACTCACCTATTGTGCATACGATAGTTTGTTCACAGCGTGGTTATATGAAGCACAGTTGAAAGCTATAGCCACTATGCCTCATATAGCAACAGGTATTAAATTGTTTATGGATGCTACAAAAGTATTTGCTGACACAGAGTACAGAGGCATGAAGATAGATGTTGTAGCTGTTGAGCGTAATCTCAAAGAAGTGGGTGTAAAACTAGAGGTAATGCATGAGATATTGTATGAGACACCTGAAGTAGCCCTATGGGATAAACCAACCCCTTTTAATCATGCATCCCCTCCTGATTTAAGTCATTTGTTATATACTATCATGGGTTGTACGCCGACCAAGTTCACAAAGAAAGAACAACCATCAACAGATGCAGAAGCATTGGAGAAACTAGGGGAGATTGAGCCCTCAGAGTTTTTGGATGTGTTATTAAAATATAGGAAGTTGGAGAAGATCAAATCAACATATTTAGATGGTATACAGAAAAACACTCTTGATAATTACATACATCCTAGTTTTAATTTCAATGTAGTGCCTACTTTTCGTTCCAGCAGTAGTGGAGCTATATCCTTCCAAAATTTACCCAAACGAAACAAATCAGCAAAAAGGTATATACGCTCTACGTTTATTCCCGATAAGAACACGTTTTTAGAAGAGTTGGATTTTAGTTCATTAGAAGTGAATATAGGGGCTTGTTTACACAAAGACCCACAGATGCTAGAATATTTGGCCCATCCTGAACTAAACAATATGCATACTGATACCGCTTATGATTTATTTTTAAGAACTGAAAAGGATTTATTAGAAGAGGAACGTCAAGCAACAAAGGGGGGCTTTACCTTTAGTCAACAATTTGGTTCGTACTATGTGAATTGTGCGAAAACGCTGTGGGATACTATGCCTAAGGAAAGCAAAATCCATTTGGCATCAAAAGGGTATAAGACGTTGAGACAATATACGTTATTAGTGATGGAGGCTGAACGAGTGTTTTGGGAAGAACGCTTTGGGGTATTTGGTAAATGGAGAGAAGCCAACTATAAACGGTATTTGAAAACAGGGTATATAGATTTCAATACAGGTTTTAGGTCAACAACATTTCGTACTCGTAATCAAGTACATAATATTGAAACACAGGGTAGTGCTTTTCATTGTTTATTGAGTTTATATTTGAGAATAGATGCGAGATTAAAAGAGTTGAAAATGGATACTCGTTTAACAGGACAAGTACATGACTCTATTGTAGCATGTGTAGTACCTGCTGAAGAAGACTTTTTTCATATTATTGTAAAAGAGTGTTTACAGGACTTGACTAATGAGTGGAAATGGATTATAGTACCATTAGAGTTAAAATATGAGCAAGCAGAAGTAGGAGAGCCATGGAATAAGATGGCTGAAAAGGGAGCAATACGAAGTAGATGATAATAGTAATTGGTTTCGCACTAGCCGTGTCTGTAATAGCGTGGACACACTTTAGACAGAACTATAGCCGTCATGTTTGTCATGCATATAATTTTAGAATGAAAATATACAACATATATGAAGACAGTGGATGGGACGAATACTGGAAGAAGGTATATGAGGATTTGCCACCTGCTAAGTCAATGGCACGTAGCATGATTATAGGTGGGATACTATATGATTTTTTAGATGAAAAAGCACAACAAAAGTACTTTGAGTACGATGTAGAAATTATGAGAACAAAAAGGACAAAAAAACTTGATTATATTATACGATTACAACACAGGAAGGATATTACGCAAACAGGATGGCAGTCCGATAGTTGTTGATGAGAACCATGAAATGCCTAAAAGCTATAAGCAGAACAAACGATGGATAAATGTTAAGAAGCTGAACACTATGGATATTGCCTATATTTATGTAGAAAATGAGTTAGCAACACAGGAAGGTTTATCAGTTCTTGAAATTGGGGTTGACACAACCTGCTGTATCGTGTAGAATAGAGATAGTAAAAGGAGAAAATTATGATATGTTATCGAGACCGAAGTTTTTGCCCATTTTATAAAACTTGTTTATATGCACTTGATTGTGCTCGCGCACTAACCCCAAAAGTAATTGCTGATGCCCATGCATTTGGATTACCAGTAGATAAATTTGGGACTAAACCTAGTTGTTGGGAGCAAACCACAGAAGCATTTATGGAGACCATGATATGAGTGATAGTTATTACCTAAGTGACCCCCACTTTTCACATAAGAATGTGATTAAAATGTCGGATAGACCTTTTGATTCTATAGAGGAAATGAATGAAGTATTGATGACAAATATATTTGATATCCCTAAGGGAAGTAATTTATATATTCTAGGTGATTTAGCGTGGAACCAATCTACTGCGCTAGAGTTCATGAAACGAAAACCACATGGGATTACTATGCACCTTATAATAGGTAATCACGATCATCGTATGGGGAAAGTAATTCACCATAAAGCATGGGATTCAGTGGCTATGCAAAAGGTAGTAAAAATTGGGGAGCACCATTTAACACTAAGTCACCATCCTATGATGACATGGTACAGAAGCCATGTAGCTACATCATTTAATCTATATGGACACATACACAACAATACCCCACGCATCACGCCTGTGGGAAAGATGCTAAATATGAATTGTGAGTTTTGGGATTATAAGCCCGTAGCTTTTGATACTATTTTAGAAGAAATGAAGAACTTGCCTGAGAATTGGGAAATAGCTGAGATAAAGAAAAGGGGTAGAAAATGAAAGTATGTAAGTTAGAGGTTTTAGTGATTGATGAAGACATGGGATTTTTGCATCATGTAGTTGATGCTATCAATCAAATAGAGTATGATAATTCGGATATAAGCACACTTGTAGTTAACTCTAGTCTGTGTGTGGAAATAGGGAGATGGGAAGACAGTCCCCTTAGTTGCTATAAAACTATCACAAACGAAATGAATAGACTTTTTCCAAAGGAGACAGTATGAAATTTAACGTAGGTGACAAAGTAAAATACACAGGACGTTGTGTAAAAGGACGAAATAGAGAAACCGCTACAGTAATAGGGTACTCTACTAATTATAACAGTAACACAAGTATATGTATAATACGGTTTGCTGATAAAGATACGTGGGAATGTCATGAAAGTCGGTTAAATATAGTTAAGGAGAAAGAAATGAAATATAGAAAAGGCGACAAAGTGGTGTACACAGGGTATGGTGAAATAACACATAATAATGAAGTAGCAGTGATTATATATTGTGATGAGATTAACGACGAATACGTTATACAGTTTAATTTAAAAGATACACACACATGCTCAGATGAATGGCTAGACCCTGTGAAACCAGAGTATGTTACAGTGGATATTACAGTGGATATTAAAGACTATCCTGAATGGATGCGGGGTTTACCTAGAGGGCGTGCTATGCTATGCTATGTCTCTGATATAGCCCCTGTTACAAATAAATGCTCTCAGATATACATTATTGAATTTGCAGTAAATAGGTATCGACAAATGAATGGTATGGGGTGGCGGTATGCCATGCCTGTTACAACTGAAAGTAAAAGGTTAGAAAATGAATTAAGTGAGGCTGAAGCAGTAGTTTTAAGTATCAAGCAACAGATAAAAGAAGTAAGGATTTAAAATGACACGTAAACTTGTTACAGTAGACTACTACGACATTATAGAAGAAGACGGAGTGGAATATGTAACCCATGGCACTGATAAAATACTTGCCAAAGACTTTGTGTTTTATCGCGGAACCATGACAGGTAAAGTAATATCGAGGGAAAAGCTACAATATATATTTGCTAAAATAGATGTAAATGTGTTACTTGGTTTCTTTCACACCAATGATTTAGAAGCTGTGTTGAAGTCTCAATGGCTACAGCCAGTAATGTTTGATAATTGTCATTTTATAAATAGTGTAGCAGTGGAGGGAAAATGAAGTTTGAAATAGGTGAGAGAGTAAGGTATGTGGGTTCACAGCCGGGGCATGAAAATGCGGTAGTAACAATAGTATCAACAGAAACAACCGTTAGTATGCACCCCCATAATATATTTACTAATTACGGTATAGAAGGGTGTAGCAATTGGCTTTATGTATGTGCTGAAGTCTATTTAGAAAAAATAAAGGAGAAAGAAGTGAATATTAAACCAGAAGACATTATCTGTCATCCACTTGATAAACGAGTAACAGGGCTAATTGGTAAAAAAGTATATGGAAGTGATTACCTTGAGGATTTTGAAAGGATTTGTGAAATAGAACCTTTTGAGTTATTACGAGTAAGTAGAAGTAGCCCATACCCATTCAGCACGGGTACTGTGCGTTATAAATTTATAGCAGAGTACATAGAACCTGTTAAACAATACAGACCTTTAAATAATGAAGAATTACGAGATTTACTAGGATGCAAAGTAATATACAAGGGGGGAAAGTACCCACCTAGAAAAATTACAAAATACTACGAGAGTATACAGCATCTTGGGAGCCTAGAACTAAGTTATGATCGTACAATTACCCCTAGTCAGTTACTTGAATACTACACATATCTTGGTGGGGCTGTTTGTGGAGTAGAGATATGAAAGAATTATTAATGCTACAGGGGCTTCCTGCGAGTGGTAAAAGCTTTTTTAGTAAAACACTATGTGAAAAAACTGAGTGGAAGCGAGTGAACAAAGACGATCTACGTGCTATGGTAGATGGAGGGCGTTACACCACTGGCAATGAAAAAGAAGTGTTACGTATTAGAAATATGCTTATAAGGCACTGGCTCACTACAGGATATAACGTCGTTGTTGATGATACAAACCTAGCACAAAAACATTACAATGTGTTGAAAGATATTGCTGATGAATGTAATGCGAGTTTTAATGTAGAAGTATTTACTACAGAGGTACAGACATGTGTTACTAGAGACAACAAAAGAGCTAATGGTGTGGGTGCAAAAGTTATTCAAGATACCTATAATCAGTTCATGGATAAACG
>Ga0222694_1000153_pt1 | contig 17678 bp, 25 predicted proteins | sample AntAcemetage1333_FD_181145 | JGI IMG/M metagenome (GOLD analysis project Ga0222694, IMG submission 181145) | Saline water microbial communities from Ace Lake, Antarctica - #1333 | ecosystem: Environmental > Aquatic > Non-marine Saline and Alkaline > Saline | place: Antarctica: Ace Lake...
AGGATATTATAAAACAGGAAACTATAATAAATTAGAAGAATTAAATAAATATTGGTTTGAACCATTTGAAGATGAATTAAAAAAAGGAATTAAAATTTATAATGTGTCGTTAAATTCGAATATTACAACATTTCCTAAAATTGATTATGAGGATTTTTATAATAAACTAAATAATATTAAGAGTTCTAATCAGCAAGAAATAAGAGAATACATAAAATTTAAATTGAGAGAAACAAATGCAATGTAAAAAGTGTAATAGAAAATTACCAAACAAAAAATTCATAACAAAACACGGATGTCGGTGGTGTGATAAAACAGTCCATACAGAGAAAAAAAATGAAAGATAGTGTTTATATATTAGCCGGAGGAGAATCATTAACAGGCTTTGATTTCAATAAATTAGAAAACAAAGATGTTATTGCTGTTAATAAATCTATTTTGTCTTATCCTAAAGCAAAATATTTTATAACAATGGATTTCACAGCATTGAAAAAGATGGATTTTAAAAATATTGTATGTGATAGTACAAAGATTTTTATTGCAAACTTTACCTTTGATTATATTAAAGAGATAGATGGTCGAATAACAGACACACGATTTGGTTTGGTTTATAAACTAGAAGATTTTGACATGATTATAAAGAGTTATTATAAAATGTTTTTTGGAGACAACTTTAATATATTTTCTAATGGACAAAACAGTGCTTTCTGTGCATTGCAATTAGCAATAGTTTTGGGTTATAAAAACATATACTTACTAGGACTTGATTTGACTTGCAAAAACAAAACACATTTTCATAGTGGATATGGTCAAGATATTGAAAAATTTAAAAAGTCTCTTGATGAGTATTATAGTTATTTTTATCACAGCATTTTAAAATTTAAAGAAAAATCAGACATAAATATTTATAGTTGTTCAAAGATTTCTCGTTTAAATTATATATTAAAATACAAGGCAATTTAGATGGAAAAAATAAGCATATTGATTCCGGTTTATAATAGAGAAACATTTGTTGTTGAAGCAGTGCGTTCAGCATGCAATCAAACATATGAAAATCTAGATATTATTATATTTGATGATGGTTCAACTGATTCTACTATTGAAAAAATAAAGACAATAAACGACTCAAGAATAAGAATTATTGATGGTATTACTAATAAGGGAATAGGCAATGCACGAAATGAGCTAATTAATGCTTGTGAGACACGATATGCTTGTTGGCTTGATAGTGATGATATAATTGTAACCAGTAAGATTGAAGAACAATTTAATAAAATGAATATAGATAAAATAGTTTTTACTGATTGGCGTTGGTTAAAAATGGTTAAAGAACAGTGGGTAATAAATCCTAACGAAACCCCAAGAACAGCATTTGCTACAGCTATGTTTCCTGTAAATAAAAATATCAAATTTAATGCAAAGCAACAGTTTGGTGGAGAAGATTGGGGTTGGCTAAACTTAATGTTTAAAATATATCCAACTGAAACACACGATAAAGTTTTGTATTATGTAAGAGGACACGAAAATAGAATAGGCTGCTGGAAAAGAAAAATTAGACAAAAATTTAAAAACGAAGAAATAATTAAACATTCTTATTCTGACTTAATAGAACGATATAAAAAGGAAAATAAATGAAAAAATATAAAGGATATGTGTCGTTTGATTTTGATGGTGTGATTGCATCTTATATAAGACCTTTTGTTGTTGATAAGTTTGGTAAACCACAACAACAAATAATTGAAACAATGCAATATTTATCTAAAAAAGGATATTATGTTTTAATCTTTACAGGAAGACTTGAATCTCCTAAGTTTGTTAAATGGTTAAAAAAGAATGATGTTCCTTATGACGGAATAAATGTTCAACCATTAAATATGGCACAGGTAAACAACAGCAAACCATTTTTTAATGTTGTTGTTGATGACAAAGCTGTAAGTTATCATTGGAAACACAATAAAAAATCTAGAGAAATTCTGATTTCTGAAATAGAGGAAAAATTAACATGGTCAAAAGAATAAGAATTTTATTGATTGGTTCAGAAGGATATATTGGTAGCAGATTTAATGAAATGCTAAATGATAAATATACAATTGATGCTCCTAGCATGAATTTTTTAGACATTACAGAGGAATCAAGTGTCAATAAATATATCGGAAAATCAAAAGCGTCTATAATCATTAATCTAAGTGGGTGTGGTGATATTGATGAATGTGAGACAAACTATAAAGAGACATCAAAGATTAATGTTCTTGGTGTAAGACATTTGGCACTTGCTTGTAAAAAACACAAAAAGAAACTTATTCAACTGTCTAGCACTTCTGTTGAAGCACAAACAAGTAAATATGGAGAAGAAAAGTTTGTGGCAGACATGACAATAATCGACATTTTATCAGAATATTTAATTTTACGTTCTGATAAAGTCTATGACGATGTTAAACCGTTCGTGACTATAACAAAAAACGAAATGGCCTGTTATTCTAACATATATCATCCAGTGTTTTTAGATGATTTGATTTGTATAATTGACGAATCCATTCAAAAAGATTTATGTGGAATTATCAATATAAGCTCATCAGTAGGCATTGATAAAATTCGTTGGGCATATATGTATATTAAAAGTTTAAATCTAGACAAAATCAAAATAATTGATTTGGGGTATAATAGTCTTAGACCAAAAAATTCTAAAGTAGGAACTGAACGACTTTACAAGAATGAATTAACTATCCCAAGGACATTTGAAGACGGAATAAAAACAATAAAGGCGAGGGTCAAACAATGAAAGTAATCATATTATGTGCTGGAATGGGAACACGACTTGGCAATATGACCGAGACAAAGCCTAAATGTTTAATATCGTTTAAAGATAAAACGTTGTTAGAACATAGTATGAATACGTTAATAAAAAATGGTTTTGATGATATTATTGTTGTTGGTGGATATAAACACAACATGTTAAAACCATATTGTAACAATATTGTTATTAATGAAGATTACAATGTAACACAGCCACCATACTCTGTTCAAATAGGACTAAACAGTATCGAATCAGATGATTCAGTTTTGATTGTTGATGGAGATTTGATTTTCAATGATGATGTTATAAAAGAAATTAAAAAGAATTTAGATGTTTCTAAATTGGTCACGTACATTGCTAAAAGTCCTATTGAAGCAGGTAGTCGAGTTGAATTAAAAAACAATCGTGTTATTAAGATAGGAAGATATATATCTCCACAATTTCCTTTTCAAATACATGCTGGGATAACTTACATTGCGAAAAAAGACTTTGCTATTTATAAAGAGTTTATTAATAAAAACCAATACAAAAAAACAGAAATGCATGTTCTATTAAATGATTTTTGTAAAGAAGTAAATTTAGAATCAATCAATATAGACAAAGAATCTATTGGTCTACAACCAAAAACAATCGCACTTGATGGTGGGTCATTTTCTAGTGTTACAGTAACAAAAGACGCTAATATCATTCAGAAACAATGCACAAAAGATACGAAAAGAATCATTAATGAAATACAATTTCTTCGAAATTTACCGGAGCATGCTAAACCATATTTCACGGAGATTTTAGATTGTGAGATTTCACATGATTTTGTTTCATATAAGATGCCACTTTATAACTATTCTTCATTAAAAAAATTAATTTTATCAAACACAATAAAAACAGAAACAGCGATTGATTTCATTAAACATCTGTGTGTGTTTTTAAGAGATAATATATACAACACACAGAAAATAGAAGCGTCTAGTTCTTACACGGAATCTGTACATTATCATAGAGTTTTAGTAAGAAAAGATATAACTATTCAAAAATCTCCAATTTTTAAATCTATTTTTGATGCAGATAGAATATATATTAACGGTGTTGAACATCAGAACGCTATATCTATTGTTAATCAAATGATTAAGTGTAATGCATTTAATAAATATATTAAACCAAAACATTTATCCTTGATTCATGGTGATTTACACTTTGATAATATTTTATTAGATTTAGAAAATAGTGAGTCTGATTATGTGTTTAAACTTGTTGACCCTAAAGGTTTTAAAGCTGGAGATTATGCATATGATATGTCAAAAATCATTCATAATATAAATGGGTTATACGATTTGATTTATGAGTACATGTTTGATTTAGATTATAATATAGAAAACAATGTGATTAATGCTAATTTAAACATATTTGATTGTGAAGCAAAGAGCAAGATGGAAACACTAAACAAATATTTAATACCAGAGCTTAATAGTGTTTTCTCAGAAACAGATTCTATGTGGTACAAGAGAGCTAAATTTATCGAAGCTATAAACTTTTGTTGTTTACAACCGTTTCATTTAGTTGGAGACAATGTTGAGAAAAAAGCCATTGCAATGTATTTGGTTGGTGTTCAACTAATAAATCAGTTTTGGAGTACGATTCCTAACAAACTAAAAATCACTAATAATAAATGTAAGATTGTAAATATTAACACAATTGAAGATTACACTTATGCTCAGAATTTATTCACAGACTTAGACAAAGAACAATTTCCAGGAGTTTAAAATGAACAAAGAATCCGCAAAAAAGTTTTTATTTGAAGTTTATGATGTATTAGAATCTATTAATCTAAAACCATTTTTAATCGGAGGAACTTTATTAGGTGCAGTTCGTGATAAAGATTTCATAGAATGGGACAAAGACATAGATTTAGGTTTAGTAACCGATTATTTTAACAACCAAGATAGTTTTTATGAACTATCTAAAAAACTTCAAAAAATAGGCGCAAGAGTTGAAACCGTTTGGCATGATTTTATGTTTAGAATTGTTGGTGACTGTCCATATCATATAGATGTTGCAATACACAAGAAATTTGATAATGAATATAGACTAGAAGTTTTTGGAAATTTTGCAAGATATATTAAAATATCTTTAGAGGCATTAGATACTTATGACGATATTATATTTTTAAACAAAAATGTGAGAACGCCAGGAAATACCGGAGAATATTTTAAATGTTTGTATGGAGATGATTGGAAAATTCCATCCGAAAAATTTACTATTCCAATCATAAAAACTCGTTCATATGGTAAAGTTCGATACACATATATTAGACCTATATTGGATAATAATGATTTATAAATTAATAAAAAATAAAGATATTGCCATTGTAGGAAATGCTAAAAGTGTTTTCAACAAAAAACGAGACATCGACAATCATGAAGTTGTTATTAGATTGAATCGTGGATTTCCTAAAGTTGGAATAGGAAATAGAACAGATATACTTGGACTTTCATTGGCATTAACACAAGAAGAAATTAAACGATATAATCCAAAAGCTATTCTTTGGTGTACACCTAAACATGAACTAATGACCGATTATTTAAAAAAAGTTGCTTATATATTTCCTAAAAGTTCGTGGGTTAATTTAGAATCGAGAATTAACGCAAGACCATCAACTGGATTAATGATGATTTATTATGTTTTATCATCTTGCAAATCAATAACATTATATGGATTTGATTTTTGGAATTCTAACACATGGTATTCTAATGAAAATAGACCCGGCCCACACAATCCAAAATCAGAAGAACAGTTTATACGACAACTAACGAAAGTGAAGATTATACAATGAAACGAGCAATAATTATAAATGATACCACTTGGGAAAATCATATTGGATGTGCCAGTGTAATTATGTCTATTAAGCAACAATGTAAAAAACATCAAATAGATGTTGTGCGAACATATCAACGAAGTGATATTATTCATGGGTATCGAGCAATTCAGAAAATTATGAGTAAAACTGATATTATATTTGTAAATGGAGAAGGCTCATTACATCATTCACCACAATGGTTTAGTGATTTATTATCAATACTGCCTGATAACAAATCATGTTTTCTTATTAATACAATTTGGGATAAAATGTTTTTTAGTGATGTTAATCTATTAAATAAATTTAAACTTATTAGTGTAAGAGAAAGTAGTTCATATAATGAACTTTTAAAGACTTATTCAAAACCAGAAAAAGTTAGTATTGTTCCAGATTTAATTTTTGGATTAGACACAGTAAATAAAAACTTAACTAAAACTGAATGTGGGTTTGGAGATAGTGTATTATATTCTCTTAGAGAACATCTATCTTCACTTGATAATTATTTTCCATTAAACTATAAAGATAAAAAAGTAGATGCTCAAGAATATATTGATTGGTTGCGGTCATTAAATCTTTATATAACAGGACGATTTCATGGCGTATGTTTGTCTATTATGGCAGAAACAAACTTTTTTGCATTTCCGTCAAACTCTCATAAAATTGAAGGAATATTAAAAGATTTAAATTGTGAAGAACTTTTAATTCATTCTTTAAATGATACAAAGAAAATAAACAAAGATAAAAATTATATTGAAATTTTTAGAAAATATAAAGAAGATGCTAAAGAAAAAATAAATACGTTTTTCGATAAGGTTGCCGAGGTGTCATTATGATTTTTTGCTCATACGGAACGAAAAATACACCTTATGAAGGTGTTATAAAGGATTATCTTATTAAATCACTTGATAAACTCAACTTGGACTATCATGTTGAATATCCTGAAGACTTTGGTTCTTGGTCTGCGAACACTCACTATAAGGCTGAATTTGTAAAGAAGTGCTTGCTTGAACTAAAAGAGTCTGTTGTTTTTGTTGATTCAGATGCTACAGTTTTAAGAGACCCAGTTTTATTTGATGAAATTGAGAAAGGCGATAACGATATTGCCTTACATTATTTAGATTGGTTTAAAAATTGGAGAAATCAAGATGACGGAGATAGATTCGAAGCATTGAGCGGAACAATGTATTTTCGATATAATCAAAAGGTTCTAGATTTTTTAGATATTTGGATTAAAAAAAATAAAGAAAACGCTCAATGGGAACAACGAAACATGCAAGAAATATTAGAAGAAAATGTTGTGAATTTAGATATTGAAAAACTTCCTTATTCTTATTGTGTTGTTGTTAATCATTCTAATAAAATTCCAAAACATATGATAAATCCTGGAGAAGTTGTTATTTTGCATTGGCAGAAGTCAAGATTGTACAAGAATAAAAGATTATGGAAAACTACTTGACAAATAGCACTTTCATGTGCTATACTTATAATATAAAGACAAGGACATACAAAGGAGATAAATTATGAAACCACTCACAGCTAATGTACAAGCAACAAATCAAACAGTAACGGTTATTGATTGTGTGTATCTTTCTAAAATAAATATAAGTTTGTATTTAGTAAGATTTAAAAATAAAAAAGAACAAATATTCGACGAAGATGAACTAAAGGATATTAGATGAGCGAAAAATCAATAGACAAAATTGTAGACGATATAATTAAAAGATTAAGAGAAGTAAAAACAACAGGACAAATACTTCATTGTGAGAACTGTCATCACGAATGGTCATCTATATTAGGAACTATTTGTGATTGGTGTGGACGCAGAGGAAAATAAATTGTATCAACTTTACAACAAGAAAAGCTAATGAAACAAAAAGATATTTTATTTCACAGAATTTGTCAATTAATAGCGATGAACCACGCTGTAAACGTTAAAGAAGTGTGGGAAATCTACTTAAAAACAAATTCAATAGATAAGACAATATTAACCATAAAAGAAGCTCAATAAATCGCTCACAGATTGATGTAGAGACACTTTCTTGATATCTTAGTCTATATCTATACTTTATTAACAATCGTTGAAATTTGTTCAACGAAAACGCTTATTTGTTGATTAAATCAACACGTTTAGGAGCTTTATGACATTTTATATAACCATACTGATTTTATCTGTTCTTTTACATGAATTTGGGCATCTTTTTGCTTCTTTGTTCTTTAATGTTAAAGTTAAAGCATTTTCTTTTGGATTTGGTAAAATACTGCTTCATAAAAAATGGAATGGTATTGATTGGCGAATATCTTTGCTTCCTTTGGGTGGTTATTGTGATATTGAAGAAGGTCTAACAACTAAAAATAGTCTTGCTTGTATTCCTTATTGGAAACAAGTTATCATTTTAACTGCTGGTGTTAATCTTAACTTATTGATTGCTTTAGTGGTGTATTTAATTCACTATGGTTCTATTGTTCAAGGTTTGACGATTGATTGGAATTTTCTTATGTTTCTGATTAATGGAGAAACAACTATAAATTTTTATGTTCCTTTAAATTTTAATATTTCATTGTTTTATGTGAGTTTTTTAAATCTTACATTGTTCTTATTTAATATGATACCTTTCCCGGCCCTTGATGGTGGTTATTTATGGTTAATGCCTTTAAGACGCAAAATGGGAGAAACATTTTATAAATATTTAATAAGTATCTCTTTTTATTTTTTAATGATAGCTCAAGTTGTATTAGTAATTTATTGGTGGTTTATAAAATAAAATTAGGAGTAAGAAATGTTAGCACAAAATCTCGGCTGGATAGGTAATATATTCTTTATTCTAGGTGTTTATATGTTAGGTGATAAAAACATAAAAGGTTTCTATTTAAACACAATTGCTAATATATTATATATTTATCAATCTATTTTAATGCACAATCCGGCATTATTATGGTTAAGTATAGGTCTTGCCATTTTAAACATAAAAGGCATATATCAATGGATGAAATATAATAAGGAGCGTGAGAAATGAAAGATAAGAACGAGGATATAAAACATATAGTATCTTTTAGTGGAGGCAAGGATTCAACAGCTATGCTTCTTATGATGTTACAGAAAAATATGCCTATTGATGAGATTGTTTTTTGTGATACTGGAATGGAATTTCCAGAGATGTATGACCATATCCATGCTGTTGAGTGTTGTATTAATAGACCAATAACTGTTTTAAAAGCAAAACATTCTTTTGAGTATTATTTAGGAACTCATGTAAAGAAAAATGGTAAAGTTGGTTATGGCTTTCCAGATTTTAAGAATAGATGGTGTACCACATTATTAAAACAAAATATTATGCGTTCTTATTGTAGGGGGCATAAAGAATATCACGGGATTGCTTTCGATGAGATACAGAGAACAAAGAAGAATAAAACAAATAGAGATATATATTACCCTCTTGTAGATTGGAATGTAACAGAAAAACAGGCTCTTGCGTTTTGTTATAAAGAAGGATTTACTTGGGATGGCTTATATGAGAAGTTTAGTAGAGTGTCTTGCTGGTGTTGTCCTCTATCAAGAATTGGAGAATTAAATACATTGTATAATGACTATCCTGAGTTATGGAAAGAACTTAAACAATTAGATAAGTTATCATATAGACAATTTAGAAGTGATTACAGTGTAGAAGAATTAGAAATTAAGTTTAAAAAACTAACTAAGGAGTGGGGAAATGAAAGATAAAATAAGAGAGATAGAAGAAATAGTAATAAACAATAAGATGTCAGCACAACAGAAAATAAGAGCAATCTACCAAGCCACTCGGTTAGATGAGGAGAAGGTGGCTAATGCTATTCATAAAAGCGACCATCCTGAGTATAAAGATTGTGTTGATTGTAAGAATGCTAGATATTTCGCCAAAGCAATCTGCTTAAAACAAGATGAACTAACTAAGGAGGTGCGAGATGGCAAGAAGAACTACTAAGAATTTAAGTATCCACGATATTTGTTGTGAGTTTAGCGAGGTCGCATTTTCTGGTAGGGTTAGCTTTCCAAAGTTTGCCGTTATCGCTGTATGCCGTCAAATAAAACTAGATTACGAAAGCCTATCCAGACGTCAAAAATTCATGCTAAAATCTGATATGATAAATGAACAATGTTGTCCTAACTATGGTAGCGGTGTTAAAAATGCTGAAGACTATATCAATATGAACTGACTAAGGAGGAGTGAGATGGAAATAAGATTAAGGATTAATAATGCTTAAACAACCTATGACATATAAAGTAAATTTCCTAAATACGAAATCAACGTACTCGACACACTGCGAGTTTTCTCAGTTACCAAACGATAAAATCGTTTCTATTGAGTTATGTGTCTTGAACAACAAACGAATTGTTTTAGAGGGGTTTGAAAAGTATTTAATTATTTCAACGAAATACAAATTCCTTTCTTCAACGAAGAAAGACTTAAAAGGGAGTGAAACGAACTTTCACTTAATTGATTCAATTAATATTCTGGGGAAGGCGAAAAACGAGGTTTTTCAAATTTCTTTTCATAGAAAAGGAAAAGTGTTTCAATGTAAGAATGAATTTTCTCAATGGCGACCTTTGGTCTTAAAGCCTATATCAAATAAAGGCTTCGCAAAGACAAAATCTTTGTTAAAACCATTATTAAATAAAAAATTTAAAATTGAATACTCTAACGCAAAGCGTTGGAGCATAGAATACTCTAAGGCCCAGAACATAGATGAAAAGCTTTGGAGAATAGGTGATTTAAAGGATAAGCCACGAATTTTTGTGGCTAATACTAAAATTTGAGTTCGGAACAAACGTAAAAATTGGGGGGATTTAAGAAATGAATTTTATAATTGGATGTATGAAAATAGCTATAACACTTAGCATTGTTTACTTTTTCTTTAATATAATTAATGGTATGGTAAAAGGAATTTTTACAGCTATATTTGAATTTATAACTGATAAATTAAATAAAAGGGATTAATATGTATATATATTATAATTTTGCAACAGATTTAGTTGTTATTTGGATGATAGCTAACTTAATGAATGTATTGGATAGATAATATGAATAAAAGAGAATTTGTTAAGCAAGAGATAGATAGAATTAAGAAATATCTTCCTAAGAAGCTTACAACCGAACACAAGAGAAAATTAGCTACATTAAGAAATTTTTATAAGAGTGTTTACGAAATAAGAAAGTTAAATGGCCCTTTTCAGCCTGAGTTATTAAATACTTAATTATACATAGAGTGAAAGGCGAGTTTAGAGACCATAATTATTTAATTAACTCTTAAAGGCATACTCACTAATACAAAAGAATAAGGACAGTCGTTTTATTGACTGTCCTTTTTTGTTTTATTAAATAATGAGTGAAACGAATCGTTCACTTAAAAATGTGTTCGGAATTAAAGTGTTATTTGAAAAGTTTTAAGAAATTTATACATACTTGTTAGGATTTATGAATTGTATTAGGAATTTAGCATAATTAGCCATAGATGACTCTGTTGTTATAAATAAATAGGCATGTAACGTAACTTTCTTCATATATGTTTCATTTTTAATATCTTCAGTAACAAAATAATATCCTCGTAACATCCCATAAGACCAATAATCAACATTTTCATTAATAGAACCATTAACTCCATTTTTACAAACAATATTGACATTAATACATGGTAATAAACGATAATCAAATTTTAAAAAAGAAACAGACCAATTCGCATATGCTTTATTCCTAGTTGCAAGATAAGCATTAGTTGTCATTAATTTCCAATCAGTTCCAAAATTTTTGATTTTTGTAAACAAATATTCGGATGAAGATGACACAATCATGTTAGTTTCTATTGTGTTATTATCAATTTTCTTATCTGTTACGATAATCTCATTTGAATTAATTAATTTATTTAAATTTTGTAAGCTATTTTTGTAAGTCATAAGATTCTGTGGATGAATAATCCTTTGGTATATTTAATGTTAATAATAGTTTTAATTCTAAATTAAAATCAGAAGACATTTTATATCTAGGTATTGATTTATCTGGTCTATTTTCAGAATCTTTTAAATATGTGCCTCCATTTTGACTATAATCTTCATCAACAAATGTTACATCTTCAGGAACTAATAACTCATTAGGAAGAGATATGTAAAACTTTCCAGATATTTGATATATATATTTACCTGTTTCTTTTTTTATCCAAACACCATCTTCTTGTTCAGATTTAAGTGTTGATGGATAGTTAGTTTTATAAGATTCAGGATAACCATTAAAATTAACATCAACATATAGTTTAGAATAAGGCAATACACCTGTTTGATAATAGGTTGTAGTTGGAAAATTTTCTAATGTGTTATCAATAATTCTAAATTCTTTAGCTCGTTTTGTTGAATAAAAAAGTTTATAATTTTTTTTAATAACATCAAACTGTGATGGAACATTACCATTAATAAATATGAAATTATATGGTGAATCAATAGTATATGTTTGGTCATACACTCCATTTATATATAATCTTCCAGATGCATGAATTGATGTTGAGTGATTCATCAATGGTGCTGTCATTGTTATGTTTCTTGTTGTAGATGGAGTCGCATTGTATATAACATAAGTTCCCGTTCCTGTTACTGAAGTAGAATATAAATTATCTAGTGCTGGACAACGAAATGATTTATAATAACCTGTGTTTGGGTCATAATCCCAATTCGATAAAGTATCAACAACATAAGCATCATATAAAACATATGAAGTTCCTGCAAGTGTATATGCTATTGTTCCATAATACCATGAGCTTGTCATATTTAAAACAACATCTCCGTCATCAATGTTATCTTGCGTAAAATGACGTGCTGTTGGGCTTTTACCTTTATAAATTATAGTTGAATCGCCTTTTATTCTATGATAATCAAAATCATACGTTGTATATGAAGGTCTCCAAATACCGTGACCTTGCAATTTAGGTTGACTTTTTATTATTATCGAACTTTTTACAAATGGCAAATATTCTTCACTAATGTTAATATCTGTTCCTAAAAAATACCTAACTAAAGCCGGAGAGTCATCACCTTTAATAACTGAACCAGTTCCATCTTGAGGTATAAATTGAACCTGTTTTCCTATTTCTGATGCCTCGTCAGTTTGACTTCCAATCCAATCAGACTCATATAAAACTTTTGGGGTTTTAAAAAAATCATCTTTTTTATGAGTACCAATAGAATTATCAACTTTTTTTAATAAATTTGCAGATTTTTTAGCTTTTTCATTTAATTTACTAATGGGCTGTGATTTTTTCATTTAATTTTTTCCCAAAGTTTTGGATTTTTAATAATCAATTTAACAGTAAAATATAATGGAAAACTCGTATATACCACAGGGTCTTTACCACTGTCTTCTTCTGAATATGCTCCAACCCATGCATAAAATATTTTAACTCCGTTCCATTCTTTCCAAAATGGTTTAAATTCACTTGATGTTGCTTCTAAATTTACCTTGTCTTTAAATCCTGAAGTTGTCTCAATCATCATAACCGGATAAATAGATGAAATATCATTATCTTCTATATTAGGAAATGAATGAGATACTAACATTAACTGTTCTGCTGAATCATAATCCCAATAAAAATGGTCTAATAAAATAATTTCATTTTTTTTCTTAATAAAAGTTGCAGGAGAAGTTATAAGTTTAAATTTGGCAAGATTGAAAATTCTTTGACTATTTTTTTGTTCTTTCTGCCACAATTCTTGAATTACTTTTCTATGCTTACTTAGTGGGTTTGGCATTATGTTATATATCCAGATACATTAGGGTCATATTTACGATAATTTAAAACACTTTCTTTATCATTTATATATTCATCAGAATTCACATCTGGATAATTTCTATCTATTTCACCAATCTCTTCAACAGATAATTGATTATCACATTCAATAGATACTCTCATACTATTTGTATCAATAGAAATAGATTTTACTGATACAGGAAATCCATTAGAACCAAAGTATATTCCTGATGCTGTTGTGTTTGATAGATTTAAACGAGTTAATAATTTAATAGCATAATAATAATATCCATCTATCGTTAAATCAATTTGAGATGATGTGACAGGAATTATACTGTTATTTATTGTTTTTAATTTACTATATTCTAAAGCAGCAGCATCTTTTGCATATTGAATATAATCATAAGAAGCATCCTTTTCTCTATATAAACCATCGCTTTTATCAACCCATTTATCTTTAGTTGTTAATTTTCCGTTTTGAAGAGAGATAATTTGAAATGGTGCAGAACCAACATAATAGTTTCCTAAATCCGCAGTATCATCATCAAGTTGTTTTTGACGTTTATAAGAAGCACCATTTATTTTCCATGTATCAGCAGATAGACTTCCTAAAGAAGTTCCCAAATATCTTGAACTTGTTGTTATTACGTTTGATATAAAATTTTCAAAAGAAGCAAACCAAAAATATGACCAATTTTGTTTTGGGTTAAATGTTCCTTCTTCAATTTTTGTTGCTAAAGCAGCAGAGTCTGTAAAAGAACTATATCTTTCAATGTTCTGTGTTATACTTGTTCCTAAATTTACTTGAATTCCTTTATAATACGCAGGACTTTCTTCGTAATTTGTTGGCCATGCTTGTTGAGAAGTATAATCACTAGGAATACTAGACTCAGCCAAAGCATGCGATGCAAAAACTTGTGCTTCATTTAAATCTCCAACCCATTCATTACCACTCCAATATAAACCATTTTCATTAGTAATTACGGCTTGAGTGTTTAAATCTGGATTTTCAACATAAACAGAATTTAATAAACAATGATATAAATTTAAAGATTCTCCAACAGAAGCCAATGGAATAGACCTTGTTTGTTTATTTCTTGAAGGTTCAGTCATTCTAGCATTAACAACAATTGACTCTAATTCACTTTCAGCATTAAAACTTTGAATTGTTCCACTAAATTCTAAATGCCCATCAATATATATAAGAACAGCGTTTTGGTTAGTGATTTGAGAAGAGTTTCCTTGATTATCATAATTTGGATTATCATGTCTTCTGTTTAAACTAAAAGAAGCTGTACTATATTCGCCTTTAGTATGAGTAATATTAATTGATTTTAAATCAACATCGTTTAATGGAGCTAAATCAGTTCCATTTATTTTTACTTGAATATCATTAAAATCTACAGGATGTTGTGTTAAATCAGCATATTCATATTTTAACCAACGAATATCTGTTTTTAATACAGACTCTACATTCTCAGAAAAACGAACATCACAGTTTATTTTTTTACCTAATATTGTGTTTACTAAACAAGATATTGTATTAGTAATACGTTTAGACCATCTAACATCTGTATTAATTTTACTTATTGTTGCTTCATCAATCATTATGATTTCACCAGAAGAATCATCTGTAGAAGCAAATGTTCTAAAAAACGTTTCTAACGATGATATTTTTTGAAAATCATCAGTATCAGATGTATCTACAATCGTCTGAGCATCTAAATCAGCTTTTTCAATTTTTACAACAATTCCATCCGCACCTGCTAAATAAAAATAATCATTTGAATCATTTAAAACAACATCTTTTGCGTTTGTTATTCCTGATACAACGTGAGTTGTTACAACTGGAACTGCTGGTGTTGATATATCAATATGTGTTAATTTAACCGTATTTATTCCAGACAAAATAATTAATGGGTTATAAGATATTATTCTTACACCATATTCCACTTGTTCGTTTAAGTGAGCATCTGAACTTTCACCAAGATAAACTGATTCATTAATGTTTAATATTAATTTAGATAAATTAACATCAATATTTTCTCCAAGATATAAAGATTCATTAATCGCCAATATTAATTTAGGTATATTTACATCAATATTTTCTCCAAGATATAAAGATTCATTAATATCTATTGATAATTTATCAAAAACAACACTAGATTCTTCTCCAAGATATAAAGATTCATTAATCGCCAATATTAATTTAGGTATATTTACATCTGATTCTTCACCTAAATATACAGATTCTTCAACAGAAATTGATTCTGTTATTTCTGCAGGTTCAAAAGAACGAATTTCAAAAATTTGAGCATATGTCTGTGTTCCACCAAAATTTGATATTTTCACATATCTAATACTTGCATCTATATTATAATATTCTTGAACCTCTGTTAATTCATCGGCTGTTACAATATTATCCCAATTAGAATCGTCATCACTAACATCAACATTAAAAGTAGCTGTTTTGTCCGTATTTCTTCTAATTAAAACTCTTCCTACAGATTGCACAGAACCTAAATCTACTTTAACCCAAGCATTTGCTCTAGCAACACCAATATCTTGATTCCATCTTGTTGTATCATTATCATCAATAACATTTGTCGCAACATCTGTGCTATGAACACTATCCGCTGTGGCTGTGTCTGGTGTTATTTCATCTTCATTAGTAGAGTCATAGCAGGCTTCTCCGACAGGAGTATCGGTACATTCTACTAAATCGTATATTGTATAATAACCAGCACTTCCGGTAGGACTTTGCTGAACTTGTATCTTTATATCGTCACCCATTAAATCACCAATATAAATACAATATTGTCGCCATCCAATATATTTTGTTAAAGTAAATGAAAGAAGCTCTACATCTGCACTACTAAAAATTTTAACTATAGGAGTAACGCCACCGGCATTTTGGTCATATTTCCAAAAGGTAATATAATCATTCTCTACTGTAAAAGCATCTGAAATTAATCCACCTATTTGATTTGGGTTCCCAGAACGAGCACCACGGCAATTTACAGCATATGTCCCAGAATATACGCGCGCAGAACCTGCCTCAGACCTAGTTGCAGTTCCACCATTAACTGTAACTACAGTCCAATTTGTGCAGACTCCAGACGAGGAACCGGCTGAACCCGGAACTGTCCATGTCTCAAACGAATTGTTTAAAGGGTTTGCCATTTTTTATCCTTGAATGTAAAATTAATAATTATTATGCTGTTCTAGCAACTGTTAATGTAACGGTTACATCTAAATCTGTATCAGAGTCAACAGCTTTAGATGAAACCACTGCTCTATTAAACATTGTTGAACCAGAAGCAGTTGCACTATCAAAAAGACCAACTTCTGTAATACTATATGAAACACCAGAACCAAAGGTAAACGTTTTAGTAAATATAACTTGATAATCTGTTCCAACATTGATTGCACCAAGTTCTCTTACTGATTCACTGCCTAAAGCCGTGTCTGCGTTGGCTGCTGCCACTGCACCTTCTCCGATAGCAATATACTTAGGAGCATTAACAGAAACATCACCTAGAAAATCTCTTACTAAATTTAAGCCATTATTTACAACAATATTATGAATATGTTCTACATCAATAATTTCACCTGTTGAGTTACATATTCTTGTTAAAGTAATATTGTATTTTATTTCAAATAAATTCTTTTCTTTTTTCATCTTATTTCTCCTTTAAAGTGTTGTGGATTGGATTGTCCAACCACTATCATCATAAACTCTTATTAATTTTGCGTTTAATTCATCTGTAACAATCCAAAGATTATTATTAGAATCAATTGTAAACGACACTGCATTTGTTACAGTGGATAAATCTATTGTTTCAGAAAATACACCAGCCGTAGTAAATACACATATTTTTGCATTTGTTCCACTGGTATTTCCTGGTAATAATATATATAGATAATTCCCAACAACAATATCTATAGGTTTCTGAGTGATTCCGGAAGGAATATCAACATTTGTAACATCTCCAATAGGATTTGTTATAGAATAAATACTAGCAATATATGTGGTATCATTTAATGCAACATAAATATCTGTACTATATATAATCATTTTTGATATTTCTGTTGTGGCTATATCTATATCATAATATGTTTGTAATGGATTATGAGCCGAAACCTTTTTTAGTTTACAGTTTCCGCTTGTATCTTGTTTAAAAGCAACCCATAAATATTCAGAAGAATAAGTATCAACAAGAATATCGGAAATTTCTGTTTCAGTATAATCAAATTTTTTAATCTGCA
>Ga0222694_1000154_pt1 | contig 17668 bp, 23 predicted proteins | sample AntAcemetage1333_FD_181145 | JGI IMG/M metagenome (GOLD analysis project Ga0222694, IMG submission 181145) | Saline water microbial communities from Ace Lake, Antarctica - #1333 | ecosystem: Environmental > Aquatic > Non-marine Saline and Alkaline > Saline | place: Antarctica: Ace Lake...
GTTTAGAAAGATTCCACCACAAGCAGTTGATTTAATATTTAACAAGATTAAAGATTTTAATGCTGTTAAGTATGACGACCAGTTCGCAAAAAAATAAAACTGGTGTTGAAAGGTCGTAGTAGCAATTCAGAAGCAATGAAAGAAATTAATGAGTTTCTTTTAATAAAGCATTTGAATATGACGCCAGTAAGTATAAAACGATTGCCCTACGAAGATAAGATTAAATACACCATAATAATAAACGAGATGATGGCAACATCACCACAGTTATTAGGGCTAGGAGCACAAGGATAAAATGGCAGATGAATACGTAATAAGAATTGTACCTGATAGTGTTAGTGATAACTCTAAAGGTGGTTCAGGCGGAGCATCTAGTGGATTAGGTGGACTTGGTGGTAAACTGGGTTCAATATTAGCATTAGTTGGTATTGGGTTCGCTATTTTAAGACCAATTATGCCTATGATTAAAGGACTTGGTAAGATGATTGGTGAGTTTTTAAGACCAATAGCAGAAGTAATTATGATGTTACTAGCACCAATTCTAGCACTTATGAGACCTTTATTAATCACATTCAAAGCTTTAATGGCTCCGTTTAAACAAGCAGCGATGGTCGGTATAGCCGCAGGACAGAAACTAATTGCACAAGGAATGGCAGTTGGCGGAGAGGTTGGTGGAGAACTAGTATCAGCAGGATTTCAAGGTTCAATGCAATCAGCAAGTTTAATGTTAAGTGGATTTATGGACGTATTATTTACTCCATTAAAGAGTATTGAAGCATTCGGTATAGGAGATGCAATAACAAACGCTATGGCAACTTGGGAAAGTGCAGCAATAGCAGGCGTATATAAAGTATCAGAGAAGTCAGCATTAATAGACGATATTTGGTCTAATATAGGAGATGTACCTCTTACTACGATACAAGAACAATTTGCAATAATTAATACTTACGTAGATGAGATGGCTGAAAGTGTTGGTGGATTCACTATAGAAGAATTCAGTGGTAATTTAGAACAAATTCAATCAGGTTTAGATTCAGTATTCGCACCATTTGTAGAATTTATAACAGAAGGTGGAGATTTGTCTACATATGTTGCACAAGCAACAACAATTATGGAAGATTTATCAGATACATTTCCGGCAACAGCTAATATGATTTCAGTTGGAATTATGGGTATTATGAAAGAATGGCAAGAAGCTATTGATAATATGAGTATTAAAGAACAAGCTAGTCTTATGTTATCTGGTTCAGAAGCTTTAAGAGAACAACTGGAAGGAATAGAAAAAACAACATTTGGTGACAAAGTAAAAGATGTATTAGGTGGAATTGCTCATAATATGGGCGAAATTGTGACACTTGGATTTTTACCAGGAACTATGAGAAGTTTTGAAGAAGATAAGAGTAAATGGATTAATGATGTAGCAGCAGCAAGAAAAACAGTAACAGATGATTATTTAGCAATGTTTCCAACAGTAGGAGAAGCTCAGAAGAACGGCTTAAAAGAAATGTTAACAAGTATGAACTTATATATGGGAGATAGTTTAATACCAGACGCATATGAAAAAGGTTTAACTGAGTTATATAATAGTACATTGAAAGCAGAAAATTCATTTCAACGATTTGGTAGAACAGTAGAAAGTATAGCAAATGATGCAGCAGATGCGGCAAGAGCGGCAAGACGTTCAGCAAGTAGTGCAGCAAGTTCAGCTAGTAAAGCAAGAGCAAATGCTAGTAGCAGTTCATTAGGAGCGTTGGTATAAAATGACTAATATAACATTAACAGTAGATTCAGTAACATTTACTTTCCAAGATGGAGATATAGATAAATGTAAATCTTCAATTATGAGTAATATTGAGAGTTCATTAGTAACAGGAATGGGACCTATGGGAGCTTATAATTATGATTTTGAAGGATGTAGTAAAACAATAGAAATAAGTGGAAATATAACTCCAGCGACAACAGATAGAACTAGTACAGGTACTTGTAAGACTATATTGGCACAGAAACACTTTTTAGAAAGTTTAGTTAATGGTAATCAAGGAATAATAACATTTGTAAGTAATTATGAAGAATACACTGTAGATATATCATCAGGAGCAGTATCACCAAATCAAGCACATCTTGTACCAACAAAATGTAAAGTATCAAGTATGAGCTTTGATGAAGAAGGTGGTAATCCATTACAGTTACCATTTAGAATGGCTTTAATGATAGGACAATAAATATGGCAAGCGGACAACCAGTATTAACAAGAGTAGAAGTAGATGGTATTAACGTATCAGACTATATTAAATCTTGGAATATTAAGGATACGGAAGGAGATGACTATATTAAGTATGCATCTATTTTATTAGATAGAAGTGTATCACAAGTATTAACATTATCCTCTGAAGCATTGTCAACTAAAACAGTAGTTATTTATAGAGGAGCAAGCTCAACAACTGATAAGAAAGTATTCAGTGGGGAAGTAACAAATTATTTACCAAATGGAAGTGGAGCAGAACTTAAATGTGCTGACAAATTATATATTGCGAATAGAAAGATATTAACTAAATCATGGGATAAGAATATTGATGATGAATCGGGCGTTATATCAGAGATATTTAAATCACTTATTAATGATTATACAGATGGAGATTTAGAAGCAGATGATACATCAGTTACATCTAGTGGAACTAGTATCACGCTTAAGAAATTCATTGCAAGAGCAGAAACAGTTTATGGAAAATGTAAAGAATTAGCCGACTCATTAGGATGGATATTCTTTTATAAACCAAGTACAGGATTAGTATATTTTGAACCAAAAGCAACGACTAATCAGAGTACAAGTATTCAGAATGGAGTTAATTTAATTAAAAGCCCAGTATGGAATTATGAATGTAAAGGATTGATTAATTATATTGAAGCAAGAGGAGCAGTTCAGAATGTTGAAACAACATTAACTGGTCAAACAGGTATAACAACTAACTTTTCAACAACAGATGTAACATTAGACTTTGCACCAATAAGTGCTAAAGTATATGCAACAGCAGCTAATCCACCAACAACTCTAAGAGTAGGTGGTAAATCTGGGGTAACAGGAGTATACGATTACAGTGTTGACCAAGAGCAAAAACAAATAGTTTGGAATAAAGATTATTACACACCAACAGATACAACTACATATGTACAAGTAGATTATACTTATGGACTACCAACACCAGTTATTGTAGAAAATCCAGAGAGTCAAGACTTATATGGTATAAAGAAAAGAGTAATACAACTTAAAAACATTAAAGATGTAGATGACGCTTATACTTATGCACAAGCATATTTAGATGATTATGATGAACCTATATTAACAGCTAAACTAGAAGTATTAGATATATCAGATTTAGAAGTAGGACAACAAGTAAGAGTAATAGATACAACAAATGATATTGATGAATGGTTAATAGTAAACTCAGTAGAAATGAGATACCCTTATAACAGAGATTTAATTAGAGTTGGAACATTTATTCAAGGTACAGAAAACTTGTTAATGAATATTATAAAGAAAGTAAAGAATTTAGAAGAAGAAAATATAAGCGACGAAGAATTACTATCACATTACTATCCAGCTATAAACAATATACAACTAGAAAATAGATTTGTTAGTTTATACAATAACCAAAACAGTTTAATATTAGACCACGCAACAAGAGGTCTATTAGATGGTACAAATGTATTAGCTGGTGGAACAACTGATGCTTATTTAGTTAAAAGAATGCCAGGAGAAAACAACACTTATAAAGAATATGTATATGATAATTACTTTTATAAAGTTAGCAGTTCAGCTAGTACAACTTGGAATTCAACAACTGAAACTATTACTTGTGGAACTACTGGATATTTTCAAACAGAACCAGTAAGTAAAGGTATGGATTTTACAGAATTTAGATTAAACATATCTAGTACTAGTGGTGGAACAAAGACTTATACAGTTAGAGGAGCAGATGATGCTTCGTGGCAAACACCTAGTATGAATACGTGGACAGAATTTAGTGGAACAGTTGATGCAGTATCTATTAAAGTAGAAACAGCAGGTTCAACAGCAACATTTCAAAACACATATCAAGATACAAGTGAATATAATAACCCAGCTATTAAGTTGGAGCTTCGTGAATAAAATGAATAACACTACATTCAAAAAAGGAAATACCCCTTGGAACAAAGGAAAGAAATGTAAATCGCCTTCAAAATCTACTAGAGAAAAGATGAGTGAATCTCATAAGGGAATGACGGGTAAAACACATTCAGAAGAAACAAAACAAAAGATAAGAGAGTCTAAACTTGGAAAGTTTGGTAATCAAAATAATAATTGGAAAGGTGGTATAACACCATTAAATCATATGATAAGAAATTCATCAAAAAATAAAGCATGGAAACATGATATATTTGAACGAGATAACTATACTTGTCAAGAGTGTGGAGAACGTGGTATAAAATTTAATGCTCATCATATTAAAACAGTTTCAAAGATTATAGAAGAATACAATATTAAGAATTTAAAAGACGCATATTTATGTGAAGAGTTGTGGTTTTTAGAAAATGGAATAACTCTATGTGTAAAATGCCACAAACAATTACATAGAGGTAAAAAATGACAATAGGAATAATAACAAACAAACAAGGTAAATCAGTCTTTTTAGAACAGGCTTTTATGGCTTCCCCAACTACTAGTGTAGCTAGTCAATTTAAAATAGGAAGCGGGCAAGTATTATTAGAAACAGGAAGTACAGATTTAACAAATCCAGTATATTTTACTGGCACACAAACATATGAAGATTTTACAATAGGATTTCCAACTATAGCAACATCAGGAGCAGTTCCAGAAGTAACAATTAATTGTAGAGTTGGAGCTAGTCAAGCAACAACAGAATCACTTAATGCTATGGGTATATTTAATACAGATGATACACCAAAAATGTTGATACAGATGAATCATACAGCAGAAAGTAAGAGTCCAACAGATGAATTTGTATATGTAATAAGAACGAGAGTATTATAAATGACAATAAGAAATGATAATTTAGGTGGAGCAGATTATACAGCATCAACAGCTATAGTTAATACAGATTTTAATGATACATTTGACGCAGAAGTTATAAAAGATGCAGATAAGGCATTAATAAGTGTAGGATTAAATTCAATCTCACAAATGATAGACAGAGATGTACCAGTTAGTGCTGGTAAAATAGATAGCTTTATAGAAGCTTATATAGACGCAGATGGTAGAAAAGATACAGTGGATGCAGGAAGTACAGACGCTACATTTGATACAGATAAATATACAGTAACTGGTACAGCTACTAGTTATATTAAACACACAATCCCTTCAGAATTATTCATTAGTAGCGTTAATGCAGTAATTGGCGTACCTTTTTATGAAGATTTTGAAACAGGAGCATCAATTACATATAAATTATATAACAGTACAACTGATACAGGATATATAAGTACAAATGAAATACACGAAATCACAGCATTTACAGAAATGCCTAGATTCATTATGGTAAAACTTATACCATCAACAAGTCCAACATCAGCATATCCAAGTATAAATGGATTCTATGTATGGGGGAGCAATATATAAAATGACAATTAAAAATACAAAATTAGGTGGAACAGATTGGTTATCAAATGAATCTGTATACGCAGAAGATTTAAATGACACGTTTAATGAAACATTTAGACGAGGTGGAGATAGTGCACTAGTACAATCAGGCTTAAATTCAGTAAGACAACTTATTGATAGAGACGTAATAGTATCAAAAGGTAATATAGAAGGTTTCGGAGAAGCATATATAGACGCAGACGGTAGAAAAGATAGTGTATATGTAGACGCTGGTTATCCACAAAGCGGTAGTACAGATATTCCAGCATTATATAATGCAGGTACAACTACATATTATCACGGAATGTCAAATATAATGACAGGAACTACAGATACTGATGGTGTTGTATTATCAGATTTACCAAATGCATTTGATGATGATTTTGTTACATATGCAGGTTGGAGTGATACAGGTATAGGGTCAGCTTACTCATATGTTGGTAAAGTATTTGCAGAACGAAAAGTAGAATATATCAAGTTTAAATTTAAAGTTGTTACATCTTATGGAGCTAAAATAGGAATACAAACATATAATGGAAGTTCGTGGACTGAAGTATATGAAGAAATAAAAGGTGGATGGGGCAGCGGTGGCGGTTCTGGTACATATTATTATACTTATAAAGTAGATGACACAATACAAGGTGTGCGATTAAAAATAGCAGTAAACAGTCACTCATCTATATCACAAGCAAGAGAAGTTGACTTATATGAATTACAAGAAGGAGATATAGTGGATTCAGAAGTTGTTCACAGTATACCAACAGATTCAATGCCAAATAATATGACAAATTCATTATTAGTTCCATTTTATAGTAATTATGAAGAGGGTAATAGTGTTGAATATAAATTAACTAATGGAACATCTGATACAGGATGGTTAGATACTAATAAGAGAGAAACTTTTACAGCTTTTGACGCACAACCAACACAATTAATAGTAAAACTAAAAGTTAAGGATACATCACCAACGTGGGGTTATCCAAGTATAAAAGGAGTGTATGTAAATGGTTACAATGATTGATGTTGATGAATTATATGAGGTATATATAAGAAATCTTATTAGATTATGTAAAGTATTACCTATAGACAAAATAACACCATTTGATAGAACATTTCACAATGGAGATGGAGTTTATACTAATAGTTTCATTAGCACACGAGAAAAAATAGATAAGTTATCAGAAGATATTATTAAAAATGGTATGTTATGGATGTTTACTGGATATGATGATAAAATAATGGATGGAAATCATAGACTTAAATCACTTCACGATTTTTGTGTAAAGCAAAAGTGTGTATTGGAATTTCCAATGATAAATTTAACTAATACAGATAGTGTACATAATATAGAAGTTGAATATCCAATAGCACCAGAAATGAAATATATGAACCTATATGGATTAAAAACCAAAAAACGAATATGTAAAACATATGATGAGTTCAGATATTATTTTAATAGAATACCAATACAATTCAATGATATATTTTGGGACGCTAAACATAATAACATTAAAATCAACCATTCAAAATTAACAACAGATTACGAATATCTAATGGAGACATTAAACAATGAAACTATGTAAATATTGTATACAAAACGTAAAGCCAATGGAAACTATATTTGATATAGAGATGGCTAAAACAATTAAACAAATGTATGATATTGAAGGAGAAGAACCAATAGATATAGATTATTGGGAAATCAATATTGATGACCTAACTAAATTATCGTTATGGAATCTAGTAGATATATTAGATATTAACAAATATTACCGAGTAAATGCTCTAGGTAAAAAGTTTTGTGAAGACAGATTGAAAGTTAACAGAAGTTTAAAGCATATAAATAAACAGATAATAACGAAGTCAGCAGAAACTATGAGCATATATGATTTTATTGAGAGGTAAAATAAAATGAACCCTATCACGCTTATTACGAGTGTGATTGGAAGTGCAACAATTATATTCCGCATTTTATTAATAGTGGCGAAACTTACAGGAGCAAAAAGCGACATATTACTCAAAATCTTTGAGAAAACGTCTTTAAATGTAGGTAAAATACAAAACATAATTATTGTGAAAGCAATAAGAGGTAAACAAAAATGGAAACAAAGAAAATATTAAAAGTCGCTGGTGCAATTGGAGCAGGTGCTCTATTAATTGCAAGTGGTGCATTAGGTACAGGTATCATTAAAAACGATACAATTCAAGAGCAGGCTGCTCAAATCTCACAATTACAACTTAACAACAGTAAATTAAGCGATAATATTGTAGATTTGAATAACGCAGAACCAGTTATTGAATACGTAGACAAAGAAGTATTAGTAAACAACACTGTAGAAGTAGAAGTAGATAACGGGAACTTAGATGTAGTTTTAGACCACATTTATGACAACAAAGGGAATATTAAATATATCACTAATGATTTAGACGATGATGAAGTAAATGAAATTGTTGATAGATTAATTTTCGTAAATGAAATTAAAGTATTAGCAGCTGAAGAAGCTAAATCAGAAATCAAAGACTTACTAGACAAAGAAGAGTTTACATTCAACAACGAAACAGTTGAATTTGACGAAGATGACATTGAAAGAGTTAGAGTACAAGACGACAGTGATGAACTTATTGTTGGTGAAGACATTGACTTTGAAGATGGAGATGCAGAAGTTGAAGTTGAAGTATATTTTGAACAAGATGACGTAAAGTATAAAGCTTTAGTAGAAGTTGAGTTTAAAGATAGCGAAGTAGACGATATTGACTTAATATCAGTAGAAGAAAGGTAAATAGTAAGTGCTCTCAGACGCATTTTAAAGCGTTCTGAGCGTACTTTATTTTACCCTACACTTACTACTCATAAACGATTAAGTACGCTTAAAACGAACGTATGACGTGTTTAAACGCACGTGAGCACAAAAATAAGGCATAAAATGACAAATGTATCACTAACAGTAGATAAAATCACATTCACGTTTCAAAACGGTGATGTGGATAGTTGTAAAGGCGCAGAAAGCACTGAGCTAGAGAACTCTATGATTAGTGGAACAGGACCTATGTTTAATTATAATTATGATTACAGTGGTTGTAGTAAGAAGATAGATATTAAAGGTATTTTAACACCAGCAGATACAACAAGAACAGATACTGGTACAATTAAGACCATATTACAACAAAAACAATGGTTAGAAAGTCTAGTAAATGGACAACAAAAACCAATCACAATCATAACTAAATATGAAACTGATAGCGTTGAAAGACAATTAGGTGGTATATTACCAAATCAAGCTGATTTCACTGAAACAGAATGTATGGTAGAGAGTATGTCTTTTGAAGAAGAAGCAGGCAATCCACAACAAATAACATTTAATATGTCATTAGCTGTTGGAGAAGCAATAGTAATAAACATCGCTTATCTACTTAAAGAAGATGGATACTACATATTACTAGAAAATGGAGATAGAATTATAATATAAAATGGCAGATACAAGAATAACTAACTTACCAGCACTGACAGAAATGTCAGACGATGACTTATTTGTAGTAGTTGATAATCCAAGTGGAGAACCGACAACCAAAAAGATTACTAAAGCTAATCTATTTGATAGTATACCAACAGAGGATACTACATATAATGCTACATCTCCAATAACAATAGTGGGTACTACAATAGCTATGCCTAAAGCAACAACTTCTGTCAATGGATATTTAGATAGCACAGATTGGAATACATTTAATAATAAAGCTGATAGTGACAGCGATACAACTTATAGTGCAGACGCACCAATAATATTAACTGGAACAGCATTTAGTATACCAGAATCAAGTTCAACAGCAAATGGATATATATCTAGTTCAGCGTATAAACTTTTCTATAATAAAGGCGATATAGGACCTCAAGGTTCAGTAGGACCTCAAGGAACAGTTGGAGATACAGGACCTCAAGGACCTCAGGGAACTACAGGAGACCAAGGTATACAAGGAATACAGGGTACTGCTGGAGCTACAGGGTCACAAGGACCTCAAGGTACAGCTGGAATACAAGGTATTCAAGGAACAGCAGCACCAACAGATTTTATAAGTTTAACAGATACACCAAGTGATTATGGTACAGCTGGATATTATGTAAGAACAAACGGAGTAGGAGCACTTTATTATGGTACAACAAGTGGTGGTAGTACAACATATAACGTTACAGCACCTATTACATTAGTAGGTACAACTATAGCAATTACATTAGCAGATACAGATACAAATGGTTATCTTTCTAGTACAGATTGGAATACATTTAATGATGGAACAGAAGGACCTCAAGGTCCCCAAGGTACAGTTGGTGACACAGGTGCTCAAGGACCGCAAGGGACAGCAGGAGCTACAGGGGATACTGGAGCACAAGGTGAACAAGGAACTGTAGGAGATACAGGTGGAGTAGGACCTCAAGGTACAGTTGGGGATACAGGCGAACAAGGTATACAAGGTACTGCTAGTGATGTACCAGGACCCCAAGGAACAGTAGGAGATACTGGAGAACAGGGAGAACAAGGGACAGCAGCACCAACAGTATTTACAGGATTAACAGACACACCAGCAAATTATGGAACATCTGGATATTATGTTAGAACAAATGGTACAGATGGTTTATATTATGGTACAACAAGTGGTGGTAGTGGAAGTAGTCCATTAACTACAAAAGGAGATATTTATGTTTATGCAGGAGCAGACGCTAGATTACCAGTAGCAGGAACAGCTGGTTATATATTATCAGTAGATAGTGGCGAAGCAAGTGGTCTAAAATGGATAGAAGCAGATACATCATCAATTGTAGTAGAACAGACATTTACAGCAACAGATTCGCAAACAAATTTTACTTGTACAAGTACACCAGCAGCAGCGTGGGTATGGGTAGCTGGATTAGCACAAGACCCATTAACTTGGAGCATTTCAGGCGATGATATAGTTTTATCAACTGGAGCTACAACTGGAGATATTGTTAGAATATATTATTTAACAGGTGGTACAGCAATAATTGATGCCGCTATTACAGCAAACACAGCTAAAGTAACTAATGCAACTCATACAGGAGATGTAACAGGTGATGTATCTTTAACTATAGCAGATAACAAAGTTGGAACAACACAATTATCAGCAACAGGTACACCAAGTTCAACTACTTATTTAAGAGGAGACAATGCTTGGACAGAACCACAATTTGCTGAATATAAATATGGTACATCAAGTTTTACAGATGATGATACCAGTCAAACATTTACAGAAGCTTTCTGTAGCACAACAGCTATGGTAGCAGTACAAATAACAAGTGGAACGGCAGCAGGTACGTGGACAGTATTTGGTTCAAGTGGTAGCTTTAGAATAGATAGCACGGTAGCAGAATCAACAAATATACCGTTCAATTACTTTATAACAAAACAAGGATAAAATGGTACAAGGAATAGTATTCGGACAAGGAACAGGTGGTGGAGGAGAAACTATATATATTTATAGAGATACAACACTAACAACAAATCCATCTTATGCGTTTGATGGAGATACAGATACCTATGCACAGTTATTAAATAACAGTTCAGGCGGAGCAACATATGTCGCATATACAACTTTTATACCAGATACAGCACAAACATTTGGAACTATAACATATAAATTATACTGTAATGGTGCCTCATCAAGGTCAGCAGTATTACAAACTTTAAGTGGTAGTACTTGGACAACAAGATATACAATACCTATTTCAAATGCAGTAACATATGAGAATTCAACGGATTTATCATCTTATGGAGACGTTGACGGGGTTAGAATAACAACTTCAGCATCATCAAGTAGATATAGTAGTGCAAGAACAACTGAGGTAAGAATGTATGAGATGACAGCACCTATAGTTTAAAATGGAAAGATTTATTAAGATTGGAAATGTGAATATAACAGAAGACACTATTAATATGCTATATAACGTGCATTTAAGAAACACTATTAAACTAGCAAGTAACTTAGAAGTAAAAGAAATATCACCATTACAATATGAACATTGTGATGCTGATGAGACACAATCGTGGAACCCATATATAACAAATCAAGATAAACTAAAAGAATTGGGTCTTAGTGTGTATGAAAACGGACCACATTGGTTATTTATTACACTAAATGATATTATACGTGAAGGTACTCATAGAATGATAGGATTGAAAGGGCTAATGCAAAGTGAAACTATTAAGAAAATAGATTATCCTTGTATGAACGTTGACAATGATTTAAGAATATGGGATAATGAAGTAGATATTGAATATCCATCATCATATACAATAAAACAAATACCTAGATTTGGACTAAATATACTTACACGTAAAGCAGATAATTACAGAGAAGTATATGAATACTTTATGATAATACCATTTATGATGAGATTTATATTATTTGAATGGGAACAAAAGTATGGTGCGTGGAAAGGACATAAAGCGTATAGTGATATAAAAGAATTAAGGAGAATGATAAAATGTTATCAAATAGATGCGAGTGCTGTGGAGAAGTAATTAAAATTCACAAGCATACATATAATAAACGAATGCTTAAACTATTAATAGAGATGTATAAACGTGACAAAACAAATATACATTTATCAAAGAACTTTGATACTACATACGAAACAGCATATGATGTTAATTTATTAATGTTATATAATCATATTGAGTTATTAGAAAATGAATATGATGAAGAGTATGGAACACAATTTAGTATTATTACAGAAGAAGGTGTTAAATTTCTCAATGGAGAAGTAAGCGTACCAGAATTTGTACACGTAAGATTAAATAAGGTATGGACATTTGAAGGATATTCAAAGTTTCGTACTGATATAGAGGACTAAAATGACACAAACAAAAATTAAAACAAAAATGATTGACGCAACAGGTACCGCTGATTCATCTACATTCTTAAGTGGAGATGGAACTTGGTCAGTAGTATCAACGTTAGATACTACAAGTTATGGAATACAAAGTGGACTAAATTATATTGCACAATTAACACAATTTGATAGACAGGTGTCTAATGGGTACAATGATGGGTTTGGAGAAGCTTATGCTTCAACTACAGGTAAGAAACTAAGTGTAGATATAGCATCAACTGATTGTAGATACCAAGCAAGTACAGATTCTTATTTTCCAGCATTTGACAATTCATTAACAGGGACTACAGACGTAGATGGGCAAGCTTTAACAGACGTTGAACTTGCATTTGATGGAGATTGGGATACAGCTGGTACATTTAGTGGAACTGGTATAGGTGAACTTTTTTGCTATGTTGGTAAAGTCTTTGGTTCGCCAAAATATCTTAATACGGCTAAATATAAATTTAGTTTGGTTACAACTTATGGACGACAAGTAAAATTACAAACTTATAATGGCTCTATTTGGTCTGATGTCTTTTCAGAATCAGTTGGATGGGGTTCAGGTGGTGGTGGCGGAACATTTAATTATGAAACAGTAATAGATGACACTGTATCAGGTGTACGTGTGATGATGGGAGTTCAAAGTCACAGTAGTATATCACAAGCTTGGGGTATAAATCTATACGAATTACAAACAGGTGGTCCTGGTGTTGGAGAAATTATACATACAATACCACCAGGTATATTAGGAACATCAAATAAACTCAGTGTAATAGGTGTGCCATTTGTGCACAATTATGAACCAACTGCATCAATAGAATTTAAAATATATAATAGTACTACAGACTCAGGATGGCTAGATATAAATGAAACAAGTACATTATCAACAACGTTTCATCAAGAACCAACAAAACTAAGTGTAAAGTTAGCACCAGCATCAACAGCACCAGAAGATTGGTATCCAAGCATCAAAGGATTCTATGTTAAAACCTTTTAATATAGAAGATAACAACAACAAAATAGAAACATTTATATAGGAGAACAACTATATATATGTATGGAGAGGACACAATGATAAACAAACAAATACCGTGTGAAGTGTACAGCAGAGTTACTGGATATATTCGCCCCTTATCGGCTTGGAATCCTGGCAAACAGCAAGAATTTAAAGACCGAAAGCTTGTTTTTTTGCAAAATGAAGCCTCCAAAGCACCCAAAAGCGAAAGCTTTATATAGTAGAACTACTATATAGTATAGTATAGAAGAAATAAATGTGATTTTGTTGCATTCAAGTGCTTCAAAATGCAAACATTTATATAGTAGAAGAACTATTATATACTATAGAGAGAAAGAAATAACTAAAACAGCACAAAGTTTATAAGTTAACAAAATATAGATATAGTATATTAAAGATAAACTATATAAAGGAGTAAGTGCTTACATATGTATGGAGAAGAAATATCTCTTATATGAGTGAATGGAGAATGAACAAAATGGAAACAAATGAAACAAAATTAATAAAGGTTGTTTATCAAGATGGTGAAGAGACAAAATGCAAGAAAGGCGAACTAATCTCAGAAGACCAGTTTACGATAACAATAAAGACGTTCAAGAAAGAAATAACTATTGGGAAGAGATTCTTAGTAGAGAAATACGAATTGGACAAATAAGAATGAATGGAGAATGTGAATGAAAATGAAAATGAATGATACAATATACGAACAATCAATGTATAACCCATATATTAAGATTGAGAGATATACGGAAGTGCGTGATATAGTTAATAAACTCTATCCCGATACAAGAATTCTCAATACAAAGTCACCAAGAAGAGTTAGAAGACATATAGTAATGTATGTAGTAAATATTTTAACATCAGATGGTGGAGTCATAGCAGTAAGTAGAAGTAATAATTATATTACAGGACTTAAAAGCAGTTGGCACAGTTACAGATATGCTGATAAAGCATTAGATTTAATAATAGAAGACAAGCTAGTAGACTATCAAGAAGGTCAGAACTCAATAATGTTTGATAAAGGCTTTGCAAGTAGACTATTTAGAAATAGTAAGTTTGACAAACACTTTGGTAAACAAGAAACATATCAAACAGAAGTTAATGAAGAAGATATTACAGATATAGATATTAGAGATAGTAATATATTATTAGCAATAGGGTCACACTACATTGAAGTGACTGAAAGAAAAGTTAAACTATTAAACAATGAGTACTTTAGTAAAATGTATTTAACACATAAGACTATAGAGAAACCAGAGTTTCTTGGAAATGTAAAGCTTACTAGAATATATAAGCAAGATGGTTGTGGTAGATTCTTCCAGAAGTTTGGAACAAGCTATCAGAACATAGATAAACAAACACGAAGAGGTGTATTAATAAATGGTAAAGAAACAGCAGAAATGGATTATTCTGGTATGCATATCAATCTTCTTTATAATCGTATTGGCAAGTCCAGTCCATACAGCGACAATTATATACCTGTTATAAGAAAGCTTGGTGTACAGTCAGATGAGTTACGTAAGATAATAAAGCATTGTATCTTTGTAATGATTAACGCTAAGAGCTACAAGGCATACGTTGTAAGCTTCAATAAGAAAGAAGCTAAGAGAGCTATGGTTAAACAGTTAAAAGTCGCTAGAATCAGCTTAAAACACGTCTACGATGCATTCTGTGATGTACATAAACACATTGCACAGTTCATAAACAGTAATGCAAGTATAAGTCTTATGTTAGAAGAGTCAAATCTTATGCAAAATGTATTATTTGAACTAAAGAATAAAAATATCAACGCAATACCATTACACGATTCAGTACTTTTTGAAGTAGGAAACGATAAAGTTGTGAAAACAGTGATGGAAAACGAGTATTTTAAGCAAAATGGCTTCAAAATTAACGTTGAATATAAGAATATGGCTACTAGTATGGTAAAAAGGTCATAATAATGGTGTCAAAAACGAAACATTTATATATGAGAACTAACATACTATATACTATAGAGAAGAAAAATAAACAAATGGAGTGTAAATGAAAATGGAAACAATTAAAATAGCAATTAAACAAGAAGAAGTTGAACAAGCTAAGAAAGAGACAGCTGAGTTTAATGCACAAAAGACATACAACAAATTTAAATGTAATACAAACTACATTGGACTATTGGGAGAAATGGTATACGACAGATATTTAACTGAACAGAAAGTTGAACACGAATGGGTTACTTTCAATAAGAAAGGATGGAATGAACCAGACTTTAATATTAATGGTAAATCATTTGACTTAAAGACAACCTATTCAGACAGTATGTGGTTTCAACAACCAAAGTTTGATGTTTATATTTACGCTCAAATCACCAGAGATAACAAATTCCTCCTTGTTAGCTCTTGGATGACAAAAGAGATGCTTGAAGAAGCAAAGACTTCAGGCAAAGCAGACGCAGTTACTCGTGGTAACCGAGTTGACTATGTGATTAAACCAACTGATATGTTATCAATAAATTTGCTAGCTGTGGTTCTTCCTCCACCACAGTTAGCTCCTTTTCACGGAACAGGTGTTGTACAATGATTTTAGTGTACGCATACGTTTGTGGAGATATTCTTCACGAAGGTCACTTGCTCCAATTAGAAAATGCTAAAGCAATGGGCGATAAGCTTATTGTTGGCGTATTAACAGATGAAGCGGTAATGGAAAAGAAGAAAGCACCAATCATATCATTTGCTCAGAGACTAAGACTAGTACAAGCAATTGGAGTAGTAGATTGTGTTGTTCCTCAACACGAATACTCACCAATAACAAATGTTAAAAGTCTTGGTGTTGATATACTAATGGAAAGTGCATCACACAAAGGTAATGATTATTTAGATGATTTAAAAGACTTAGATGTAAGAGTTGTAATGACACCTTACTTCCCTGGTCAGAGTAGCACAGATATTAAGGAGAAAATTAAAAATGGAAACTAAAAAAAGAAGTATGACTAAATCTCTTCTATGGAGAGTAATAGGTGTATTCGTTTACGCAGCAATATTTTATATGTTTACTCAAGCTTGGGGAATTACATTAGCAGGAACATTAATACATCATAGTGTATTCTTACTTGTATTCTTTCTACACGAGAGAGTATGGATTAAGCTTAAAAGAAACACACACTGGTTAAAACCTTTCACATATGAAATAGGTTTAGGAATGGGTCTTGGTGGACTGATTGTCTTTGGATTAACAGGCAGTTGGAAAGCAGTAACAAGCATCACATTAACATACACAGTAGTAAAATTAATAATGTATTATATATATGATAAGATATGGAGTAAAATTAAATGGCAAAAGAAATGAAAATATTATACTATAATGGGTTCCACGTTGGACATTATCCACATATGGCACCTTATTACAATGAGCTTGGTGGATTAGTATATACAACTGATGAACAAGCAGCACAACGATTAAGAGTAGAATACAAAGATATAAATGTAACATCAAGTCAAGAAGAAGTAACTAAATACAATGCAGACATTGTAATGTATGCTGACTATCATAATTGGCTTAAAACAGATGCTAAATCAGTAATGGTAAATCACGCAATGGAGAACAAAGGATACTTTGCAGTAAAGAAACCTTGGAACTATTGTGAGAAGTTTGACCTAGTATTATTATATGGAGATAAGATAGCACAAGAATATAAAGATAATGGATTTAATATTAAAGGTAAGATTATTGGTTATCCAAGATTAGATAAGATAACATTAATAAACAAGAACATCTTTAATAATGATAAGAAGACAATATTAGTAGCACCAACTTCAGGTGTAGAGAGCTTATTAACTAAGTTCACTAAAGAAGTAATCAAGATGTCCGAAACATATAATGTTATAGTTAAACCACACCCAGCAACAATGGAATTCAGAGATGATAATAAGGATAACTTACAATTACTATTAGCTAGTCAAAGTGACACATTAAAAGTATTTGCTAACGCAGATATATTACCACTAATGCAATATTGTGACTTACTTGTAACAGATGTAAGTGGATGTAGTAATGAGTTTATGTTTTTTGATAAACCGCTAGTAATAGCAGATAATGGTCAACCACCAGCAGCGACTGGAGTTAAACCAAAGATATGGAGTGTAATGAAAATATG
>Ga0222694_1000155_pt1 | contig 17666 bp, 26 predicted proteins | sample AntAcemetage1333_FD_181145 | JGI IMG/M metagenome (GOLD analysis project Ga0222694, IMG submission 181145) | Saline water microbial communities from Ace Lake, Antarctica - #1333 | ecosystem: Environmental > Aquatic > Non-marine Saline and Alkaline > Saline | place: Antarctica: Ace Lake...
GTAGTGTCTACGAATTGGTCTCCAACTTTTGTTGGTGTTGTTGTTGGAGCTGATGTTCCTGTTGAGATTGTCGGGAAACTTAAATCGTCTCCTCCTGTATTATCAAGTGAAATTTTTTCATCAATAGCTCTTGCAAGTTTTGTTGGAATTAGTTCTGACATTTTATTTTGCCTCGTTTTGGATTATCATTATTACTCTGTCAAGTTCATATTTTGGAATTTTTTTAAATCCTAATTCTTTCAATATTTTTTCTTGATCTGCTTTGTTTAGTTTGATTAATTCTTCAAATCTTATTGAGAGTGTTTTGAGTGCTGCTATTCCTGCTCTGACCCTCTCCTGCTTTCTTTCCCAAGAATTAATATTACTCATTTTTGAAAACCAACATCTGACAAATAAAAGTCTATACCTGAGATTATTAAATGTGTAACAGGAATTACAATTACTTTTAATGCAGGGTTTAATGGAACTAATAAACCAACTGCTGTTGCAACAATTATTTTTGCATACTTTTTATTTTTCTTCCAATAAGCTGAAACTTTGTAACCTTTTAAACTTCCAGTTTTGGATATTTTTTCATTTTTGATTGACATTTTATTGAACCTCCCAAGCTGTTGAACATCTTCTGTATGTATCAACATCATTTACTTTTATGTAACAAGTTTTCCCAGTTCCACTTAGAGGGTCTGAGTGTTTATCGTTACCTGTGCATTTAAATTTTCTTCCGTCGGCTGAACAGGTATACTCTGAGATTGTATTTTCATTTTCAAGAACGAAATCAAGAACTTTTTCAATAATTGGAATTGGTTCTGTATCTAATTCTGTTCCAGGAAATACTTTTAATTCTCCTAGAACAACTTTTTTATCGTTGTAATATAAATTATCTGAATCTCTACTTAGTGAGGCACAGTCATTTGGTGCATTACATAAATGTATTGTTGAATTTCCAACAAATAAATCTTTCCAGTAATTTGTAGCACTTCCTAAACTGTAGGTATCATTACCTTGTGGTAAAATATCTTTAAATGTATTTGTTCCGAACCAAGTATTATCTGTTCCTCTGTATGCATAAGCATTTTTTGTTTTTGCTTTTGTTTCATACATAGCTTTCATTTCGCTAGGGGATAAAGTTCTATTAAATATTTTTACATCTGATACTGAACCATTAAGAGGTTGTCCGTATTGTCCATCACTTCCTAAATATCTGAAACTTGTTCCATCATCTACTATATATCTATTATCACTTGATAATACACCATCAATATATATTGCTGAGCTTGAATTATCTTTTAAAGCAACGGCTATAAAATACCAAGTTCCTGCATTTGGTTTCCATTGTGTTTGATCTGGACAAGTTGTTGATGCACTTGTAAAACAAGTTGAATAAATATCTCCATTTGTGTTTGTTTCTCCATAAAATCTTTTTGATGCAGGATTGAAAGCAAGATATTTTGAACCTGCTCCACTATTATCACTTATATCAAATAGTCTTTGTTCTCCTGAAAATGCTCCATTAAATTTAAACCAAAATGTTAAAGTAGAGGAATCTGCAGGTAATTGAACAACACTTCCAAAATCTATTGTTGCATTTGCTCCGTCAAATTCGTAAGCTCCTCCGTTATCAAATCCTCCTGTTGCATTGTATACAGTATTAATATTTGTTCCGTCTAAATTTTGTCCTGATGAATCTAGGAAAGTATTTCCAATAACATTATTTGGATTGAATGAGTATTCTCCAATAATATCGTTTGAACTTTGTTCCCAATTTGTAGAGGAATTTAATAAAGGATTTCCAAGCATATTAATTTCTACTCCTGACATTGTAAAATTTTTAATTTCGTTTCCGTTTAAATCTAAGTCTCCATACATTTCTCTGTCAAGAGGATTTCCTGCATAATATATTGGTGTTGGAATTTGCTCGAAAGTGTTTCCGTCTCCTAGATGAAGTTTTGCATCTACATCAATATATAATCCAACTCCTGTTGCGTTGAACATTTGATTATTTGTATAAATTACTTTTCTAGTTCCACCTGTATAAAAACCTCCTGTTGCATAATTTATATTTCTGAATGTGTTTCCATCAATTAAACAAAAGGCGTCTGGTTGGTCTAATACTGAATCTCTACAACTCATAATATCGTGCATACCATTAACAAAATTATTTTTAATTGTAACATATTGACATCTACCTCCGAAAGCCTCTCCTGAATCTAAATTTAATTCAAGATAGTTTCCCTCTACATATTGCTTTTGAGTTCCCTCGTGGCAATCTATAGCTCTTTGAGTGCTACCATATACTCTATTACTAATAATTCTTGTATCCATTAAAAAACCAACTGTTGAGCTTGAATATCCTGAATCTATTGCTGAACTAAAATCATAAAATATATTATCGTGAATACTCATTTTATTAACTGCAGCAACAGATGTTACTCCGTATTCTTTTACTGTTATTTCTGATTGGTCTAAAGTATTTCTATAAATTTCTGCTGAATCTGAGTAAGCAATAGTTATTGCTCCGTATCTAAAATTAGAAATTTTTACATCGTGAATTTTTGCATTTAACATTCCATTAAGATATACTCCATATCCTGTTGCGTGTCCTGAATTTTCAAGTCCATTTATAATATTCATATTTGCAAGTTCAAAATTTTCTGTTAAATCCATTTTTCTTATAATAGCTGAATCTGAGGTTTTATAATCAAAATAAACTAATGTGTGAAATGTTAAAACATTTCCTGAGATTTCTCTAACTCTTTTTATCTCTCCAATTTTTCCGTATGCTCCTGTATAAACAGAATTACTTGACATTATAACATAATCTCCAACACTATAAACTGAACCATCTAATACTGTAACATTAAGAGAACCTATTTCTGCATCTGAGGGTAAAATTTGTTGTTCTGTTGAAGTCCAAAGATTTAAAATTGCGTGTTGTGCTGTTGCATCTGTAACATTTAATATTGTATCGTCTCCCTCTCCTATAAGTTTTAAATTATTTTTATTATTTATATTTATAGGTGTAACTATATTATAAGTTCCTGCAGGAATTTTTACTGTGCAGCCTGTGCTAGGACATAAATCTATTTTTGTTTGAATATCTGTTGCACTATTTGCTGTTACATAAAAAGTATTTTGCACTTCTTTATAATTATCAATAGTATACCTATTATAACCATTAAGATTATTTGCAGGTGTTATTGTTGCTGAGACTAAACCTATACTAAATATGAAAAGTAAGGCTGTGATTATTATTAGTATTTTTCCTTTCATTTTTAAGCTCCTACATAGTTTATTGTAACATTCGTTGAGGCTGTTCTTTTAATAAAGATTTTTGCTAGGTCGTCTACTTCTAGGTCTATACTTTGACCTATTCCTAAGACTACTTCTTGAGCTGTTGAATTTCCAATTTTTAATTCTACAGTATTATTTACATCTGATTGAACAGTAACTTTTTTTATTGTTGCACTTGCTGCAATAGCTATTGCTGTGTCTGAGGTTGTTGCTATTGTTCCTGCTCTTAAAGTTGTTGGACTTGCTGAGATTGCATTTACTGAACCAATATTATTTGACCCTGCAGGTAATGCAGGTAATTCTTTAGTAATATAAACTTGTAATCCATCGGCTGTTACATCTGCTGAGGTTGTTCCTGTGCTATCGACTATTGCAACTTGAGAGGCTATTCCTGCAACTCCACCGATTGATAAATTTAAGTCTCCTCCTGTTGAGATTTCGTCTAGTAATTCGTTACTTACAACATAAAATACTACATCGTAAGTATGATCTGATGAATCAGCATTTTTAATTGTTAATTGTAATTTTCCACCACTTCGACATTTGAAGGGTGTTCCGAATAATGCAGGTATCGCAGGACTTCCCTCTTGATCTGTTCTTTTTGGAAAACCTGTATTTCCTGTATTTAGTTTATAAGTGTTTAGTGTAAACCAAGTATAACCATATCCTTTTAGGAAAACAGTTTTTTCTCTAGGAATATCTATTGATGCAGTTCCAATAGCTCCTGCAGCTACTGTTATTTGCTTTGTGATTTTCTGTTCGATAAATTCTTGCGATGGTAGTTCTCTTGTCATTTTAATTATTACCTCTATAATTGTATTTAACTTCTTGTTTAATAAAGTTTGTGTTATTCATTTTCTTCTGAACCTACTCCAAAAACTTTTTTTCTTTGGTTTCGGTTTTGGTTTTGGAGCTGCTTTCTTTGGAGCTTTATAACTTGAAGTTTTTCTGTTTGAAGTTTTAGGAGCTGAATAACTAAAATAACTACTTGAACTTTTATAAGTGTTTGTTGTTGTTTTAGGTTTTGAACTGCTTGAACTTCTTGAACTACTTGAACTTTTTGAAGTTTTTGCAGGGGAAAAATAACTTTTTGAACTTCGACTTTTAGCAACACTTGCTGAAACACTTTGTTGTGATACAGTATCAGAATAACCTCCTCCTGATTGTTTTTTAAATCTCGAACTATTAATCCCTGAGCTTTTGGAACTAGACGAACTTTTTGAACTGCTAGACCTGCTTGAGCTTTTGGAACTTGAACCACCTGAACTTGTAAATAGTTGTGGTGTTGTAGTGCTTTGAACACTTGAGCTTATGATTGCTGCAGGTGTATAGGCTGAACTTGAACTTTTTGAGCTTGAATTTCTTGAGGTTTGTTTTGCTCCTCCTGATAAGGAAAAAACACTTGCAGGAGCTGATCCTGAATTATATTCTACTCCTTGTAATTGTAAATTTTGTAAACTATTATATTCTTCTTCATAAACATAATCAGGAACTATTGTTTCTTGACCTGTTGATTTTTTATAATCTATAAAAGCATCTTTCTTTGCTGCCTCTTGTTCTGCTGCAGTTCCTTTTCCTTTTCCTGTGATAGCATTAAAGATTCCATATACAACACTTTCTGTTGCAACTTGTCCTCCAATACCTGCTGCTACTGGAACTACTGCTCCAACTCCTGTTGCTGCTGCAGGAGCTGTTACAACTGCTGCTGCTCCTCCTACTACATCGCCAAGAATATTTGCTGTTCCTGAAACTCCAAGAATTAATGCTCTTTGCCAGCCTCCTGCTTGATACATAGCTTTATATTGAGGATTTGAGGCAATATCAAGTGTAACTCCTGCTCCAATTCCAACAAAAGGAATTGCTTTTACTCCAAGAGTTCCAACTTCTTTTAATCCTGTTTTTAATAATGATTTTGAACCTGCTTTAACTGCTCCCTCTGCAACATCAGGAACTACATTTTTAATTCCATATTTTGCAAAATCAAAAGCAACATCATCTGCTTGTTTAAAAGCAAACTCATTTAATTGTTTACCTACGAATGGAGTTTCTGAAACTGCATCAGGTAAGGCTTTTTTAAATAATGAAAAGAATGTGTCGTCTGCTTGTGATACTCCAAGTTTTCCTGCACTTGTAAAAACTGTTGGAAGAAAACTTGCTGCTCCAAGTCCTACAACTTGAGGAGTTGTTAAATCTCCAAAGATTCCTGCAGGAGCTGTTTCTGGTGTATTAGAACTAGGATTTGTTGCTCCTACAAAATCATTTGTAGTTGGGGACCTGGGGGAAGTATCTCCAACAGATGGTATATTTGGAGTGGTTGGTAATTGAGGAATATAAGGGTCTAAAGCTGTAGGTTGTTCTGGAATTGTGTTTGGATCTGCGATTGATTGAAACCCGATTTCATCTTCAAATTTATCATCGAAATAGTCTTCATTTTCAAGCTGTTCATCTTCGCCACCTAGAGAACCCTCTCCAGTTGTATCTGCTGAACTATTACTTAATCCTTTAAGTAATGCATAACCACCTGCAGCTATTGCTGAAACTAAAAGTATTTTATTAAAAGTCTTTTCCGATTTTACCATTTTACTTTTTGCCTTTTTTAGATTTTTTATAAATGTAATATCCTCCTGCTCCAACTGCAAGTATTCCTGCAATTAAACCAAGACTTGAACCTGAATTTGAACTTTTTTCTGAATCATTTGAACCTGATCCATAAGCCTCAGAGAATGGATTAAATGAACTATTTCCACCTACTCCAGTATTTCCTATTGCTGTTGGATCTGAATCTACTGCAGGGTCTCCTGTTGAATTATCAGGAATACCTGCTGCAACTTCGTTTGCTTTTTCTTGCATATCAATAAGAAAATCTACTCTTCTGTCTTCATCAGTAAGTGCTGTTGAATTTTTATAAGAATTATATAAGCCTAAACCAGTTAATACAGGGATTGCAGCTATTCCTGTTCCTGCGATTGTAACACCACCAATTTTTGCAGTTGTTCCAACACCTTTTGCAAATTTACTTGCAACTTTTGATGCTACTTTTCTTCCACCTGCTGTTGCTTGTGAAACTCCTTGATTTGCTACTGCAGAGGTTGTTTTAATTAATCCTTTATTTGTGAAAGCCTCAGAATTTTTTGCAATAATATTTGCAGCTGCTTTTCTTGAATTTCCTGCAACTTGTGCTGTTTCTGCTGATCCTTTTCTGAAAACTTTAGAAGTGAAAAGGTCGTCAGCTCCTTTTGCTGTAAGTTTAAATAATTTCGTGAATAATCCCATTTTAGTTATAAAGCCTCCATTAGTATATAAGCTATTATTTTATTTATGGATTAAGAAGTATATAAATGTTTTGAAAATATTAAGGTTTATTAAGAAAAATTAAGAAAAAAGGGGAAATTAATCCCCAAAAAGGGTTTACGAAAAAACCTAAATTTCTTCGTAATATTGAGTAGCCTCAATGAAGAAGTTACTTGTTGAAACATCTAAATCAGATGCAAGTCCGTAAACTTCAACTGCAATTTTCTGAGATGCATTTACTACAACTGCAACTTTAAGTTTTGGTCTCTTAAGTTCGTCGCCTAAATCTCCGAAAATCTTGTTTGAACCTGACCAAATTTCTCTGGATTCAGTTCCGTTTGCGTTCTTTTTAAGCACTCTGCTTAAACCTGAATCAATTATGTTTCCTGCAGTAACTCCTGCTGTAGTGAAATACTCACCGAAAATATAATTTGCTGGAGTAATCTCGATTGCCATTCCTAGAGGAACTGCATAACTTAAGATTTGATTCCAAGCTGTCTCTGCTGTTAAGTCGGCACTTAAATAAGTTACTCCGTCTGCGTTCTTTTCTATAGTGAAAGGGGATTTCACTAATCCTTGTTTTTGGTCTGCCATTTTCTTTTTTGTCTCCATTCCCTGAGGAATTTATTTTTTCAATTTTTGTTTTTTGTCTAGGTGTAACCCTAGCTCCAACTTTTCAAGTTATTCACAATTAAGCGAATTGAGTATCTGTATCGACAGCTCCATTTTCTGTTGATTTCTCAACATTAATTGGCTGCGCTCCAGTTGCTGTTGCTATTGCAAAATTTGCAATACTAGGCAATTGAATATTAGCTGTATTAATTACATCAAAAACTACTGATCCAACTGTAAAAGCTGCTGATCCTGCTGCTGCATATTTAAATACATCTTTAACACTAGCCATTGGTATCATTCTATACCCTGCATAAAGTGCTATAGTTGTTCCTAAAGAACCTAGAGTTCTTGAAGATATTACAGGAATAGGACTTTTTAATCTTGATGCTACTAAAGTTCCAACAATTCCTGAAACTGCTGTTCCTAAAGATGCTTTCATTCCAATCATAGCTAGGTCTTTAAAACCTTCCATTGACGGAATAACACCCTTAATTGGTTCGTCTTTTGTGGTTATTTTGTTATCCATTTTATTTTTACCTCTTGTATCTTTGACATACTTCTGAGAGTGTCTATTATATAGTTCCTTGTCTTCGTTTAATAAGTTTTTCGGAGAATTACCTGAATGCTCTGAATTAGATTTTCTAACCATAGCAATTAAGGGTTCGTCAAAACCAAAGCCAAAAAAGAAAAATTCTCCCTTTTCTAATTTTGGTAATTTTTCGACATCTTCGGGGGTGTCAAGATAAGTTTTAATACTTTCTTTGTCTCTATGAGCTGTAACTCTACCTACTGCAAAGTTTTCTGCTTGAGCCAAACAAGTTTTATCAAGCCTTTGTGGTCTTTGAGTAATTCCAATAATTCCAAGACCATCTGATCTTGATTCTTGAAATAATCCTCTTACTTCATCTTTTGATGGTGTATTTTGACCCTCTGGGGCGAATTTGTGAATCTCGTCTATTACTAGAGTTTGAATCCCTCTCCTTATATTTTGTTTGTAAGAACGAAGAAAGATTTGCATAAATTTATTTTGGTCTTCTATTGATAAACTTTTAATTGAAATAATAGTATTTCTACTTGATTGTGAAATTAATATTCCTAATCCTTTTACGCTTTTAACATCTGCAGCCTCGATATATTCAAAATCTGGAATATTTTTATAAGCATCTTGAGGGTCAATTACTATAAAGGTATTTCCTTTTTTAACTCCCTCCTCAATCATAACTCTAGCTGCATAAGATTTTCCATAACCTGTTTTTGCAACAAGTATTGTTTTATCTCCGTAAAAAGTAGAATCTGGGTCTACTTCGTTTTTTGTAGTTATAGCCATTTTAATTTTTTGAATGAAACTCCTTAATATCTCTTTTGATTTCTGCAACATCATCTGCAATAGTATTTAATACTGCTACATTAATTGTATTTGCATCTACTTTTACCATTGTTTCTTTACAATTTAATTTGAGTTCTTGAATATCTCCTGTGTTATGTTTTGCCGTCTCATTTGTTACTGAGTAAGCAATTACAGCACTTGCACAAATAGATAATATAGTAAGTATAACTAAAATAATACTTAAACTTTTAATTGTGAATTTAATTTCTTCTGCCAAAACTAAAACCTCTCCTCTAGCTTATAGCTTAAGAATATTACTCCTGCAATTATTCCTGCAGCAATTAAAATTCCGTGTTTTGGTTTTGCTTTTGTTTTTTTATGAATTTGAACATCATTCTTTCCACCAAATACATTTGTTCCAGCAATAGGTTTTACATCAACATAATGTCCTGTTTCTGAATACTTTCGTATGTCTACAGTTGGATAAGAATTAAGAGACATTTTTATAATCTCCTTTTAACTGTCTTTTTTGTAGTTTTCTCAACTTTCTTTACAACTTTTTTAACAGGTTTTACAACATCTTTTACAAGTTCCTTTGAATGTTTTGCAACAACTTTTACAATTTTTAAAGGAGTTTCGATTACTTCTTCAATAACTTTTGTTGTTTTCTTTTTAGAAAATAGAATTTTATAAGCTGCAATTCCTGCAACAACGATTCCTGCGAATTTTAATAATTCTTGATTATTACCCTTTGATTTTTCCATTTTGAATTATAAAGCCTCCATTAGTATATAAGCTATTATTTTATTTATGGATTAAGAAGTATATAAATGTTTTGAAAAATAAAGAAAAAGTAGGGTGTTTTAATCCTTATTAATTAAATTCCAATACTGTTTTTTAATCTGTAGGATTATATTTCTACAGTTTCTATAAAAGAAAGAAAAAGTTGATTCATCAAAACATCTAATCAATTTTAAATTAATTTTCCTACTTCTCAAATTTATAGACCTGCTTTCAATTCTTCAAAGACTTTTTTCATTTCATTAATCTTTTTATTGTCTTTAAGCCATTTGTGATGATCTGGACATTTTTCTTTTAATATTCCGATCAGTTCTTCACTAGGAGTTGCTTTTAACATTTCTTTAGTTTGAACAGGTAAAAGCATTTGCAGCATTGAAAATTTTGGTTTGAATGATTCAATATTATTTACTGAATCTGCAAAATCTTCGATTTTCATTCCTTTAATGTAATTGAAAGCCATTTCTATATATTTATTATTATCTTGTTTCATAGCATTAATCAGCTCCGATTCTTGATTTTGTGAATCTTTTTCTTTTTGTGATGGTTCAGGTTCTTTTACTCTATTTTTTACAAATTCGGGTTTCTTCTGTTTCACTTGTTCGGGTTGTTCCTCTTGTTCCACAATTTGAGGTGTCGAATCGTTTGCAGGTGGTAAGTCTGGGTGTTTATTTGCAAGTTCTGCAAGTGTTCTTGCCTCTTGAGTTGCAGCTGGTTGTGAATAAGTCGAATCAATATAATTTGTATTTATTGGAGTTGTTGTTGCTCCTCCTGTTGCTTTGTAATTATCCCATCTTTCCCCTGCAGCATACCAATCAGGTCTAGTATATTTATAATTCATTTTTTGTAGTCCTGTCATAGTTTCCCAACCATCAGGAGCCTGCATTGTTTGAACTTGTTTTTGTTGTGGTTGAATTTGAGTTGCTTTAAAGTTTCCTGCTGCTTGAGAGAATCCTTTAAATAGTTCTGTGATTATAGGAGCATATTTCATTACTTTTTCTATAGTTTTAAATACAGGGTCTTCCTCGTCTGTATCTAAATCTTTTGAAACTTTTTTTGCAATAGCCATTAATTCAGTTGTAGCTTTTCCTTTAAGGTCTAGTGTTTCTTTTCCTACATTTGAAATTGCAGTTTCTGTTACATTAAAATCGTCTTTTTCCATTTTTGGTTTACCTAATAAAGTTTTTTCTGCTTTTTGTTTTGCATATCTTTCTCGCATATAATTTTTCATATATGCTTTATATTCTTCTGGATTTTTTCTCGGCAATTTAAATTCCCCCTGTAGGTTTGGTTTTTATTTCCCATCTTTTTTTGGATTTGTTAAATTCGGCAATATCTGCAGCCTTGATATATTTAGCTATCCTATGAGGGCTAGTCCAAACATTCGGAGCTGTCTTTGTTGCAAACTCAACAATCTCTGTTGTTTTGAATGGTCTGTCTAATTCCTCAATTTTTTCTCTAATTTTAATCTTTAAGTCTACTCTTGTTTTAACCATCTGTATTAATCTTAATCTTTAATCCTTATTAATCTTTTGGTTTTAATCCTTAATCTGTATTAATCTTAAAGGCTATATTCTCTTGAGCTTTTCCTAAATGATAACAAAATACAGTAGGATTGAGCCACATTTGAATTTTTAATTTATTCATAGCATAACAAAATCCATAATCATCTGAGACCTCATTTCCAAAAGCTGAGTATTCAAAAGGAACTAACTCAAAGACCTTTCTATCAATTAATGCACAACCTAAGCCAAATAAAAGCACTTCTAGGAGCTTTTTATCCTTGATGGCTTGTTCTATCTCTTGAATTGTAAAGTTTGTTCCTGTGGTTTTACTAACGGCTACAGGCTTTGTTGTTTTCTTGTAAAAATACATTCCTGAGATTGCATCTTTTTCCTGATTTGCTAATAGTTTAATAGTTTGCAAGTTCTTCGGGATTGTATCAGTATCAAGCCATAAGATTTTGTCATAATCATTTTTAATTGCATATTGCCTTATTGTTTCTCTTGCGTGGACTATATTATGCAAAAAAGTAGTTTCAACACCTTTTTTATTAATATTCCATAAAATTATAGGTTTCTTGATCTGGTTATGAACATCTTGAATTGTAACTTTTTTAAGCATAGTAACCAATTTAGCCTGATCCTTTCCATTTACACAAAGAACAAAATCATAATCTTTATGAGTTTGGTTTGAAATCCAGTCGAACCATTGATTTATACTATATTGTTTGTGTCCTGAAATCGGAGCTGCAATTAAGACTTTCATAATTCCTCAACCTCTTTTGTTATTATTTTTATTTTTGGTTTGTAATATTCTACAGCTCTTTGTCCGTGTGAATAATCAACATTTTTTGTTATTTCATCAATCCTTTTTTCATAAGCAATTAATGATTTCTCAGGAGTTTCAAATCTACCAAGAGACATTGTTTGAGTTCCATTTGCATTTACAATAATTGATTCATAAATTGTAATTTTCATTTTTTCACTTCCTGATGCACAACAATTTTTGGTTTATATTCAAAGATTTTCTTGCAGCGAGTGCATTTAAACTCAATAGGGTTTAAATTATCGTCAAGCTGTATTGCAAAGTGCCAGCTATGGCAGTCTGGACATTTTGCTTGATTGTATTTTCCTCTAATCATTTTTAACTTTCTCCCAAGTTTCATTGGAAACCAATTTATTTTTACATAAAGGACATTCGTTTCCTGATAATGAAACATAACTTTCAGCTAATTCAAGTTTCATTGATTCATTACAAGAAATACATTTTATTCTTTCAGACATTTTATTCAACCTCTTTTGTTTCTACTGATTCCTCATAAGATTTTGGTCTTATAATTTCATCGTTTATATGAACAGCTACAAGGATTTTTCTAAAAGACATTAAAATCTTAACTCTTTCTGCAAGTTCCTTTGGTTCATATAATTCGCTTAATCTAAAAATTGACAGATCAAGCTCCTCTGGAAGTGGTAATAATTTTAAAACATCATCAAAACGAAAGCTCATTACTTTATTAATCTCTTTTAAACTTCTGAAATCTTGTAATAATTCAGCTTGTTTTAAACAAAGTTTTTCTACTCTCTGACTATTGAATGTTACTAAAGCATCTTCTTTTGAATAACCTTTTCCGAACTCTTGACATTTCTTATAAAGATTTTTCTGTGTTTCCTGTTGCAGCTCGTAAGCTGTCATAATTTCGTCTGACATTTTCTTTTTTATCCTCCAAGTGTTTTTGATAATCAGCAATAAATGCTCCATTAATCTTATATTGATTTTTGTTTACAGGTTCAAATAAAACAACCTTTTCTCCTATTGAATAAATCCTGCAATCATAAGCAAAATCTGTAAACTCTTTTCCAAATTCTTTTTTTAATGCATATTTACTAAAAAGTTTTTCTTCTAACATTATGTTTTCCTCCTGACTGTATCGCCACAACAAGGACATTTCTGTTTTTGTTCTTTTTCATTTCGCCATAATGCAGTAGAAAAAGTTCCACCTGTTTTTGCACATCTAACAAGCCAACAGCCGTTGTCTAAATCTCTATGATAGAAATAATGTTCTGAATCTTTATTTAAAGGTGTTTCAAGAATCTTTAATCTGTTATGAATATCATTAAAAATTGTTTGATGCACAATAAAAGTTTTCTTGAGTAAGTTAAGTTCTTCTTGTATATCCATTTTGATTTTTGCCTCCAAAAATATTTTTTTAATTGGGCTAATTAAAAATAAAAATAAAAATAGGGAATAATCCCTAAAAAGTTAAAAAGTCCTTTTCGTTTTTTAGAACTTGAATTTGTGTTCCAATTAATTTTAAAGGTTGGTCTACTTTTTGTTTTTTCATAAACTCGTCAAGTTTACTTCCGATAACAATTTCTCCCTCTTTTGAGATTGAGAAAATTCTAGTTGCTGTTAAAACAATATCTTCTTTTTCCTCAATTTTGATGGTGTCGATTACTTCAGATGAAACTTTAATCGCTACTCCATATTGAGTTTCTACTGTCTCAACATTTGCGATATTTTTCATTTGTCCTACATAAGAACTTACATCAATTTTTGGGCTTTCTACTTTGTTCATATTTGCTAAATCCATTTGGTTTTCCATTTTATTTTTCTCCATTCCTTTTAGGAATTTTTTGTTTTATTTTTGGTTTGTTATAGATTTTATAACTCTGATTTGTGAGGTTCTCGAATGATTAGTTTTTTATCTACTATCTCTGCAATTAATTCTGTCTTTTCATCTTTAAATGGAAAAGTTGAATCTGCAAAAACTGATGCAGGAATTGTTACTGCTTTACTACCACCAATCGGAAAGATTTTTGTTTTGTCTTTTATAGCCATTTTTATATACTCCTGATCCCTAATTCTTCAAATACATTTGTTTGTAATTTAGGCTCATTATTTTGTGATTGTGATTTCATATTGCTACAATAAAATCTATTACCTGTTTGAACAGTTGTAATTTTTCTTCCGTGCAATTGTTTTAATGTTATTCTTTTTTCAACCATTTTTGAACCTCTTGAATTATTTTTATTTACTTCTAATTATATTAATTGTTATACTTATATATAAATGTTTCGTTTAATTATTGATTATATTTATAAATTGCTCCAAATTCTTCAAATTTAACTTACTTGCAGCAACTATTGAAAGATGTTGTTTTTGATTTAAGTATTTTGCTTTTATAAATCCTTGAATTAAAAATTGTCCTTGATGTTGAACAATTAAACAGATCCAAACATTATTTTTATATTGTAACTCTCGATTTTCTGGACTTGTAAACTCATACATTCCCTTTTGCCTATGTTTTCCATTACTTATTGTTAATCCACAAGACTTAATCTCAATCTTTAATCCCTTAATCTCAAAATCAAACCAAGAATCAATGAAATTTGATTGTATTCCGTTACTATTCATAACAGAGGCAAAATAATTTTCTCCCTTAATTCCCTCTGCGTAACTCATACAGCAACCTCCTCAACTTCTTCGATTGTATGAGGAATTGTATTAATTCCATCAGCAAGAACAATTCTTTTATCATAACGCTGTTGAACAGTTCGAGATTTCTCAAGCATAGAAACAAAAGTCTTATTTCTTCGCATACTCTCAAAAGGAGTTGCAAACTGGGTTTTCTTGAACTTAAATTCTGAATAATCATTCGTTAAATATGCATTTTTATAAATGTTAAAATCAAAAAGTTTTCTAGGGAAACCCTTACACTTAACAAAATCGGTTGTTTCGGTCTTATTTCCGTCTGCATCAATCTTAACAATAGGAACATTTAATTTTATACCATACATTTTTGGAAGTAAGAAAATACCCTCTTTTATACCTGATCCCTCACCCTCTGGAAGTTCATCTGTAAGGTCGCCTAATTGGTCGCCAATATCAAGTTTAACATCAGTTACAACTGAATCTGTATCACAATAATAAACATTTCCTCCTTTTGCCTGAGCTGCCTCGATGCATTTTTCGTAAAGGTCTACTCTAGCATAACTTGTAACAAAACTTGCAATCGCTGGCAAAATATGTTTCGCTTTACTTGTAGTATTCTTTACATAAATAGGCAAATCTCCGTAAAAATCAATAGGTTCAAGACCGATTGTTGATTCTGGAAAAATAACCATTTGTTGCCGTTCTCTACGCTGTCCAAATTTTCCATACAAACTATTTAAAAGGAGCTTTGCAACTAAATATCCAACTGATCCTTTTTTAGAACTATTTTTTAAAGCAAAAAGCTCGTCTACATACTCAGAAAAAATAATTGCTCTTTTAAATCTATATCCAAAATGAACTTTAATTTTATAACCAAGTTTCTCAGCTTTTTGTAATTCTGGACTACAATAAAAACCTGTCCAAGTGCCTCTAGGAAAAATAAGTTTTCCTGTCTTTGATTTAACAGGTAATAAAGGAATATTTAAATCTTTAGGAGCAGTAACTGTAACTTTTAAAACTCCAAAATCTGAAACACTCATATTTGCATCTTTTATTGGTTTTCCAACAGGCATATATTTCTTTTTCATAACATCAGGATATAAACTTGTAACATCATAATAATTTAAATCCTCTCCATAAACCTTAAAAATTTCTGTTCTTCCCCCAAAATAACTTTTTCTTATGTCGTCTTCAATTGCACTATAACAAGCAATAGGATATTTTAAATAATTAGTCCTGTAAACTCGCAGGGCAAGTTGGGCAAGGGTAATATTATCTTTTAAATTAATTGTAAATTTATCTATTATGTAATCTTCAAATTTTTCAAGACTTTCATATAATCCCCTGCAATCGTCTTTCAAATATGGAGACCATTTAGATTTTAAAGATTTCCAATTTTTCCAATTTATAGAAGTATGGTCAAAATCGCCTTTTTTATGTTTTACATCAAAGTTTTTTGTAACATTTTTAAGGGAAAAAGGAAATAGAGACATCGAATCCCTTAAAGTCCAACAATGCTCTATTTCTTTTTTCGTTTCTCCGTCTGTGGTCTCAGTTGTGGAGTATGATTTAATTGAGATCTGTATAATTCTTGATGCAGCTCTCATAGGTTCAATTATATATTTATCTTGATATTTATTTTGGAATAATTCTTTCAATATAAAATTAAAATCAAATTTTCCTCCATTATGAGCATAACAAACATTACCACGAAATTTTTTAGTCAAGAAAAATTCAAGAAATTCAAGTATACAATTTTTGTCTTCAAATTCTTTATAGATTTTTTTATTTTTTGTATCTTTATAATATAAACCTACTGCATAAGGTTCTGTCCAATTTATAGTTTCAATATCAAATACTGATTTATTACACCTTGAAATAGTTTCAGGCTTTTTTAAAGTTGTAAGTGCATCTAATTTAATATATTTCTTCTTTTTTTCCATTCTTGAGACCAATTCAAGGAGTTAAAATTTAATTTAAATTTTTGAAAATATGAGAAATAATATCGACAGTCCAGCCGTCTCCAATTACATCATATCGTTGATTTTTTGTAAGTATTTCAGTATAACCCTCTGGAAGTGTTTGTAATCTTTCACATTCTAAAGGAGTTAAGAATCGACACCAATTCCCGAACTTTAAAAGTCCTGCATTATTCCATCTATCCATTTTAGTTGTAATGCAACTTGCTTTGTCGCTATGAGTGATATTTTTACACTTACCATTTACACCATTTCCCCACATTATAGCCCTTGATGGGGTTCTATGGACTTCACAATCGACCATAGAAGAATAATTGTATTCTATAACATCTTTAAGGAGTAATTTTCTATCCTCTGGAATATCAAATTTTATATTAGTCCAGTAAAGTCGTCTACGATTTTGAGCTGAAACTAAATTACTATTCAAATCAATAGGCTCAATATTAAATAAATATTTTGTGATCTGTTCCTGTGAATCCTTTTTCATAAAAACTATAACACCATCAGAATATAAAATATTATCCTTATAACGAAGTTTTGTAATATCGCCAACCTCAATTGTATTTGGAAAATTATCCAAAGCAACCTTAATTGCTGATCCCTTAATTTCACTTGCTAAATATTTATTAACGAGTTTTCCTGCTCTATCCAAAGCTATTTGACCGCAGCTTATACCATCAAATAAACTTAATACATTTATTCCCTTTTCCATCTTTAATTTACCCCTAATATTTTGAAGTCTCGCCCTCAAAAAATACAAAAAATGTTTTTGCCTCTCTTGTTTCTTCGTCTTCGTGTAATGTAGCACTCTCTAAAGTTCCCATCAAATATTTTTTAATTTTCTCCAGTAAATCATCAAACATTAAATCAGTAGACTTTTTATTCCGTGCATAAATAATTGTTGTAATAAAATCTAACTCCTCTTTTTTCCGTGAATATCTACGCTTTGCTTTACTTGAAAAATAATCTTTTAAATTTGATTTTCTCGATTGAGTAGAAATAGCAATCCCTAATCTTTGAGCTTTAATTGAACGAACTTCATCTTTTACACTATTATATAAAATTCTAAATTTTTTGAATAGATCAGGTAAAATTGTCGGGTCAGAAATATCTTTTCGCCAAAGTGGAAAATCAAAACGAACAAATTTTCTTCCGTCATTATGAACTCCAATTCCAGTTGCTGGCAATCTCTTATGATAAGGTTTCTTAATAATACCTTTTGCTTTATCAATAGCAACTTTTTTATAATTATATTTCTTCTTAATAGTCTTAACAATTAAATCTCTAGGAACTCTAGTTCCTTTCAAATAACGAGAAATCTGAGATTGATTTACACCAACTGCATTTGCTAATTTTCTTTGAGACCCGTAGAATTTTATTAAATCTTTAATATTTTCAATTGTTGCTAAACTTATTTTCGAGACCATATA
>Ga0222694_1000156_pt1 | contig 17620 bp, 12 predicted proteins | sample AntAcemetage1333_FD_181145 | JGI IMG/M metagenome (GOLD analysis project Ga0222694, IMG submission 181145) | Saline water microbial communities from Ace Lake, Antarctica - #1333 | ecosystem: Environmental > Aquatic > Non-marine Saline and Alkaline > Saline | place: Antarctica: Ace Lake...
ATTCTTGCTACAACTTTATTTATAATAAAATATTCATCTAAATCGTGAGAGTCAGAATTAACTCTTATTCTTTGTCCAGCTTGTAATCCATCTTTATAAGTAGCAAATTGCCCTTCTGATAAAGTGGTTTTATAAGCATTTAATTCTTCTGTAGCTCTTTCTCTAGCTCCTTTTTTTGAATTAATTGTATTATCAACAACTAAAAATTCATAAATACCATTACCACCTTCAGCAGAAATTGTATCTGTAATTGAACCTAAGTCTTGCATAACTACTCTTACTGGTAAATAAGGTTGCCCTGACATTCTAATACTTGATGTATCATTAGGGACTCTATCTCCTCTAAATCGGATAAACTTTTCATCTTTGTTCCAAAGGTAGTCAAAAGGGGTAATAGCATCAACTCCGTCCACTCCTCCGTCCCAAACTTCGCCTGTAACAGACACTTGGAGGTCTTCATACCTATAAGGTAAAGGATAAACGTTTTGAATCCCATCAGAGATAGTTTCACTGGTTAAAGTATCAGCTAAATAATCTCCACCTCTAACATAAATCTTATTTCTTAATTGAGAATTATCTCGTCTAATTCTTAATGAACCTTTTAAATAACTTCCGTCATCATCATTAATATCTATAGGAGCTGTCTTTGCACTTTTAGAAAAGAAATGAATATCTCTATCATAATCTACATACCAATCGTAACCAATTAAATCAGCTAATTGAGTAAAAGCATCTGAAACAGAACAATAATTAAAAGCAATATAAGAAACATTTGTATTAACTCCTTGTGCATTATTTAAAGTAAATCCATCTAAATAATCTGCATTAATACTTTCAAGAATTTGAGTAATAGTTTTATTTTCAAAAGAATCTGCAACTAATTTTCTATCTAAAAATCTTGTATAGTCTTCACATTCAATATCAAATAAAAGTATTTTATAATCTTCTACTCTTTGAACTAATTTAATAATAACTCCACCAAAAAGTTGTTTTCCGTCATTATAAACTTTTACAACATTACCATTTACAGGATTGAAAGTATGTTTAGTTCCATATTTTCTTAATGTAAATTTACATCTATCAACTTGTCTTGTTAAAATATTTTCTACACTTAATGAACTTCTTTCAATAGAACGAGTGACTCTTGTTCCATCAACATAAACCTGCACACCAGACGCAATAATTTCTGTTGTTGTGTTTTCGGATATTAAAATTGTTTCATTAATATCAGGCATTATAACTTCATGTTAGTTTTTAATTTGTTAATAATCATATCTCCAATTTGTTCAGCAACTTGTTCTGAAAGATAAACTCCTCCATTAAGATTTACAACCGAACCTCCTCCACCTCTACTTTCTCTACGATTTAAAATATATTCTCCTTGATGAAGATTATACATTCCTGATTGTTGAATAGGTCCTCCTGTCGCTCTCCCTCCCATAGTAGGCATTCCACCAAAAGAACTAGGAGCAATTAAAGAACCAGCACTCGCAGAAGCGGCTTGTTTTATTGCTGTCGCTAAATCTTTATATAATTGTATTTCAGCTTCTACTGCTTCTTCTGTTTGAGCATGAGCATCCATTGTTATCTTTAATCTTTCTGCTTGAGCTTCCGAAACTAAAGCTAAAATAGCTTCTTCTTTTTGTTGGAATAAAGTAACTTCTTCTTTTTGTTGTTGTAATAAAGCTACCTTCTCATCAAGAATACTTTTTAATTTCAAAAGAGTCGAAATCTTTTGGTCTTCAATCTTATCCAAATACATTTGTTTTTCCAAAGCTCTTTTTTGAATCAAAGCTTGTTTCTCTGCTTCAAGGTCAGCCATCTTTGCATTAAATTCAGTTTGAGCTAATTCTCTTTTTGAATTAAAATCTTCTACAGCTTTTTGAATACCGCTTAAACCAGCTCGTCTTTGAGCTTCAGCAATTTCAACACTAAATTGTTTTCTAACTTCAGCAGATTTAGATAAAGCATCTTCCTCTGTTTTAATTTGACCTTTAATATCTAGAATTTGTTGTGAGTCTGTAGCTCTAGATAATTCATTTTTCAAACTTTTAACACTGGCTTCAGCATCAACAAAAGCTTGTCCCACTCCTTGTCTATCTGAAACTTTAGTCTTTTCAAATTCAGCAGTAAGGTCAGCCATACTTTGAGTTACGGATGAAATACTATTATCAATATCTTTCAAACTCTTAGCAGAATTTTCTTTCAATTTTGCAACAGCATCAGAACCCTTAACTTGAACTTCTGTATATTCTTCTCCTAACCCTGCTAATTTAAGAGTAATTTTTTCTATACTCTTTTCATGAGCAAGTTGTAATGTAATCCAAATTTTAGAAATATCTTTTCCAAAATTATCATATTCTTTTTTAGAATCTTTCAAAACTTCTTCTGCTTGAGCCATTTCTTCTATCATTCCAGAAACATCTCCACCAGTAAGTTGAGCTAATTCTAATTTTGCTTGAGGAGATTTTTCAATTTCTTCTTCTAAAATTTTTACTCTAGCTCTTGCTTCTTTCAAAGTAGAACCTGTTTCTCCTTGACCAATTCTTTTTCTAATACTAGCTCTTTCTTTTAATAGCTCTTTAACTTTTTCATTAGTAGCGGCTTCAGCAATAAGATTCATATCTTGAGCTTGTTTAAGTATATTAATTTGCATATCAACACTCGCTATCATTGATTCAGTTTGTTTATCTACAGCATCATTAGTTTGTTTTATTTTACCCATTAAACCAACAAAAGCAGTGGCTATCACTCCAATCGCTACAGCAAGATTAAGTCCAGGGATAGCTAACATTGTAGCTAATAATGTCCGAAGTGTTGTAATTAAACCTATCGCCATCGCATTTACAGAAGCAAAAGCACCTCCAACAGTTCCAGCCCAAGTAATTGCTTGAATTTTTCCTGCTACAAATAAAGTAGTAAATAAAGCTACCACTCCAACCATAACTGGAACAACATATGTCTTAATAAAATCTTTATGTTTACTCCACATTTCTGTTAAAGATTCTACAGCTCCAATTCCTGTATTAATCACTTTCAAAACCATTGGGAAAACTTTAGCACCTAAATCAATCATAGCAACATTAACTTTATTCTTGACAAGTTGCCATTGTGCTGTCATTGTCGCTTGCTGTTTCAAAAAACCTTCAGTAAGTAAATCTGTTTCATCTGAAACTGACTTCAAAGTATCGGCATAAGAACTAGCTACAGAACCAGTAAGACCAAATACGGCATTTAATGATTCAACTCTACCAAAAGCTTCTTCAATAGATAAATTATTTTTTGTAGCTTCTTTTCTAAGAAGTGAAAAAGCATTTCCTAAATTACCAGATGAAGCAATTAATTCTCTACCTGTCATGCTTGTTTTACCTTGTGACTTGGCTACCTTATTCAACAACTCCTCCATCTCTCCTGTTGGTTTCATCAAAGCAGACATAGCTCCTCTAATAGCATTTTGAGCTTGAGCCGCAGGTAAACCAGTGGTTGTAAGTGCCGCAGTTGCCGCTTGAAAATCAATAAACTTAACACCTAATTCAGCAACAATAGGAGCTGTCGCACCAAAAGCTTGAGCTAATTCTGCTACTGTTGTCTTACCAGCTTTCACAGTTTTGAAAATAACATTTGCAATTTGAGCCGAAGTCAATCCATCTTTTGAGAAAGTGTTTACAGCAGAAGTCAAAATATCAGCCGCTTCAGCAGTAGTAGATAAACCAGCAGTAGCTAATTTACCAGACGCTTCTAAAACTAATAATGCTTCAGAAGTATCACTTATACCAGCAGAAACAATTTGGTAAGCCGCTTTTCCTAATTCATTAGGGTCAATCGGCATACTCTTAACCATACTTTTAATTCCCTGTTCTAGCTCTGCAACTTTTTCTCCTGAATCATTAAACAAAGTATTAACATCAGACATTACTTTTTCAAAATCAGCCGCTTTGAACATAGCAGTTTTAACAAGCATCATCGCTTGACGAAATGCCAAAAGAGCACCTATCGCTCCGAATAGACGCATTGCTCCTAGACCTTGAAATGTTCCAACAAGTTTTTTAATTCCACCACGAACATCCGTAGCTTCATCATCTATCTTTTTTAAGTCTTTTGTTATGCTATCAGCCGCCCTTTTACTTGTTGTCTTTCCTTTATTAAATTCTTTTGATAATTTACTTAATTCTTTTTGAACTTTAATTAATTCTTTTGATAAATCATCTTTAGCTGTTAAAACAATTTGTAATGTTGATTTATCCATTATCTTTTTCTTTTATTAATCCTGTCTAATTTCTTTTGGTATTCGGCATCAAGATTTCCGACTATCCTGAAAATATCCAAAAACCATTGTGGTTGTTGAACATAAGTTTCATATCCCCATTGCATTGTTTTACAAAGAAGAACGATTTCAAGTTGTTCGCAAATGATTCCTTTACCACTATTCAACAAAGTTAAATATTCTTCAGTTATTTTTTTTTTGAATCTTCATCCAAACTTCCAGTAATTTTATCAATTTCTTTAACAATGAAATTAAAATCACCTTCTTTCATATCAAGAACTGCATCTAAAACATCTTTAGTTTCTCCGTTTACAGAAATAATTACAGTTTTTAAGGTAACATCTTGCATTTTATCCAATGAAGAACCTTCAAGGTTATAATCAGCAATAGGACTTTTTTTCACTTCTTTCCCATCTTTATCTTTTACTGTTTCTTCGTCATCTTTCATTGAAAATTTAATTCCATCTAAAAGAACTCCACGAATACTTCTTCGTTCTCTAGCAGTAAGCCAAGCCTTAACTACAATCTTGTGTTTATCTTCAGGGGTTACAAAATCTATATGTTCTCTTTCCATAATACTTTTTTTAATTACTTATTAATAACTCGCTACTTTATTGATTAAATACATATCGTTTACAACATTATCATTTCCACCTGCGTCATAAAGAGCATTAAATGTAAATGTTTGTGTTACAACATCATCCATTCCAAAATCAGGGTCAAATCCTTCAATTGAACATTTACTCAAATCTAATCTAATTTGATAATATGCACCTGTAACAGGTGTTGAACCAGCTAAATCATCATGAACTAAATCAATTCTAATAGCTTTGTTTGTTGCATTCTTAACATAATCTAACCATGTTCTATCTTCATAGTTCAAAGTAAATTCTCCTGTTATATTAAATCTTTTGTTTACAATATCTTCTGGTTGAACTGTTGAAAGGGTCGCATTAACTTCTGCATTCTTTTCAATAGTCAAAGTCAAACTTTTCAAATTAACTCCTGTAGCCGCTGTCAATCCTGCCGCATCAGTAGCAACTTTGAAAGTTAAATGTCTTCCTAACCATTTCTTAACTGAACTATAAGAAGCTGTATTACCACTTGTATCATTACTCCCTTTAGCCAAGAAATTAACTCTAGCAGAAACGATTGCATTAGGTTCTACCCTAAGTTCAAAAGTATCTACCATTCCTAATTCAAACTGTAATTGTCCAATAGGGTCAATTGTTGTAATAGTAACTGAATCATGTTGGTTATCATTTTGTAAACTGTATGTGTGTTTGTAAGCACTTGTGTCTTCCACAGCACTTGAAACTTCACCCATAACAGATTTCAAAATAGCACCAATTGATTGGTCATCTACTTCAAATTCCATTTCCCCTTCTGAATGTTCCAAAGTTTTTGGGCTTTGGTCCCCTCCCCAGATTCCTCCGAATCCAGCTTCAGATAAAGCTCTTTCTGGCATATCTCTAAAAGAGAAAGAAAGTGCATTAATCCAATAAGAAGGAGCAACACCTTCACCTCTAACGGTTTCGCTACCAATTCCTATTGCCATTCTTCTACCTATCCATAACATAATATTATTTATAATTAACTTTTCTAATAATATTACAATTTCACTAACTTATATTCGTTACATCTACACTAACTCTACATTTTATTGCTACTTCTGCAACCCTAAACTCATCTTCTCGACCAGAGTATCCCCAACTTGAGGGAGTCGCAAATACATTAATCATCGTATATCCTGTTGGAACTTCTAAACCTACAAAATAATAATCCTTATCAAAATCATCCAGCACACTATCAACTAAATCTCTTAAAACCCTATCTGATTCTTTTGCTTCTCTATCACTTCTTGAAACGAAAAGTTTTAAGTTAAAAGCATAAATCCTTTCATTTTCTTTCGTTGTGCTATAATCACTTTCATTTCCAGAAACAGTTACAACAGCAGTTGGGTCTTCATTAAATTGTTCAGCTTCATAATTAAATACTGCTGAAATTTTATCATTATCGGACAGTATGCTGGTTATTTTGTTAAGTAAAATTGTAAACAAATTAAACTTTTGATACTGACACTAATTCCTTAAAATAAGGGCTTAACCGTTTCTCTTTTGCTCTCGTCCTTGGATGATGAGCATGGCATAAAGTAATACCATTATTAATATCATATCTTAATTCTGGATAATTTGTATAACTTAAAATATGATGAACTTCTAAACGACCTTTGCAATCTTTATTATTAATTTTACATTTATTATTATCTCTTTTTAATACATCTTTTCTCCAATTTGCATAAGCTGAACTTCTTCTATCTAAGGCTAAATCATTGAATTTTTTTAACTTACTTCTATCTTTTATCCATTTTGGATTTTTTTCTCCTTTATGAGATATGCTCATTTTCTTTTTTGTTTCAATAGAATGTTTTTTCCCTAACATTCCTTTTGAACTATTTTCACCAGTAGAAGATTTGCTTATTTTTAATTTCGTTTCCTTTGAAATCTCTTTACCAATACGAGCGATACTCATATTTTTTCGCATTTTCTTTGTTCTAATATAAATTCCTGATTTTCCTTTTATTCCAGACATATTTATCCTTTATGAATATTACTAATAATTCGACTAACTGTTTTTTGGAAAATTCTTTCAATCGGTGATTTAATTTGTCCAAAAGTTCTTTCTACAAAAGGATTCGCTGTAATTCCAGGATGATGAACCAGTTTAACTGGATGTAAAGCTCCTTTCCAATATAATGCTTTCTTATTCTTCGGTCTAATTATATATGGTTCTGTTCCATCATGGACATATATTGCGTATGGAGTTATCCCTAAATTCGGTCCAACACTTCCTTCTAATCCTCTAGCATGAGCCCGTATGTTATAACTCAATTTTCCGCTTTTGTTTGGAGCTTCTCCTCTCATTATAGGTCTTATAAAATCAACTGATGTTTTAATTGTTTTAGATAATTCTCCATGAACCATTTTAGGTGAGCTTTTCACCGCTCTTTGTAATTTATCTAATCCTTTTATTTCAATTTCAAACTTACTCATATTATTATAACATTAATTCTTTGTTTTTTGTATAACTGCAATCGTATAATCAATACAACCCATACATCTTCTTGTTACTCCGTCAGGCATAACTGTATAAGTATCATTGGTATCGTTATCTCTTAATCTGTCCCCTGCTTCTAAATCAATATCACCATCACAGTAAATCTTAAAAGACTTCCCAAAAACCCCTTCAGCAATTTCTCGACTCGAACTCGCTGTTGGTTGTAAATTAATCATAGCAGAAGTAACCGTGCTTAAAGCCATCTTATCACCAGTAGTAGCAATTTTCCTTGAAATAATTATTCTTTTTGTAAGCAAATGTGTCAGCATCATGATTTTATTTCATTATCTTATAATTCCCAAATTTTGTATTTCGATAAGATTTCTTTCACACCAACTGAACTAGAAAGAGTATCTATATTCGCAAAAGAAACAGAATAATCTCCTAAACTTTCAGACATAATTGTTCCACCTTTCATTCCTTTTTCTATTATACTTGAAACCAACATAGTAGCGGCTAATTCTATATCTTTCGGCACAGTAGAACTATGTCCCCAAGTAGCAGTAATTTTAATTCTTTTTTCTCCTTTTAAGAAAGTTCCTATCTGCGAACTTGTAGTCATTTGCAATCTATATTTTGGAATATCATTATAAGGATAAGTAATATAATCACTTGCTTGTCCTTCTGTTAATGTATAATCCACATCAGTAGAATTTAATTGTAAAATTTCTACAGAAGTAATAGAAATAAAATCATCAATTTGAATTTCACTTTTTCCATTTCCATCAAAATAACGAATCTCATCAGCAGTTTCTTCAAAACTTTTTCCTGTAAAATTATCTATATAAATTTCAACAGCACTAATCCAATCAGCAAGTTGGCTATCAAGTGAGTCATTAATATCTACTGCAAGATAATTTTGAATTTTTCCTTTTGTTGTATACATATTATTATTATTATACTTTAAATTAATTAATAAGCAAAACCTTAATAACTAACACTTATATAAGTTCGGCTTTCTCTTATACAAATTATCAGTTTGGGTATAATTACTTGGTTTATTTTTATAAGGGTATCTAAAACTACCTGATAATTCAAGGCTTTCAGTTATTGTAATTAAATCTGAAACTGAAATAGAAACTGCTGATACTTCAACCTCAATATTTTCTTCTACATTTATAGAATCATGTATTACAATATTAGTTACTACACTACTTTGAACATCTTCTGTAATTGTAATTCCTTCATAAATATCAATAAAACTATTTACTTCATTTGAAATATTTTCCAAAATTGAAATTGAGTCATTTATATTTACAAACAAAGTTCCTCCTTCAGTTGGGTCATCAATAACTGTAACTATATCAAATACAGAAATATTTAATTCTTTATTTTCTATTAATATATTTTCTAAAATAGAAATATTATCATAAATATCAACAAACAATTTTCCTGAAGTTAAAATTAATTCTGTTATAGTAATTTCATCAGATACCAGAGTCTTTAATTCAGTATTAGTAATAGAAACATCTTCTTCTACTAAAATAGAATCCAAAACATTTACAAATACTGTTCTACTTTCAGTAGTAATATCAGTTACAGTTATATCATCATAAATTGAGATACCACTTAATTGAGTATTTTCAATAGTTATATTCTCAACTAATGAAATGTCATCGGAAACATTTATGAATAATACCCCTCCTTCAGAAACATCATCAGTAACTAATACAGTATCAAATACAAAAGTATTTAACTCTTTATTTTCTGCATTTATTAATTCAGTAACACTTATAGAATCATTTGTATTTATAAATACAATTCCTCCTTCGGTTGGGTCATCTGTAATAGTTACTTCATCATAAACATCAATATTAATTTCTTTATTTTCTATAGAAACAATTTCTGTTATATTAATATTATCTGAAATGGAAATTAGTTTAATTAAAGTTTCAGAAACAAATTCAGTTATAGTTATTTCATCAGAAATATCAATATCTCCAAGTTCAATATTTTCAGCAGTTATATCTTCACTAACATTAATTTCTTCATAAACAGGAATTTCAAAAGAACCTTCTAAATCAACAAACTCATCTATAGAAATATTATCTGAAATAGAAACACCAGAAATACTTGAAACACTTGTAATATCCTCATCAATACTAATTGAATCTGAAACTTCAATTCTTAATTCTCCTTCTGTTACAATATTTTCTGATACAGAAATAACTTCAAAGATATTTATAAATACACTTCCTCCACTATTTATTTCATCATCAACATTAATATTTTCGTAAACATTAATATTTAATTCTAAGTTTTCAGAAATAGTTTCTTCAGCAATAGATATTTCTTCATAAACTTCAACTCTAACTTCTTTATTTGAATTAATATTTTCTACAATAGAAATATCATCATAAATATTAATACTAGATTCAGTATTTTCAATAACTACTGTTTCACTTACTGAAATACCATCACTTACATTTATAGAAACATCTAATTCTATTGTAACTAATTCATCAATTCCAATTTCATCACTAACAAAAATATTTCCTAAGTTTGAGTTTGTAATAACAACATTTTCTTCCAAAGATAATATATCAATAATATTAATTTCACCTAATTGCGTATTTTCAATATTAATATTTTCAGTAATACTAATCCCGTCATCTACAAAAATAAATAAACTTCTTCCTGTTGCTACTAATTCATTAATAGCAACATTATCCGAAACATTAATTCCTCCTAAATCTTCATTTATAATTTCAATATCTTCAGAAATAGTTACTTCACTATTTACATTAATTGTATAAATTTGAGTAATTAAAATATTTTCATCAATAGAAACTGAATCTGAAATAGAAATTCCTCCAATAGAAGCATTACTTAAAATAGTTTCATTTATTGAAACAGAATCAAATACACTTATAAACGAAATACCTCCCATTTTAACATTTTCAACAACATTAATTTCATCATAAATTGAAATAAATAATTCTCCTGAAGTTAATATTTCTTCATTAACTGTAATAGTTTCATAAACACTCACAAATACAAGCCCACCTTCGCTTGGAGTATCTGTAATTGTAATATTATCAGAAACATCAATTCCTCCTAATTGAGTATTTTGAACAGTTAAATCTTCTGTAATTGAAATATCTTCATATTTATTTATAAAAGAAATAACCAAAACCTTATACATTGGGTCTTCGTATAATCCACTTTCATAAGGGAAATATTCAGAAACAGAAACATCTTCGTAAACATTAATATTTCCTAATTTAGTATTTTCAATTTCTATATTTTCAGAAATAGTTATATCATCACAAACTAATACTGAATAAGCACTATCAAAACTTACTAGTTCATTAATATTAATTATATCAAATATATTTATTCCACCAAGAATTGCATTAGAAGTTATATTTTCAGATATAGAAACTAAATCATTTACATTAATATTTAATTCAATATTTTCAATAACTATATTTTCAGCAATAGATATTTCATCATAAACATTTATAAATATAGTTCCACTTTCACTTGGAGTATCTGTTACTGTTATTTCGTCATAAACTGAAACATTAATTTCAGTATTTTTAATAGTAATGTTTTCACTAATTGTAATATTGTTAGAAATATTTATAAAGACAATCCCTCCTTCAGAAACATCATCTGTAACTGTAATTTCATCAAAAATACTAATATTCCCAAGTTGAATATTTTCACTTATTATTGATTCATTTACAGAAACATTATCAAGAATGTTTATAAGTGTATCTAATCTCGCTGTAATCGTTTCATCAATCGTAATCTCATCGCTAACAGAAATTCCTCCTAACTGACTATTCGTAATTGTAATATCTTCATTAATAGACAAAGAATCACTAATATTTATTCCACCTAATTGGATATTTTCAATATCAATATCTTCAACAAAACTAATTTCATCATTTACAAATATAAACAAACTTCTTCCAGTAGCCACTAATTCAGTTATTCCAATTTCATCACTAATGCTAATTCCTCCTAATGAAATATTTTCAATCGTAATATCCTCACTAATTGTAATCTCATCACTAACACTTATTGTATATTCTTGAGTTGTTGAAACTTCTTCTGTTATTGAGATAGAATCGCTAACCACAATACCAGTAATAGTTGTGTTGGTTAGAATTGTTTCATTTATTGAAACAGAATCAAATACACTTATATTTAAGTCAATTTCAATTTCAATATTTTCATCAATTGTAATATCTTCAGAAACATTTATAAATATTGTTCCACTTTCATCAACATTATCTGTAACTGTAATTTCATCAAAGACAGAAATATTTAATTGAATATTTTCAATTTCAATATCTTCACTAATTGTAATTTCATCTAATATAGAAACAAACAAATCTCCTCCTTCATCAACTTCATCTGTAACTGTAATCTCATCATAAACCGAGATATTAATTTCAGTATTTTTAGAAGTAATTTCTTCAGATATAGATACTTCATCATAAACAGAAATAAATACTGTTCTACTTTCATCAACATTATCAGTTATTGTAATATCATCATAAACACTAATTTCAATTTCTGTATTTTCAATAGTTATAGATTCGCTAATTGTAATTTCGTCAAAAATATTTATGTAAAGTAAACCACTTTCATCAACTTCGTCTGTAACAGTAATTTCATCATAAATATCTATTGCACCTAAATTTGTATTACTAATAAAAATATTTTCATCAATTCCAATTTCATCATAAATAGAAATAAATAAATCTCCCTCTGTTGAAATATTTTCTGTAATTATAATTTCATCAACAATATTAATTCCACCCAAATCTATATTTAGAATTGAGATAAATTCACTTATAGAAATATTTTCATAAATTGATATATTTAAATGTAGATTCTCTATTTCTACAGTATCTACAAGGCTTATTTCATCACTTACAGAGGTTTCAATACCAACATTAATACTTGGAACATCTTCTAAGGAAATGTTGTTAGAAACGCTTACATTGTTAGGAGTTACTTCGGCAACTTCAACTGAAACATCTTCTGTGATTGTAATATTATCATTGATATTTATAAAACTATATAGACTAATAACCACATTTTCACTTATAGAAATTTCATCATAAACATCTATATCACCAAGACTAATATTTTCAATTTCAATATCTTCAGTAAGACCTACTTCCTCATAAACAGAAATCGCCGAAACTCCTGAAGTTAAAACATCTTCAGTAATATTAACTGCGTCAAAGACAGAAATATTTAATTGAATATTTTCAATTACAATATCTTCACTAATAGTTATTTCATCAGAAATATTTATAAATAATATTCCTTCTTCCGAGATATCATCTGTGATAGTAATTTCATCGTAAACTGAAATATTAATTTCTTTATTTTCAGTGGTTATAGATTCGTTAATTAAAATCTCGTCATAAATATTTATAAAAACAATTCCGCCTTCACTAACATCATCTGTAACCGCAACTTCATCAAAGACAGAAATATTAATTTCGGTATTTTCAATTCCAATATCTTCAGTAAGACCTACTTCCTCATAAACAGAAATAAATACTGTTCGGCTTTCATCTACATCATCAGTAATAATTACTTCATCATAAACTGAAATATTTCCAAGTTGTGTATTTTTAATTTCAACATCATCTGTAATTATTATTTCATCTGATACAAAAATAAAGAAAATTCCTTCTTTGTCAACTTCATCTGTCACTGTAATTTCATCAAATACAGAAATATTTAATTCTTTATTTTCTATTAAAATACTTTCAGTAATAGCGACTTCATCTGATACTGAAATACCACCCAATTGAGTATTTTCAACAGTTAAATCTTCTGCAACTGATATTTCACCATAAACATTAATTAAAGGTGTTTGTATTTGCAATAACAAACCATCTCCATCCTCTTGGAGTATTTTATCATTATTCTCTTGTATTAAATAATCAGCCATATCAATTCTTTATCTCTACTGAAGTAGTATTTAATATTAAAACTTTCTAACTTTAAATTACAATATTGTTTTCTCGGTTAATGTCATTTCTATTAATATTTCTTGTAAAAACCTATCATTATTTTCTTTGAGTAATTTATAAAATGTCATAATTTTATTCTAATCCATTTATACTCTTGATACTTCCGATTGCGAGTGAGTTCCTAAGATTTCTTTAATTCCTCTATAAATTGATAAATGGTTTTCTCTGGTAATACATCTTTATTGTTAGGAGCTTGTTCTGAAATGGTTTCTGAAAATATCTGAGCGAAATTATCGTGTGTCATTGTTTCATCATACTGCTTAAACACCTCTTTATAATATTTTACACAATGAGAGAAATTCTGCTCAGTAAATCTGGGGTCTCTTTTTATAGTCTGATGATAATAAAGATAAAGCTGGCACATAACCTGTATCGCCCACATATCAACATAGTTATTAAATGGCTTAACTTTTTTAGCTTCCTTAATTGCATAAATCATATTATCAGTGTAGCCTATGAAACTTTGGTCATAAGAATATTGATTATTGTTTATTCTAGTAATGCTATCTTCTTTATGATGCCAAAAATAAACGACATCTGGCAAGAACATTATTTTTTCTGTTTCTGAACTAACCAACCTGATTATAGTGTTAAAACCATTATCTTCATTAGCTCTTGTTTTATTAAATCTAATTTTATATTTATCAATAAATTCTCTAGTATAAAGTTTGCCAAACATCCAAACCAAATCGTTCTGGTGCATTACAAATTGTAAATGCTCGTGCTGTTCAATAAAACTTCCTACAATAGTATGATAGCCTGGATTTGTTTCTACTCCTTTTAATAAAGTTTCTAACGAGAAAGCACTGGCGAAAGTATCATCAGCGTCTATGCAGGTAAAATAAGGAGAGGTTGTATTATCTATTCCGAATTGTCTTGCTACTCCTGGACCGCCATTAACTTCTAATTTAATTTCTTTAATATCCATTACATCCTTGAACATATCTACAAAAACTTTATAATCTCCGTCTGCATCATTGACTATCGTAACAGTAAGTTTATCTAAAATTGACTGCATAGCAATAGATGACAATGTTCTTAAAATTGTATTCTGTGCTCTGAAGGCGGGAATTATAATGTCTATTTTTTTATTTGTCATAGGATTTTTTAATTTACAATTATTCCACCACATTGTTCCTCTACCTGGGTCTGTTATCCCGTGGATATACTTTCTATTAGGAAACTTTTTATCTACTATTTTTTTTATCCAAGGTTTCTCATAATCGTGTCCCGCAATAAATCCCTTACATTTAGGCAACCAATTTTCTATATCTTTTTTTACTGCTTCTTCAGTGTGGTCTGCATCTATAAATATTAAATCAAACTTGTCATTTATTATTTTAGACGCTTCATCGGTAGTCATTTTATAGACTTCCGCTTTTATTCCAAAATTATTTAAGTTATCTGTAAAGACCTTTTGTAAATCAACTTCTTCAGCTTCTTTGTGTTCTTTTTTGCCTGTCGTTCCTTTAAAAGTATCAACCGCATATACTATTAAATTCTTTTTTTTAATAATGTCTGCGATAGAACATAAACTTTTCCCTTTCCAGACACCAAGTTCAATAATCATTCCATAATCTGGAACTTGTTCAGCAAGCATACGATACATTTCTATATCTTTGTCGTGAAACCATCCTTGTGGTAATTTTGTATTCATATAATTAATATGCAATTACGGTTACGCCATTTATTCCGTTGCTAACATTAATAGCTAAGTTATAACTGGCTGAACCAGTAGGGCAATATAGGGTTTTAGCGAGTGAGGCATTACAGCCATAAAAACAATTAGTAAAATTAGTTACATTGGCATTAACAACTGTTATATCCCCCACTAAGTTAGTGCAAGACTGAAAAGTATAAGCCATATTAGTAACATTTGCTCCTATAGTTGGAGCATTTACTAATTTAGAGCAAGACCTAAAAGTATAAGCCATACTAGTAACATTTGCTGGAATAGTTGGAGCATTCACTAAGTTAGTGCAAGACTGAAAAGTAGAAGCCATATTAGTAACATTTGCTCCTATAGTTGGAGCATTCACTAAGTTAGTGCAAGAGTAAAAAGTATAAGCCATAGTAGTAACATTTGCTCCTATAGTTGGAGCATTCACTAAGTTAGTGCAAAAGTAAAAAGTAAAAGCCATATTAGTAACATTTGCTCCTATAGTTGGAGCATTTACTAATTTAGAGCAAGACCTAAAAGTATAAGCCATACTAGTAACATTTGCTGGAATAGTTGGAGCATTCACTAAGTTAGTGCAAGAGTAAAAAGTATAAGCCATAGTAGTAACATTTGCTCCTATAGTTGGAGCATTCACTAAGTTAGTGCAAGAGTAAAAAGTAAAAGCCATATTAGTAACATTTGCTGGAATAGTTGGAGCATTTACTAATTTAGAGCAATACCTAAAAGTAGAATACATATTAGTAACATTTGCTGGAATAGTTGGAGCATTTACTAATTTAGAGCAATACCCAAAAGTATAATACATACTAGTAACACTATTTGGAATTAAATCAACTTCTATTAAATTACTACAACTCCGAAAAGCATTTGTCATAGTATTCCCAACAAAAGCGACACTGGCATTAATATAACAGTTAGTTAAAGTTGTCTTACCATTAAAAGTTGTTGCAGCATTAACAATAACTGGTTTGCCTTCGTCAGGAATTAAAGCAGGCACATTTGGCGAAGTTGAAATTGCCGCACCTACCCAATTAGTTACAAGTGTTGCAGTCGCATTAGTGGTATAGGTAAAAATAGTCTCCCAATTAAAACCAGATGGAAGAGTAACTCCGTCCCAACTTTTAACCGAAGCAATAGCAACTCCATTTATTTTAGAGATGTTTGCTAAAGCTACGCCTAGTATTGATTTCAAATCTGCCATAGAATTTATTTTTCAGATAAAATTACTTGTTGTTCCGCTTCTCGTGCGGCATCTATTTCTGCTTGTTTTTGTTCTGCTATTGGATTTACTATCGGTTCCACATTTTCTACACCAATAAACATAACTTTTTCAAACAAACGATTTTTTTGTTTCTCAGTTAAATGACTATTCATAATCATTTCTACATACTCCTCTGAAGTTCGTTTAGCAATAATTGCTTCTGCTTCTAAAGCTGATACTAATTTTGGATTGATTGTAATTTGCATAAAATTATTTAATGATTAAAGATTAATAATATAATCAGAACTTGGGCAGAACAAAAGGTCTTCCGCCGTAATTGCATATCCGCAGACCCTTATAGCAAAATTGGTCGTAGAAGGCTGAGTTACAATTAAATCTCCTGCTGTATCTGAAAGATAAACTGGTGCTCCTACTGTGAATGTTGGAAAGGCAGCACTTCTAACTTTTCCATAAACTAACATTTCTGTTGCTGCATCAGCATTTGCTGCTAATACACAAATCCCTAATTGAAGTTTGAAACCTAAATCAGTTCCGTCTAATATTCCATCAACTAATTCCCATTTGCTATCTGAAGTTTGTAGAAAACAAACATCTCCTACTGCTAGAGTAGCACCTGCTGTTCCAGCCATTGTTACTCCTGACCATTTTTCATCTCCTGAAAGAACTGCATCTAATTTAATATCAAATTCGTTTAATGATAAATCAGCATCTAATGACCATGATGCTGGACCTGTATATCCAGTGTAGCCAGTGAATCCTGTGTACCCAGTTGCTCCGGCTGCTCCTGCATCTCCTGTATATCCTGTTGGACCTGTAGCTCCAATTGGACCAGTGTAGCCAGTAGGACCATCAAGACCAGTGTAACCCGTATATCCAGTTACTCCAATTGAAACTAATAAGTCCCAGTAAGCTGTTTCTGAATCAGGTGTTTTATTAGTACCGTCTTGAATAGAAACATATCCAGATCCATTATATTGAACACAGTCATTTACTACATAAGCTGTACCTGAATCCCATTCACCAATCCACGGATATTCTGTTCCTGTATAGCCAGTTGGACCTGTGTAACCCGTTGGACCAGTCACTGTAGAATCAGCTCCAGAGTCACCAGTATATCCTGTTGGACCTGTTGGACCAGTAACTGTTGAGTCAGCACCTGAATCTCCCGTATATCCTGTCGGACCGATAGGACCTGTTGGACCAGTCACTGTTGAGTCAGCTCCTGAATCTCCCGTATATCCTGTCGGACCAGTCACTGTTGAGTCAGCACCTGAATCTCCCGTATATCCTGTCGGACCAGTAACTGTTGAGTCAGCACCTGAATC
>Ga0222694_1000160_pt1 | contig 17264 bp, 24 predicted proteins | sample AntAcemetage1333_FD_181145 | JGI IMG/M metagenome (GOLD analysis project Ga0222694, IMG submission 181145) | Saline water microbial communities from Ace Lake, Antarctica - #1333 | ecosystem: Environmental > Aquatic > Non-marine Saline and Alkaline > Saline | place: Antarctica: Ace Lake...
CTATTAAATTTGGTATTTGAATAACCCTTAATTATAATGCGTAAAGCACGGGCTAAACATGACTTAAAAGATAACGAAGGAGCATTAGTAGATTTTAGTAAATATGGCGAATTAGGTTATATAGAAGTATATAAAATGATTAAAGTAATACAAAATTAAATAAACAAAATTATCAATGGGGTAAGGTACTTATTGCTTTTCCGAGGGAGTAAACCTAGTAGCTGTATAGAGATTTTTTATAATTTTTTGAATAAATTTTTGGCGAAGGAGACTATTAGCTTAGGGTGTATAATGTGAAATATGATTAAGGAAAAAACAGTTCTTATTTTGGGTGCTGGAGCTAGTATTGATTCTGGATTTCCTGCTGGATCAAAATTAATAGATCTAATAATAGAGGACGTTTGCAATAACGAACTTCAGTATGTTGCAATTTTGTCGCATTATGTTGTGCCTCGAGCTTATCCCTTGGATTCTGGTTATGTTAAGTCCTTAAGAATGTTTAAGGAAAACCTGGAGCAAGCCAGACCAGCATCTATCGATGTTTTTTTGGCAAATAATAATACTCTCCTATATAAGGAGATAGGGAAAATAGCTATTGGAAGAATTATTAATAGTTTTGAACAGAATGCTGTAATGTATTCTCCAACAAGGGAGCGTATCAATAATTTTTTAGGGACATATGGCAAAAGAAGCGACAATTGGTATGATTTAGTATGGAAAGCAATATATGATGGTTGCCTTGGTGATTTGGAAGTATTACAAGAGAATTTAAGTAAATTGTTGGTAATCACTTTTAATTATGATAGATCTCTAGAGCATTATTTATATACAGCGACATTGGGTATGTTTGACCAGGAGCATGAAGCAGAAATCCTTAAGATATATAATAATTTTAAGATATTTCACGTTTATGGGCAGGTTGGTTTTTTGCCTTGGCAAAAGACAAAGATCCAGCATTTCCTTCAGAATACAGAAAAAGATAATCTAACAGAAAGAAAGATTTCACAGGAATATAATCAAATAGATAAAAACAAGAATCTAGAGATTCAATATAATATTTCAAAGTTGCTATGCACATATAATGAATATAAGGTAAGTGACATTGAGCGAAAAGTGCTTTCTCTTAATATGTTTAAGTATAGTGACCTTCGAGAGGAAATTCTTGATAGTAAGAATATATTTGTGTTTGGGTTTGGTTTTCATCAACAAAACTTGGAAGTACTTAAGCCAATATTTTATAGAGAAATAAATAGTTCAAAAAAGATCAGTTATCTTGGCGGTACAACTTTTGGTATGGGTAATACTGAGTTTACAAGTGCAATTTCAAGCATGAAATCAACTTGGGGTGTTAATGCGCCGGAAAACACATTTCCTGATATTGAGATTAAAGACTTTTTTAAAGCTAATAAAACATTTTAGTGCCTATTTAGAGATAGTTCCTGCTTTGAGTTTATAAGTTGGTTATGAATTTAATTAATTCTTCAGCTAGAAGATAAACTCTAGTGCTGGTTGAGTTTGGATAGCGTCCTTCAGGGTTTGTGTCGAGGAGTTTTGCATTGTTAATTGCAAGCGCAACCCGGCTGTCATTAAAAAACATTGAATATCCATGATTGGTTCTGCTTTGATATTTTTTGATTCTAATTTTATCAATCCTTTCTTTTAGATTTTTTTTGTCGGGAGTAATGCCCTTTTTTTCAACCTGAGGTAATAATTCTTCTTTATTAGTGCCTTTTATTAAGTGAAGCAGTAGCCAAAGTTCAAAGCAAGGATTGCTTACTGCAAGTTTATAGTTTTTTTGAGAGCATAATTGAGCTATTGTTGATAATTTTGAATCTCCCCAACGGTCGACATCGATAACTACCCACAAATTATCAGTTTCGTTAAGTTCAAACTCATCTGCTTTAATTTTAAGTCTATCCAACACATGTTGAGGAGAGCTTTCTCCATTAATAGTGTGAAGGATTTCTATATGTACTTCGTTTGGAGTACATTTGAATTCATTTTTTAGAAAAGCTTCAAGATATTCTTTTTCAGTAATTTCACCCTCAACAGAGATAATGAAGAGTTGCTTTTCTTCTCTAGTATTCTGTTTTCTTTTGTACCTACTCATTTATTAAATATCCTTTAAACAAGGAAGTGCTCCAAATCTTCCGTGTAAATATGATTTTGAGTATTTTAAATCTTTTCGTACGTTAAACTCTTCAAGTGAAAAAAGCTTAGATTCTTTAGTTTCCTGATTCTTTTCCATGAGCCAAATTTCATCTCTTCTAAATAATTCATTATCCATGATTGTTGTTTCATGGGTAGTTGAAATGAGCTGAGAGTTAAGACTTGAGATATTATTAAAAAATTTGCTAAATAAGTTTTTAGTTAAGTGTGGGTGCAGACTTCTGTTTATTTCATCGATTACAAAGACAGTATTGTCAGCATTAATCATAGCAGGGATTAAATCCATTAGCCTTCGTGTTCCGTCAGACTCATCCTTTAGTTCAAATGAAACTTTTTTTCCTTGAGTGTTAAGATGCTCAGTTTGTAGCTTTTTCACAATAATGTTGCCGTTTGTTTCCTTAATAAACAAGTAGCGTTCTGTTAATTTTTTAGACTCAACAGAAATTACGAGTCGACTTTTATCTTTTTGTTCTTCTGCGTCAAGAGTGCTAATGATTTTGTCTTTTAGTTCTGCCGGTAGCCCTGCCTTGTCTATATCAATTTTATCAAGTTTTACGTTATTGATATCTGTATCGAAACTCTTTAAGTAATTAGTGAATGTTTGTTTAAAGTTGTCGTCGTTGCCAATCTTAAACTCCAGTCCTTGATATTTTGAGTCAGGAAAAATTATAACTAAATTAGTATTGAACCATCTATAGGCATCGATTAGTATTCCTGAGTTTTCAATTGTTTCAACCTTTCGTTTATTTAAAATAGAGAGAAATGGTTGATTTGGTAATAAGTCTTCGGCCATGAACTCTAATCTTGCTTTGCTCATTTTCTTTTTAAAATATTTTGAAGAGAAGGAGACGCTTTTTCCCCTTTTAAAAATTTCATGTTCTTTTGTTCCTTTAATTTCCACTAATCTTTCTTTATGTATCTCGGTTTCGGTTAGATGTAGACTATAGGAGAGAATCCTTTTATTTATAAAGAAATCTATTTCAAACTTTGAGCACTCATCCCTGAAGCTATCATCAAGTTTGAATGATTTGATTTGAGATATTTTTTGTCCTTTTTTCAGTTCATCTTCTGTTATGAAATCTTGTAAGAATTCTAGGGCTTTTACGAGATTTGTTTTCCCAGAAGCGTTCGCTCCATATATGACGGATGACTGCAATAGTTTTAAATCGGAAGATATTTCCTTTACTCTATTTTGACTTTGTTGAGAATTTCCTGCTGACATATTGAATTCAATTTCATTTTTAAAAGATAAGAAATTTTCTACTTTAACGCGTATTAACATTGCATTCCTCCTTATTTAACTATCATTATACGCTTTTATCTCTTATCTTCAACTTTATTGTCACTTTTTCGTGTATTTTTTTGATATTGAGAGAGATTTTCTCTTAAATTAATGTTTATTGCATGAGTAGCGTGCCAAAGGGGTATGTGATTAGTTGAAGTTAAGCGAGTGGTGACTACTATAGGTATCGATTTTTTTTACGTGTCTTTTAAGAGCACACTAAGCGATATTTCTAATCCACTAGCAATTTTCTTTAAGGTAGAGATCCTAGCATCAATAAGGCCTCTTTCTATTCTGCTGAGCGTTGATTTGGCAATATCATTTTCATAAGCTAATTTTTCTATTGTTTTATGTTTCTTCTCTCGAAGGTCTTTAGTTTTAACTCCTATTGCAATATTAAGTGTTCGTTCCATATATGGAATATATCAAAATAATTTGCTAAGCTAGTTGCATAAATGGAACAAGGCGGTGAGGGCGTGAATTTTAAAAATAAGGTTCTTTTGGAATTATTAAGTAAAGAGGGACAGGCGGAAGTTTTAAGGCGTTCAGCGGAGCGCTTAAAAGATGTTGATAGGAAATAAAATATGAAAACTTGCCCAAAATGCTATTTAAGACATGAAGATGCCGTTATAATATGTGATTGTGGTTATAATTTTAATTTGATACTAGAGCCATCCCAAAAGGAATTTGTTCCATTTAAACTAAAAACCATGAATACTCAAAATTTTTCCAGTGAGACCAAATTATGTGAGGTTAAATTAGAAAATAGTGACGATAAAAAAGTCGTGACAGCTCAGGAACATTTTAACAGAGGGAAAGTTAATGCTAATAAGTGTGAGTTTTATTTAGCAGTGTTAGATTACAGCAAAGCCATTGAGATTTCGCCCAATGAAGATATGTATTATTACTATAGGGGCATTGCGTATTCGAAAATTGGTTCTTATGAAGACGCTATTAGTGATTTTAGTAGAGGAATAGATTTAAACCCTTCTTTTTCTTTTCATTATAAAGAAAGAGCTACTGCTAAAATTAAAATAGGGGATCAAACAGGAGCAGTTGAAGACTTAGAAACGTCAGTGGATTTAGGATTAGTCGGCGCTAGTAATATTTTAAAAACAATAGAAGATGTTGAGAGTGGCTATAGTGCAGAAAAAAGAGATGTTTTTGTGGTAGAAGAATTTCATCAGAAATTAGAGAAAGCTAATTTTGGTATTAAATGGAAAGAGATGGCCATAAAGTTAATAATGGCAGGCATGCTACTTTGGGCTATTGCAGACAATCCTTATAGTTATTATGGATTATTAAAATGGGCTATTTGTATTGGGTCTTTGTATTTTGGTTATAAAAGTTATAAGTCAGATAATGCTTTATTTGCTTGGGTTTTTGGCTGTATGGCTGTTGTTTTTAATCCTATTGCTCCAATTAGATTTGAACGTGAGACATGGCAGTTTCTTGATTTAACAGGAGGCACATTAATCTTAATAAATATTATTTTCCCGATATTTAGGGAGATTTTTGTTAAAATTAAAGCTGTCCAAATAAAGAAAAATTCACTAAGTGATTGGAAAAATGCTCGTTATGGTTTGATTTTGTTTGGTTTTTCCCATATATTTTTTGAGTCTTTATTTCTTGCTGATCCGAAAAATGTTGGTGCTCCAGTCGTAATAAATTATTTAATTTCTAGGTGGTATGTAAAAGAACAAATGAAAGATAATCAAGAAAATAAGAACTATTTTTTATATGCTTTGTTAGTGTCTTCTATTGTATTTGTGATTAGAGTGATTGGTGGGTTGATTATATATCAAATAGTTTTGCATAATTAAGTGTAAAAATGTCCCTATTAGCCTGACCAGACTTTGTCTTATATTTGTGCCCAGACTGTTCATGGTTCCCCTATATTTAATACTTAATACTATATTTAATAATATAGTGTATTAAATATATATATATAACTATATTTAGTTGTCCTAAAAAGTTTGTCTGATTTCTGTGGATAACTTCTATAAAATAGTATTTTTTACTAATCCCTGTACACAAAAGAGATAATATTTTTTACTAGATAGTATGGAACATTTTTCGCAAGAATATGAGCGTTGTTTAAGAATATTAGAAGGAGATATTAAATATAACCTTACTAATGATGAGGATATCCAGAAGTATCTGGGTATTTCCTACATAACAGATGAAATAAAGTTCTTTGTAGCTTGGGGGTTTGAGCTACAGCGACAGTTGTTTGGTATTATTGATATTATGTACAGGGTGCTTGGTCTTCAATCGGTACATCAAATAGAAATGGAGTTAAATTTCCCTATAGTTGAGTATGGGGATGATGCTACTTTGAATAGAAAAATTCTCTATATGTTAAGTTTTTTAATAGATACTGGGTTTATTCATGATTATGAGTTTATGGGGCTGAATGATTTTTATATAAAGCTTAATAGAAATGACTTTCTAAAGAAGTATAGCGAGTCCTTTCATCCCGTATATCGAAAGTATTCTCAGATATTGTTTAATAAGTTGATAACGTTTGATCCAAGGATTTTTACTCATGAGTTTGATGAATATGTCTTAAAATTTGATCTTAAAAATAACAGTATTATTTTAAATGACTACCTTTTGGTTCATCAGTTTAGAGCTGGAACTCTTCCTTTAGAACTTATTGAACATCTGTATTCTGAAAATGATTATGTAGAATGTAAGCAGTTTCTGAAGAATAGTGATAGAAAATTAACAGATGTTCTTAAGGACATGGGGTTTACAGGGGCAATTAGAAAAGTGTTTATTAGTATGAATGGTACTAGCATTAAGCTTTATAAAAGAGTTAATTTCCTAGCTATCGCAGATAAAGGATCTCTTATTAAATTTAGAGAAGAGTTATCGAAACTTAGAAGGATTTACTAAAAAGCGTTATAAAAGCGCTAATCCAATTTTCTTTAAAAAAACTGGTAAGATTCTCGCATAGGTTAGTTACTTATGGTTCTATTTCCTATTTAAAATGAAGCCATACCGCTAATGAACACCGACGGCGGGATATAAAAAGAACGGAGTGGCTGAGTGTGCATATTGTGTAGTTTATTGTTTTATTTGTCTTTGACAATAAGGTGCATGCTGTAGCTTTTAGCGGTTAAGAATATCTATTAGGAGGTTATTTGGGATGTATAAAAAAGAACTAGAGAAACGAGACGGGAAATATATATTTGATTTTAGAAAAATATCAAGAAGCGACTTTCAGAAAATTGCACACGGTACTTGGTCAGATTTGTCCATCGATCAGATTCATAAGAAGTTGAACTATAAACAAAAGCTTGCAGGGAAGAAAGTATCTTATGTGGACTTATATGAGAGTGCACTTAGAACTCCTCAGGGGCAGTACTATTTGGGAGTTGCTCAAGAGAAGATTGTTAATGATCTAAAGAAGTATCTTCAGGAGATTATTACAGAATCTCGAAGGTTAGTTAAAAATAATAAAGGGAAAGTTTAGTTAATGCTTAAGTTATTAAAAGTAACAGATGTGGCGAGTCACTTGTCCGTAAGTAGATCAACAGTTTACGAATATATTGATAAAGGTATTCTCCAAGCTGTTAGATTGCCATCAATAACATCTGCTAGAAACTCTATTATTAGGGTTAGATTTGAAGATTTAGAGTTGTTCCTTCATAATTATGTTGAGAGGCCTCAACACGGGAGGTGATGTAGTATGGCTTGGTTAAAAACTCAGATGACCAAGAGAGGCAAAGCATTTTATATTGTTGATAGAATTTATGGCAAAGAAAAAAGTTTTAAGATTAGTGCACAAAATAAGCGACAGGCTGAGCACGTGCTTAAGCGTTATGAGGTAGATCAAGAGGATGGTGTTTTAACCCATCTTACTGTGAACAAAGTTATTTTTGGACAACTTTGGGAAGAGTATCAGCCTTATAGCCAGTTAAGGAAAACTACTTCTAGCTATAGAGGATCTTTAAGTCACGTAAAAGCATTGTTAGAGGTTTGGGAGAATAGGTTTGCTGACACTATTGTTTCTAGAGATGTTATTTTGGCTCAGAACAAGTGGATGAACTCAGGCACCAAGACTAAGAACCCTAGACCGTTGAGCAAGAAGACCGTCAATAACAGATGTATTCTTTTAAGCGCAATACTTAGGTACGGGTTAGATAATGGGTATATCCGGAAGATGCCGGAGATAAAACAGTTAACTATTGATACGGCTCCGCCTAAATATTTCAAGGCAGATGAGGTGGAAGTCATCATTACTATGCTTAAGCCCTTTGTGAAAGATTATGCTTTCATCTTATTGCATACAGGAATGCGCTCAGGAGAGCTAAAAAGGCTTGAATGGGTTCATGTAGACTTGAAGAGCAGAAAGCTTCTTATTCACGAAGCTAAGTCTCACAAGTTTAGGAGTATTCCTATCAACGCTGACTTGTTTGAACACCTAAGTGCAATGAAGAGGCAATCTTACAAAGGACAGAAGTATGTTATTGAAGCTCAGACTGTAAAAGGTCAGATGGTTAATGATTTTTACAATCCTTTTGTCGGAGAGTTAAAGAAATTTGGGTTAACGGGAAATGTGCACATGCTGAGACATACGTTCGCAAGCAGATTGGTCCAAGCAGGTGTTAGTATCTTTAAGGTTAGCAAGTTATTAGGTCATGCTGATGTGAAGACCACAATGATCTATGCTCACCTAGCTCCAGAGGACTTATTAAGTGCTGTTAGTAAGCTTGAAAAACCCAAGCAAAATGCCTTTTACGGAATGAAAACGGAATCGTGTAAAATTTTAGAACTGCAACGAGCTTAGTCTTATATTCTGTAAGTCAGTAATAATAAGAGAAAGTTTTGGTTGCGGGAGTTGGACTTGAACCAACGACCTTTGGGTTATGAGGTCTCTCATGGTTCAAGTCTATATTCCTTTATTCACAGGGGATGCCAGCGTTTACAAGGAACGTTGGTTCCGTTGCTAATTGTTCATATTGTCCATATTTTGCATACGTTTGATTTATTAACGGAATGAAAACGGAATGGAAAGGGGGTATGTCATTTATTGACTTTCAGCAGGTCTAACCTAGTATCTGTGTAGAAATTTTGTATAATTTTTCAAACTTTGCCTTTATTAATCGCTCTTCCCCTATAATATATAAAAATAATTTGCTAATCTATTTATATGAATGGCTCAACTAGAGGTGATGGAGAATGAATATGAAAAACAGGGTGCTGACTCAGCTCTTAAGCAAAGAGGGACAGGCTGAAGTTTTAAGGCGTTCAGCGAAGAGGTTAAAGAATATGGAGAGAGAGAAAATTGATAAAAGAAAGGACTCGGTTTAATGGTAACTGTTGCAGAGCAAAGAGCAAAGTTCGGATTATACTTCCTGACTGACAAAGAAATAGTACAATCAGTACAAGAACAAAATCCTTCATATTCTTTTGATGAAGTTGCTGAATTAATGGAGTACGAAAAAGATGTTAACTTTCTTGCTATATTTACTGTCATTTTTATTTTGATAAGTGTTGTCGCTGTAATTAGTTTTTTATTATTACGTTTTAAGAAATATATGAAAACTAATAGATTAAGAGAAAAAGATATTAAACAGATAAGCCTTGCAGATGATCCAATTCAATATAGAGAACATTATTTAAAAACAAACCCGTATGATACAGATGAGGATTTAACGCAACTACAAGAATTATATAATATAACGTTCGAAAATGATAAATATCAATACAAGCAGTATAAATATGAAAAATTAATGGATGCTATTAATTATGCAAAAATGCAAGATTCAAATATATATAAAGAGTACATAGACAATAAACAAATCACCAATAGCAATATTCAGGATAGAGAAAATTATTTAAAATCAAATTCTGATGATGCCGATATACTAAATAAATCAGGAATGCAATATGGCGAAAAGGGTTTCGTGGAAAAAGAGATTGAATGCTATAAAAAAGCTATAGAAAAAAATCCTGCTTTTACAAGTGCATGCCTAAATCTAGCCATTACTGATGGGGAAAACAATCAAAGTGATATTACCAACCAATTAATTACACTAAAAAAATATTTTGATAACGAGCTAATTGATAAAGAAGAATATAAACTTAAAAAGAAACAAATATTGGGATTATAAATAATAAGAAATCAGATAAATGAGAAATAATGTAAAAATGTCGTTAAAAAGCCCCGTTATATTTATAATATTATGTATAATTTTCTCTATTCAAGTGAATGCACAAGACCATTTATGGCAAACTGTATCAATCCCAGAAATTTGCTCGTTTCAAATCCCCGACTCTTTAGAACTTCAATCAGGAACATACAAAATTTTTAACGATACTTATGAAAAGATAGTTTATAAAATCATATCTTCTCCTGAAAGAGTTATTGCTCAACCAAAAGGCATAAATGCATTTGACCCCCAAGCTCTTAAACTTTATTCTCGAGTGATTGTCGAAACTACTAGAGGCAAAAAAGGTGATTACAACAAGCTTAATACCTCGCTTTCTGTGTCAAAAGAAGAATTACTCGAAATTGATGCAATGTACAAAAAAGAAATACAGAAATCGGCTTCAATAATGACAACCAAAAGCACGAAGATGGAACTTCTTTCTTGGCAACCTGCAAAAATAGTAAAAATCAATGGAGTTGATATTTTTAAAATAGCTTATACAAGAAGCATTAATGATGCTCCACCAGTCATCGTAAATATGTACCTTATACAGAATAATGACTTATTCCATTCCATTACGATATCTTGGAGAATTAATGAAAAAAATCTTTGGTCATCAGATTTTAGTAAAATTATAAACACGTTCAGTTTTAATAATTGAAGTTTGCAATAAGGAATCATTAACAAATCTATTAAATTTGGTATTTGAATAACCCTTAATTATAATGCGTAAAGCACGGGCTAAACATGACTTAAAAGATAACGAAGGAGCATTAGTAGATTTTAGTAAATATGGCGAATTAGGGTTTGTCGGTGCATATGGAGCAATTAAAGCAATACAAAATTCAATGTAGCCAATCCAAATTATCAAAGGGGCGTGCAATTTATTGCTTTTTCTAAGGAGCAATACTAGTATCTGTATAGAGATTTTTTGTAATTTTTCAAACTTCATCTTTATTAATCGCTCTTTCCCTATGTGGAATATATTAAAATAATTTGCTAATCTAGTTACATACATAGAACAAGGTGGTGTCGAATGTTTAAACAACAAAGAGTGATACTTTTAGTAAGTTTTTTATTAGCTGTTTTTATGAGTAGTAGTATGGCAGTATCTAGTGTTGACCAGTATATTGAGAAAGGTAACAAAAGAGTTACTGAGCAAGATTATAGAGGTGGAATAAAATATTATTCAAAAGCTATAGCAATAAATCCTAAAGATGGTGATTTGTATTATTTTAGGGCATCAGCTAAAGAAGCCTTAAGTGAATATAATGGGGCTATAAAAGATTACACTAAAGCAATTATGCTAAATAATAAGAATTATTATGCATATTTTGGAAGAGCTGTTGCAAGAACACAGACAGGCGAATATGAAAAAGCGATGAATGACTTTTCATCTAGTATTAAGATAAATTCAGATTATTATCAAGCTTATTATGGAAGAGGACTTGTAAAAAATACATTAAATGATCCCTATGGAGCAATAGAAGATTTTACAAAATCTATAAACATAGAACCTTCATATGCTATCGCTTACGCAAACAGAGGATCAATAAAATACTCTTTAGGAGATAAGAAGGGTGCGCTAAGTGATTTAAAGGTTGCTTCAAAGCTAGGTTTTACAGATGCTTATGAACTTGTGAATAGAATAAAGATGGAGCTTTAGTATTATGGAAATTATTGGCAATATCTTTTTAAAAATAGGGATGGTAGCGTTAGCATTTGTTGCTGGATGGGTTATTTTTATAATAGGTCTTTATCTTTGGACATTATTACCAAAACATAAAGTTATTAGAAGAGTAATTATTTGTTTTGTATTTTATATCATTATTTTATATGTTTTAGATTTTGAAAAATCAGCATCGACATTTATAGGTGCTGGTTTCTATGTGATTATTCCTTGGTTTGCTTTGCAATTGTGGGACAAAGATCACTAATCATAATATATCTAATAATAGCTATATACTAAATATAGTAGTTAATAATTATATATAATATATATAGTTGTCTGAATAGTTGTTATAAAGCGTTTCGATTATTTATGTGGATAACTTCTATAAAATAGTATTTTTTACTAACCTCGTTAGACAAGAGAAATAAGTTTTTGGGTACACTTTAAAAAACATATATAGATACATAGCTTATTAGTAAAGGATTACAGGATGATATTTTTGGGTACACTTTGGGTACACTTTAATCAAAAACATTAAAAAGCTTTAAACAAAACAGAAACCATAAACACCAATTAGAGCAATAAATTAAAGGACTTTTAACAAATTGAAATAATATGAAAATATACTGATTTTGCTTGCCAAGCAAAAGGTCGCCGGTTCGAATCCGGTCTCCCGCTCCAATAACCATAAGGGTTTTGGGTCTTTCTTAGTTTTCGGAAAATTGATTTTGGGTACACTTTGGGTACACTTTATAATTTTTCGATAGTTTTTCTTAAATTTTCTTCATTCTGATTTATATAATACTGATATGTGGTTTGAAGTTTACTATGTCCCATTAAATGAGCAACGTTTATAGTATCAACTCCTTGTTGTGCTAATAAACTGCCAAAGGTTTTTCTGAATTTATACGGATTACACTCAATATCTTTCTTAGTTTTATCCTTAACTAGTGCTCGTAATCTTTTCATGCTTTTTCCAGCAACCTGGGAATCAGTATAAGGTGATACGTTATCTTCTAGCTCTTGATTAGCTCTCGCTATCTCTAATAAATCCAAAAGCTTAGGATGAATAGGTATCCTTCTGCCTTTCTTTTTTGGATTATCAGACAATACGTCGATATGTTTTTTTAGTAAATCGACTTCACTCCACTTCAAGTTAGAAGCTTCCCAAGGTCTCATGCCTGTATATATCATTAACTGAATATAAAGTGTTCTTTTTTCGTCTGCATATTCTAGTATTGTTTCTAATTCATCAGTTGTTAAATATTTTATAGTCTTATTAATTTTTTGTTCTGATACTCTTTTGATATTAGGATAAGAATTAATCCAACCTCTATCAACTGCATAACCTAACACTTTTTTTAAATCAGTAAGCATTATATTAATAGATCTATTAGACAGGGAACTTTCATTTTTTAAGCTGAGTTTAAATGCCTCAATATTATTAAACTCTATTTTCTTTACTAATGCTCTATCAAAAAAACCTAACATCTTATCGGCATTACTAGAAAACAAGCCATAAGTCTTTTGTTTTATTGTTTGTCCCACTTGAGTTAAGTAGAAATCCTTAAACTCATCCATCAATATTCTGAAAGTTATATCGGTTTTAATAGAGCCTTTATTTAAGGCAATATACTCCGTCAGTCTATTTTTAGCTTCCGTCTTTGTCATTATCCCTAATGTTTCTAAATAGTCTCTTTTTTTCTTAGTAATAGTTACTCCATTATCTTGCGTTTCTTCATAAGAAGAATTTTCTATAATGTACCATTTCTTTAGACCTTTATATTTTTTACTAATTAATGTAGGCATTTATAATATCCCTTCACATAACCAAATATCTCAACATCATTTAAAGGGCAAACTTCTTTTTCACTATTTCGGCCATTGGGATATAAAGTTATTTTCTTATCCTTAAAATCAAAGTCTATATATGCAATAGAATAATCTTTTTTATTATTTGTGCGCAAAATATAAAAGATTTTGTTTTTTATGTCAGGAATATCATTGAGTATATCTTGCAAGGATTTTTCATCAGTACGATTTATGGAAATAATTCCGGCAATAGTATTTTCAGGTAAAATACTAAACGGTCTCTGTTTAAAGCCAAAAGGATGTTTCTTTATGCACTCTGGAATGGTCGTGTCTATGCAATAATCGACTACTTCTGGGAAAAAGAAGGTATCTTCACGTATAGATAATTCAAAATTGCTTTGCTGAAATTCTTTAGACAAATCTTGTCCTAATATTGCTTCTAGTTCTTTTTGTTCTTCTTCAATAATCGGCTCAAGCACAATGATGCCACTATGTATTCCTGAATATATGGAGTGTCCATCACATGAGGTAATAAGCTCACTAATAATATATTTACTTTTTAAACTGGCTAAGAAGTCTCTTATGTTCAAAGTTGCATATCTTTTTTGAATGTTAAATATATTAACATTTGTGCATATCGTGAGATCATAATAAATATTGTGTCCCTTTAATAATTCGTCACATAATTCCTTAAACTTATTCTCATTAAAATTAATTCTATTTTGTTTCTTTAGCTTAATATATATATGTTTTACATTATATTTATACACAAAAATTTCAACTTTACCTTTTAAAGTATTTTTAAAAGAAATATGAGTAGATTTTTTACTATCTATATAATCATGATCCAGGTTAAATAGAGGAGTGTTGTTTAAATAATCTAATAGTTGTGATTTATACATAGCGTATTTTAAACTATGGGTCTTTAGTTCTTTTTCTATTTTTTTAAACTTATTAATATTTTTTCTTTGCTTGTGTTTTTTTAGATTTAGTATCGAATATTTATAAGCTATAACTAATTGTTCACTATGCTTGCTATCAAGATCAAAAACATTGCACATTGCTAATAGTTCTTTTGTTGAAAACCTATCACTTCTTTTTAAATTAATTTTTCTTGAAATAGAAGCTTCATCTAGTCCTGTTACTAATCTATCCTCGATATATCCAGAGATTTCATCAGAAAGTTGTTTTTGTGTCATATTATGTTTTTTAAGATACATAAGTAATAACTTTTTAAAATCTAAATTAGTGTTCACGGTATTTCCTTAATTAATGATTTATTGACAAAAAAACTTGTGCTCATGTCAATGACCGTCCTTTTTATGATGTGCTATTATCGCACTAATTGACAATATATTCTATTTATTTAAATAAATTATGTCAATTTAAACAAAAAAGGAGGAGAAGATATGTTATTAAAAATTAAAGAAACAATGGACTACTTAAACATTAGCAGGAGACAACTAAACCATTTAGTTGAAACAAAACAAATACCTTATATAAACATAGGGTTAGGAAAAGAAGTGCCTAGATTAGCTTTTACAAAAGAAGCACTTGATAAGTTTATAAATAAAGATTGCTAGAAAGTGGGTATTAAAATGGCGTTATTAAGATATGAAAAAGAAACGTGTATGAGTTGGAATGAAGAGGAAGATACAGTGTCCATTTATACTGCTAGTCTTTCAGAAAAAAGAAAATTAGAGAAAAAGGGATTTAAACTTAGTGGAAGCAAAAGAAAAAAGTGGGAGTTTACAGCTCCAAAGAGTGATTTTCGTTACGGATTAAAACGCAAAAGGAAATTAACTGCTTTGCAAAGAGAAGCTTTGAGCCAAAGGATGAAGGACAACATCCATTCTAAGAATCATTCACACGATAAGTTATCGTAGATTAAGCGATTACATTTAAAAATGAATATATTGGTATTAGTTAAAGATTCAATAGCTAAGAATAAGGACACCTTGCTATGAAAATTACTCATAAAAACTTCCTTATGATAAGAGAGCCGAAAGTATCAGATTTTGGTTCTCACAAGTTTAGCCGATTAGAAGCTGGAATTATGCTTCAACAAGACTATAATACGGGCAAAGAAACAAGCATATTGTATTATGCTAGACGCTGGAAGTGGACTGAAAAAAGAGTTAAAGGGTTTATTAAATCTATGTTTCTTGAATTAATACCAGTTTGCCCTACTAAACTTAAAGGTAAAAGCAGACTTAACGTAACAAAAGAAGGTATTTTGATTAAAGACTTAGCGCCAATACTTATTAACCAAAGTCAAAACTCATGACCGAACTGGAACACCTATGATTATTGAGACAAACAACAATGATAACCGAACTAATCTTAAAATAACCGAACTAATGACAGAACTAGACCTCTTGTCTTTATTGAGGTTGAACCTACTCACAACCGAACTAATGACTGACATATATAATATTAAAGAGTTAATACAGTACTAGTAGGTATTATGAATACAAGAGCATTAAAGAACTTTCTTAAATTGTTTCCTGAATGTTACTTTGTGTTATTGCATGATAAAGGTAAAAGCAAACCAGTTAGGTTAGGGAATAAATTAGATATTCAAAGAGCTAAAAGAAACAACAACATAGGTTATGGCGTATTCCTTACACCAAACGGACATAAAAAAGGATGGAAAGCCGAAAATCTAACTAAAATTAACTCTTGGTTTATAGATATAGACAAAGGAACAAAGGAAAAACAATTAGCAAGGATTAAGAATAGCCCTATTAAACCGAGTGTTATAGTCGAAACTAAAAGAGGTTTCCATGTTTATTGGTTAGCAAAAGATGCAACAGAAGATAATTTTGCAAATATTCAGAATAGCTTAGTGGATTATTTTCATGCTGATAACAACACTAAAAGCATAGATAAGTTATTGAGAGTTCCATATTTTAATCACAATAAAACATATAAACCCTTTATGGTAAAGATAATTCGAAGCAATAGGCAACTTATCTATACAGAACAAGCCATAATGGAAGCATTCAAGGCTATGGAGATAGAAATAGCCATTCTTGTTGTTATAACTAATAAAAACGAAGCTACGGCACATGAACGTGTTTTAAAACATAAGTCTGCATTACATAGAGACTTAGCCTCAGCATTTCCAGATGTGTTTTCTTCTAACATACGAAAAGAAGACAGTATGAGACATTTAGAAACAGTTTCAGGTTCTAGTTTTGTTAATAATGAAACATACTCTTTTAAATCAAATAGAGATGGCACTTATCAAATAATAGTTAATGGCAAAAGTTCATCTTGTTGGATAAGAAAAGATGGCTCAATAGGTTCTCCTACATGCGGAGGCCCATCTATTATTCAATGGATACAATGGTTCAAGCGTTAAATAATCGTTAATAAGTACGGTAACTAAACGATAAGGTTACACTAAGGTTTTAACAATAAATCATGATACTAAGAGCGGTGATATTGGGGGCATAGGACGGCAAGGTTACGGCAAGGGTAAAAAACAAAAAGGTTACCCAGAGATTACCCCGAGGTTATGGCAAGGTTTTTCGATATATTAGGACAGAGTTTTCTTACACTATAAAATAATAAGTTAAAGCTTAAACTATAGGCTTAAGAACAAAAGATACTGATTTCAATACATAGGATATCTCTATAAATCTTGTTACACTATAAGTACTAATAACAAAAAGGAGATTACAAATGTTAGAATTTTTCAAACTCTCTTATGGTGAATTTTGGTACATTTTATTTCCTATTTCATTCATTATTACATGGACGATAGGATTACTTCCCCCAATACTATTAAGCAGATATCTTTTTAAAAAGCCTATTAATAAATGGCCTGCAATATCAATAGTAGTCGTACTAATGTTTATCAACGTAGTTATTTTTGTGCTTCTTGGAAGCACAAGCAAAACACACGCAGTATTAGTTATCATCGCAGGAGTATCTTATAAAATTCTTACGAACACAGGGTTTGTAAAAAATACTAAAATGTCTAAAAGAGCAACTAATAAAGATATTAAACCTGTCAGCCTCAATGATGACCCAATTCAATATAGAGAACATTATTTAAAAACAAACCCGTATGATACAGATGAGGATTTAACGCAACTACAAGAATTATATAATATAACGTTCGAAAATGATAAATATCAATACAAGCAGTATAAAT
>Ga0222694_1000167_pt1 | contig 16942 bp, 29 predicted proteins | sample AntAcemetage1333_FD_181145 | JGI IMG/M metagenome (GOLD analysis project Ga0222694, IMG submission 181145) | Saline water microbial communities from Ace Lake, Antarctica - #1333 | ecosystem: Environmental > Aquatic > Non-marine Saline and Alkaline > Saline | place: Antarctica: Ace Lake...
TTCCAGCAATGACTGTTGAGGCACTTTTGAAAATGCACAAGACAGTACCCTGTATGGTTTCTATCGTTGAGAGACAGCGTACAGATATGGCTCGTAACGCTATCGTAAAGATGGCACTGGAAGGAGGGGCAAGTCATGTTCTATTTATAGACGATGATAATCCACCGCCCGAAGATACGATTGAGAAGTTCCTAGAGGACGATAAAGATATTGTTTGTTCTCCAATCCCAACAAGAAATCCAAACGCACAGGGAGTGCATGATTTATGCTTGTTTACATCAGAGACAGTTGAGGAAGGGAACGGAAAAGGAATGAAGATTTATAAGAATATGAATAAACTGAATACATCAGGAAGTCACCTCGTTAAAGTAGAAGGGTGTGGTATGGGATGTACAATGGTGAAAGCAGAAGTGCTGGCAAAACTATATGCCAAGTACGAAGGAAAACCGTTTGAGTACGGAGACACTACCTTCACTAAAGACCCAAAGAAACTCAATGTTCAAAGACGAACAATGTCAGAGGATATGGAGTTTATCGAAAGGGCAACAGAAGAAGGTTTTGAGGTATGGTGCGACACAAGGGTTCGTGCTCCACATATCGGCAGAGCCAAAGTATTTCAATTTAATGATTCACACATAGAATGACAAAACAATCAAAAGATATTTTCGGGAAAGATGCCAAAGCTGTTGAGGCACAGATACTCAACACGATGGGGGCAAACGAGAACGATAATGTTCTTGATGGTTGGTCTTGTGAAGATGGAGACAAGAAGATTACACTCAAGCCACTCGGTATGTATTTTGACGGTAAAATGACGGAGGAAGCACTCAGTGTGGAACGAGAAGGAACTAAATATAACAATGTTTACGGTGACAGAATTGGAATTACGATTGAACGGAACGAGAAACACTTTCAGAAGCTCGTAGAGATACACTCTTTAGAAGCACTCAACATCCCAGAAGGAGCTGAATACCTAGAGTTTAGCTTCGCAGTTTCTGATTTTGATTTACCAAATGGAGAAATTAAAGAAAAGATTAAGTTCGGAGAGAATAGTTTTATCGAGCCGATTAAAGCGTGGGATACAACCGAATCTGAATCTGGTGCATTTGGAGTAGTGAAAGATAATGTGATTACAAAAAAGATACCAGTTAACTGGCTAAAGACAGCAAAATTTCCAGTGAAGACTGATATTGCGATTACATATGGAGGTGCTTCATCGTTTCAGTCTGGAGAATCAACATATGTGTCTGTAGCCGCACTGGATTCAACACACTTTGTTGTTTGTTGGAAAGATGTTGCTGGGTCTAGTCATGGCTCTGCAATGGTTGGTTCTATAAGTGGCACTACGATAACATTTGGAGCTGAAAATGAATTTAATGCCGACACCACTAATTATATTTCAGTCGCAGCAATAGACTCGACTCACTTTATTGTTACCTATCAAAATGGTGGTTCTAGTGCTCATGGAGAGGCAAGAATAGGACTTGTTTCTGGGAACACAATTAGTAGCTATGGTACGGTAAATGATTTTAATGCAGACACAACCTATGAAAATCAAGTATCCGTACTGGACTCAACTCATTTTGTTGTTGCGTATAGGAATGGTGGTTCTTCTAGTCATGGGTATGCTGTTGTTGGAGTTATGTCAGGAACGACAATCAGCAGTTATGGAACACCAAATAGGTTTCTTGCTGATACTGCTTCATATTTTGCAATAGAGACATTGGACTCTACGCATTTTATGATTGCATATAAAAATCCTCTTGTTTCAAATAAGGGATATGCTGTCATAGGAAGTGTAAGCACAACAACTATTAGTTATGGGACTGCTGTGGTATTTCACAATGACACACTCGGTAATGGAGTGGCTCTTTCATTATTAGACTCAACACATGTTGTTGCTGCGTATATTGATGCTGGGGCATCAAACAAAGGATATGCTGTTGTTGGTGTATTTTCTGGAACAACAATATCTAGCTGGGGCACTCAAGTAGAAATAAATGCGTCAACCACGAAGTATATTGATGTGGCAGTATTGGATTCATCTACATTTATTTCAACATATAATGATGATGCTACTGGAGAGGATGGAACAGGTATAGTTGGAACTGTAAGTGGGACAACTATTACAAAGGGTTCTGAGTATGCGTTTTACACAAGTGCGACTTACTATACAGCTGTTTCAAAATTAGATGCATATTCGTTCGCAATCTCATATGCAAGGAGCACCGCTTCTGGATACTCCGTAATAGGGACAATACCATCTCCACCAGTAGTACCATCGTTCTCCGCAATCTCAGCAACAAACGTAACCCCAACAACAGCAGTAGGAAACGCAACTATTACAGACGAAGGGTTTACTATTACAGAAAGAGGCTGGGTAGTAGGTACGTCAACAGCACCAACAACGGCTGATGATAAATTTACTACTACAGGAACAGATGGGGCTTATGTTACCTATATTAACGGACTAACAGAGAACACTCTTTACTACGCTCGTCCTTTCGTAACAACAACTGACGGTACACCTACAACAGCGTATGGGGCAGAGGAGAGTTTTACGACAGGAATTCCTTATGTAGTAACTACGGCAGGAGCAAAGTTTGAGTTTGATACACAAAATGCAGTATCTCAATCTAATTGGAATATTGATGCGAATCATTATATCAACTTCTGGCAAGGTTTTGATAATGACGGTTTCGTACAAGTTATGGAGGTAGATACATCAACGTGGGCTATAACAACAGCAAATTCACCACTTGAGTATGACACACAGTCTGGGGAATGGAGCGAGTGTTATAAGGTAGATGATAATCATTTTATAAACTTTTGGAATGGAGCTCCTTATAATGGATTTTGTCAGATGTTCGAGGTTGATACTTCCACGTGGGCGGTTACAACAGCAGCTGATACACTTGAATATGAAGCATCTGGTGGAACATATAACTCTTGTTACCAGATAGACGCTAATCACTTTATCAACTTCTGGTCTGGCACAGACTCGGATGGGTTCGCACAGGTCTTCGAGGTAAATACTTCTACGTGGGTCATAACAACCTCGGATGCATCATTAGAGTTTGACACTGATACATTCGCATATTCAGACTGCAGTATTATAGATTCAAACCATTTTGTACTATTTTGGGCTGGTGCATGGGTAACAGACCATTATGCCGCACACTCACAAGTGTTTGAAGTTAATACTTCTACGTGGGTTGTTACAACAGCTGGTGCTGATTTTGAATATCATGGACAGACTGCATTTAATAAGTGCTGGCAAGTAGATGAGAACCATTTTATAAATTTCTTTCAAGGGACTGATTACGATGGGTTGGTACAGATTATGGAGATAAACACTTCTACTTGGGCAATCACAACATCGGCAGCTACATTAGAATTTGATACACAAAATGACCAATGGAACTCTTGTTATCAAATTGACTCTAATCATTTCATTAACTTTTGGGTGGGCTTTGAGTCTGATGAATATGTACAAACATTTGAAGTTAATACAAGTACATGGGCTGTTACAACTGCATCTGCTTTTATAGAGTTTGATACACAACAAGGAAAACGTAATGCTTGTTGCCAGATTGATAGTAGTCATTTTGTAAACTCTTATCAGGGTGTTGATGATGATGGATGGGCTCAGGTTTTTGAGGTAGCACTAGAAGTAACAGCACCTTCATTCGATGGAGCTGCTACTGTAACAGCAGTAACAAAAACAACAGCCACAGGGAATGGGAACATACTAACAGATAACGGATTCACAATAACAGAAAGAGGATGGGTTGTTGCAGAGACTACTGCTCCTACTACTGGAGACAGTAAGTTCACCACAGCTGGTACGGAAGGAGAATACGAATCATCATTTACAGGACTCACAGAAGGGACACTGTACTACGCACGACCATTTGCTACTACATCAGATGGGACACCAACGACTACTTATGGGACGGAGGTGGAGTTTACAACGCTTGTTAATTGGGCAGTTACAACGGCTGGTGCAGTGCTAGGGGTTGGAGCACAAGGATTTTATAATGGATGTCATATTGTTGATGAAAATCACTTTATAAACTTTTGGGAAGACACAGATGGACAAGTGCAGATTTTTGAAGTTAATACTTCTACATGGGCTGTTACTACTGCCGCTACTTCTCTAACAGTAACTGGGAACATGGAATGGAATAGTCCATTACAGATTGATACAAATCATTTTATAAACTTCTATGAAGGAGTTGATTCTGATGGATTTGCACAAGTATTTGAAATAAATACTTCAACGTGGGCAATCACAACGGCTAGTGCTGTATTAGAGTTTGATACGCAAAACAATCTTCAAAACTCTAGTTTCGTAGTAGATTCAAACCACTTTATAAATTTTTGGGGAGGCATTGATGGTGATGGGTTTGCACAGATTTTTGAAGTAAACACCTCAACATGGGCAGTGACAACAGCAAACGCTTCACTAGAATTCGAGACTCAAGAGGGCGAATACCATGCTTGTTTTCAAGTAGATTCAAATCATTTTATTGATTTTTGGGCTAGTGTTGGTGCTGATGGCTTTGTTCAAATTTTCGATGTAAATACTTCGACTTGGGCTATTACAACAGCAGGAGCTTCGCTTGAATTTGACACTCAAACAGCTCAATATAATAGTTGCTATCAGATAGACAGCAATCATTTTATAAATTTTTGGAAAGGAGTTGATTCTGATGGATTTGCACAAGTATTTGAAATAAATACTTCAACGTGGGCAATCACAACGGCTAGTGCTGTATTAGAATTTGATACAGATAACTGCTTAATGAATAGTTGCACACAAGTTGATTCTAATCATTTTATAAATGTATGGAGAAGCACTGGTGTTACTGGTTCAGTACAGGTTTTTGAAGTAGATACAAGTACATGGGCTATTACTACTGCAGTTGCTCCACTTGGATATACAACATCTGGGTCATATCCATCAATTTGTAGCATAGATACTGGTCATTTTATAAACTTTTTTCACAATGATTCGCAGTTAGGTGTTCAGGCATTCGCAGTAGAACTACCAGATGCAGCAGGAGGTGGAGACGATACGATTTTCTTTTCTTGCAACTTTTAACAATGAACAATACAACAACCGAATGGCATCTAAGCAAGACGTTCAACATTGGACTAATTGTAGCACTCGCAGGAATGTTAATATCTGGCTCGATAGCTTGGGCAAATATGGAACGAGACATACTCTCAAATACAGAGCGTATTACATCATTCAGTCGGAACATCTCTATTATAAAAACAGACGTCAAGGTGATTCGTGAAGGTTTAATTGCCGAAGGAATCATTAAAGTAAAATAGTTTTTAATCCACTAAAGATGGAAACACGAAAACAGAAATTCATTCGGTACATTATAAGTGCCGCATATACATTCTTTTCAGTAGCAGCTCTCACCTTTACTTCCGATTTACTCGGTATTATTGATGTTGGGGGAACACTCGACAAGGCAGCCGTTACATCTCTCCTCGCAGCTGCAGGAGTTATGGGATTTCGAGCCGTTGCTAAGTTGCTCGGTGAATGGCTTAAAACCATGCCAAGTCCAGTAAAACTTGCTGGGAGACTTTTTAAAAAATAAGTATGATTAAAGAAACATCATGGCTATTCGTTCTACTTACACCAAGTAGATGGTTGGAAGCATATCATTATTTTTTTGATGTATCAAAAGCAAACATCATAGGAGCTTATGATAGACCAGACCCACGAGATTTAGATGCAAAACAGCATCCTTTCGCAGGGGCTGTTAAGATTTCAAAGGAGTTTTATTTAGATGAGAAGGCAGAGAAACTTGGATGGAAAGCAAAGAAGCAAAGTTTGAACTCTTGCACCGCGTATTCTAAAGGTGGAAGTGTAGCGGTTACGAATACTCTCGAACACCAAAAACCAGTAGAAATAGACGAGGAAGTTTTATGGAAACATCAAGAAGAAACAGGAGCAGACAGAGCATATGGAGATTCTGTACAGAACGCAGACAAACAGTTCCATAAGTTTCCACAAGGATTTCCACAAACAGAATATCGAAGACTGCGATTCTATGAGGACACGATTCGGGGTGTAAAGGTTTGGTTACTGAAAAACGAAACAGTGCGGAGTGGTATTTACTGGAAGTGGGTAGATGCAGAAAGAAACACAAACAGCGGATATGCTATGAAGACAGGATTTCTCATTGGTGGTAATGGCACGATACTCGGAGGACACGCTATGTATTTCGCAGGGTGGAACGATAAGATGGTTTGTCCTGACGGTTCAGTTGGTGCATTTAAAATGCGAGAATCAGAACTTATGGAATGGGGAGATAACCCGAAAGGAGTCTTATGGCTTCCTTACAATCAATTTGAAAATATGTTCTCTAAGTATGTAAGTCGCGATTGTCTCTCAGTCGTGGACAATGAGTCTGTCGATAATAGCTAACGCTTCAGAGCAACCATGTGCGATATACCCTTGCACATCAGAAACTTCATTCACTTGGTCGATAAATTGTAGTTGTTCTACTGTTGGAGAGTTTTGAGTCACCATGTCACCTTTCTGCCCACGCTCAGAAGCCCTCAGGAGCTTTCTACGAGCTTTTTTCATCTCAATGAATAAGAGTAGCGTTCTGCCAACATAAGACCGCTCAGAGGGAATTATGACCATTAAATCTGGGAGACCCGACCGCCACCCCATACGTTTTCGTTTCATCAAATACCCCATTGATTTAATAGATTCCTCATTCCTCAATGAGTAGTGCGGTATCTTCATTAGGTCTAATGTGTCTGATAACAAAATTTGTTCGTCAGATTCGTTCATTCCTCTTTATCATAAACCTTTTATGTATTTCTTTCAATTCTTCTGCTCTTAAATAAGGTTGCTTTCTGAGTTCTGCTCTTTCGTGTTCTTCTCTTGTTAATGCTATAAGAAGTTCTGGAACATCTTTCCCCTTTCCTCTCTTTTCAATATGGTGAATATCCACAGCAGGTTGCCCAGATATTTCCGATGGGATATAATCTCCTTCATAATATCCAAAGGCTTTCATATAAACTTTAGTATGTTTTTTCATTTATAAGATTCCAGCTCTTACTTTCTCCATAGAAAGAAGGGAACGGTACATATCTATTCGCTTTTCTCCAATATCCTTTCTGGCTCGTAGCTTGATGTACTTTGTGTTTGCTTCTCTGACTCCGTTTTCCCATTCCATAAACTCTGGGTCGAATCTGGCTTGCATCTCTCTTGTATTTGCTGATGCTCTTTTCCCATCGCTTCCAATAGAGTCTGTATTGGCATATGCAATAGCTAACTTTGTCTTTACCTGAGAATCTACATCTTTGTAGTTCGCTTCGGCTTCTGCACAATCAGTAGCTACTGTTGTGTATAATTCAATATGGTCTTTGTATTCTTGTTCGATGTTCATTTTAAAATGCTAATTTTATAGTAAGTTCTTCTATTTCTCTCAAAACCTCTCCCTGATAAGCATGATATTTTAAGATGTCTTCTTTTATGTCTTCTCGTTTCACTTCTATCACATGGAAATCCAAAGCTGGAATTCGTGGGTCGTAGAATATGAAGTAAAGTGTTTCTAAATCATCGTTCACAATGAAGTTCTGCAAAACTTGCATTTCGTATTCAGATGGAATTTTCTTTTCAAAGTATGCTTCAAGATGTTTTGCACTTGAAAGACACTTGATTTCAATGTGTTCTGTGTGAACACCTCTGTTTTCAATAACTCCATCTGGGGATACTGCAATTTTATCGTTATCATCTCGGACACACATCCCGACTTGTTCTACTTTCTTTTCAGTTTCAAATTCAAATCGAGCTGTAGCTTCTTCCTCAAGTCTTACTCCTCGTGCCATTGGGTCTTCATCTGTTGGAACTGAGAGTCTGTCAGCTATCAATTCGTAATAACCAATCTTCTTTCCTGTTCCTCTTTTTACTACAATGTCTTTGAGCTTCGTTCCAGTAATTTTACCTTTACGAGCATCAAACCATTCGTCTGACCGTTGCTGAATATCTAATATTTTCATTTGAGAGTTGTTTTAAGTTCGTTTTTTACTTTAATTACATCTACATCTGCCATCAAATTTCCGAGACTCATAAAGACTACTTTTAGTTCTGCCAAGTCTTTACAATCTTGAAGTGCGGTAATCGCATCCATTCGTTGTGTATTCTTATATTCGATAAACTCCTCCATTTCATCAGAGGAAGCTATCTCTCCATCTGCCAAGTAACCCATAAGAGCCAAGGCTCTACCAACTGCTATTGATTCAAGTTTCTCAAATGCCTTTACCTCTTTGAGATTTCCCATCGCTTGACCAGTAGCTACTGAGCCATCTTCTTTTGTTATCTCAGCTTTTAGTACAACATTTTCTCCAAGTTCGGAGAAAGAAGTTTCTATCTTTCCTTTCGGATTTTCTTCTCTAAATGCTTTTAGTCTATCTTTGACTTGAGCATATTGCTTTTTGCCGATTGTCATTGTTTTCATGATTTCATCATAGTTATTTTTTCACTAAAGTCAAGCAAGTCCACTTGTATTTCCTGATTCTTTATGTTTTTTTAATGCTTTCACGATTTCCTTCGCTCCTACTCCTCTGATTCCACTGAGTCTTTCGTAGTTTTTTATTGATTGGAGTGTTGGGATTGTATGGATTTCGTTTCTATGGAGAGCGTTGAGAACCCTGTCGGAAAGTCTCAGCCATTCGATAGCTTGTCCTTCGATTTGTTCGATGTCCTCTGGTAGAAAGTTCAAACAGATTTGCCTGACACGCTCTCTCGATACTTCATAGATGGTAGCTATGTATTGTAGTTTGTGACCCTGCTTTCGCATCGCTACAATTTCCGTATTTCGTTTTGCTAGTTCGTGTGGGTTCATTTGGTTTATTGTTTATAAAAGAATTTTTCTGAAACTGGTGTGAATCCAAGTCTATTAACTATGTGAAGAGCGTTGTCTGTGGAGTAGCCAGAAATTCCGTATTTCGGATGGACATTATACATGTGCATGCGATGGGCAAGTCTCGTATTTTTTTTATAACCATGATGCCACCCTTCTTTTCTCCATAATGAAAGATTTTCCATAATAGTTTTTTTAAGTCCCCCCCACTCTTCCTGTGTGCAAGTGAAGCAAACACGGAACATGTTGTCCTGCCCTTCTGTCTCTAGTCTGGCATATATCATTTGAATTTTTTTATAGAATTATGTTTATTGGCTATTCCGTAAAATTTTGTGCCTCCTTTGTAGAGATTCCAACACTGGTCTAATTGCCAATATGAGTCTTCAAACCTTTTATCATTTGTTATTTCTGGATGATAGTAGGAATGGACTTGACAATGTCCAAACGATTGTTCTCTCTTGCAAGCCGCTGACCAATTTTCTTTTTTACAGATTACAACTTTTCCATTTTTCTTTTGAAGATAGAGATTTGATTGCCTAAGTGGGTCGAACCACTGTCCCTCTCCTTCTATCATCAATAGGAAATCCATATCTCCTCCGCTTATGTTCCAAGCGTATTCTACAAGGTCTTGTTCGTGTGGTGTGGAATCTATGAGTTGTGGCGAAACGAATATCCCTACTGTCTCGCCATCATAAAAGCTATCTTTGTGTGCTGTTGCACTTGAGTAATTTCTTTGTTCAATGTTACTATGACTTTTGTAAGTCTTTCGAGCTCAACGGTATCTTCTTCGATAATAGCTGTTCCTGCTTTTTCTTTGGCATACTCTTTTTGAGATTTAAGAGCATTAGTTGTTGCCTGTATAAACATTTGTCGAGAAAGTTCTCTTGTCTGAGCATCGTTTTCATAGATTTCCTGCTTCGTCATTTCTGGTTCGTTCTGCCAGAAGAAAGCGTTTGCGTTTCCGACAGCGAAAAAAGCTGCAAGGAGTCCTAAGAATAGGAGGATGAGAACCGATTTTTTTATTAGTTTTTTCATTTAATGATGTAATTAGGTCTACGATATTTTGGAAAAATTGTGTCCATAAATTTTCCTTGTGGTGAATCAAATACCATCTCTACTCCAGCATAAGTACCGTATTGGTTTATGTCTCTCAAGTTGTATTTGTAGACAGCGAACCACTCTGCAAAGGATTCCCAAGGAGAATGTTTGCTGTATGGACTTACATGGTTCGGATGGTCGTTCCATAATCGAACCCATTTGTCTCTTTGCCATTGTTCCATTACTGCAAAATAAACATGGTGTCCTGTCTCGTGCATAACATTATATTGAAGACTGAACGGAATGATATTCTTCTGTATGTAAGATGTATCGTTTCCGAGTTCGTAAGATGATATTCTTACTGAACACTTTTTGTCTCCAACAATTTCACATACCATAAGTTTTTCTGCAAAAGCTGGAACGAATCTAATATTCACATCTCGCAACTCTGGGTAAGTGTTTAACATTGTATTAAACTGAATTCTATTTTGGAGTGATGGGTCGTAGCTGGCATTTGCCATCCCGTACAACGCAATCAATCCTAAGCTGATACCGATAAGTAGTAGTTTTTTCATAATTTAGTGATTAAAATATCCATGATAGGAATTGCCATACAATCCAAAGACATCCGAGTGCAAAAGCAAAACTGACACCTACCCATAGGATTCGCATAAATAGGAACAATAAAAATAGTAATATCCCGAATATAAATGTGCCGATTTCGATTAGTGTTTCTTTCATTTGTTACGAGCTTTCCAGAAGTTTCTCCAGTATACAGCTCGTTGTGCTTCAATAGAGATAGTTCTTTTTGTAGATTTTGCGACTGTTGGTTTCTTCGTCATACGATAACGCGGAGCTTGGCTTGTAAGTATGTTAGACTTCCTTGCTCTTGTGTTACGAAGAATTCCTTTCGTTTTTTGTATGCATTTCGTAGTGTAATTTTTTACACTCCGCATACGACCTCCTCCACAATCGAGTATTGTTGTTTTCGATGTGACAGACCTTGTTACAAAGGATGGGTCAATAGTTCCATCTCTCCGTTGTCCTGCTATCCCTACAGCAGATACTGTAAGTGGTAGCAATGCTACCAATGAAAGCAATAATAGCTTTTTCATATTAGTGTTAAAAATAAGTAAGTTGTTGTGATGATAAAATATGTCATTTTTTTTCTGATAAACAGATATTAATTTCTTCGAGCGTTGGTGCTCCTATGTATCGTGAGTTTACTTCGTCATGACATTCATAGAAAGCTCTCTGCTCTGCTGATAGGTTTTCGTTTCTGTTTATAAGTAGCCAGAAGCCAGCTATCAATAGTGCAGAGCCGAGAACGATTTTTAAGTTTATCATATTATCCAAAGATTGCTTCTCCGACTCCAAATACAACTGCGAAAGTTAATCCTATAACGAGAAGGACTGCAACGACACAAAGATATGCAATGATGTAATGACCCATTACTGCGAAACTTCGTTTGATTAGACTCTCTGAAAACAACCATGATGTGTAAAAGTGTGCAGGCAATTCTGCAATCACTTTTTCTGGTGACGGTTTTTTTACTGTCATAGGTATTGAGCGATAAAGAATGAACCTAAACAGATTGTCCATCCTGCAAGAATACAGAGTAGAGAGTATCCGATGAATCCCCATCGGGTGATGTAGGCACCGTTGATGCCTTTAGCGATATACTTTTTTTTCATAATATTGGTGGTTAGGAATTATGAAAGGGGATAAACCCTTGTGCCTGCACCCCAAGGGACAGGCAGAAGTTTTTACCTATCCTCGTACATAAAGTTTTGAACTTGTGTACTCAATAAGTCGTTAGCATCTACACATTCTTCGAGCGTATCTTCTAGCTCGACAATGTATTCATCTTTTTCTGTCGTGTCACAAAGTTCAATTACATTCGATTCGATAACTAAAGGTTGGTTGTCACAGGTCTCAAAATTCTTCCAAGTCCCTTCTTTTTCTTTCCATGCAAGTTTGAACTTATCATCTAATTCTTTTCGTACTTCGTTCACTTCTTTTGCACAACTCTCTGCTTTAAGTCTGTCGACCATATCTTGATTGAGAAGTTGATAATCCTCAATGTCTATGGTTTGTGGATTCATATGAAAGCAAGCTCCAAACCCAAATAGAAATCCTACTACTATGCCGATAACGAGTTTATATATTTTCATTTTGTGATTTCATTAGTACGACACGATACATACCAAGTGTATGCTTCTATTGCTTCGAGAGCTTTTGATGGCTCAAGCTGTTTAGCAATGTTTTTTGCAAACTCCAAATCGTCTGGAAGGTCTACAACCGAAACCTCATCTAGCTCCTCTTTAAAATTTGAAAGCATCTCTTGATTTATGCTCATCTATTTTGGGTGGTTAAAATATAAAAAATACAGTTTCCATTATTACTTTGAACACAACTTTTGTAAACTGGGTACATGACGAATGACATTAAAATGCACCAGACAAGAATGACGAGAATTGGGATTGAATATTTATCCATTGAATTGAAAAGTTAGTTTATACAAACCTCCGTTTTTTCCTTTTTCTATCTTTATCTGTTCGACTAAATCAAAGTGATTGAACTTCTTGTTTTTAATATATTGTTCAACTTTTTCTGGCTTAACGAATCTGTTTATTGGTTTGTTTCCTACCTTCATCGTTTTAGCATGTCTTACTGCCCAAGTTTTCGGGTCTACCTTTCCAAAGAAGTTTGTTGAGTTTTTCATCTGCGGACACCTTACCACAGATTTAAACAAATAGCAAGCGGAACACCTTGCCAGTCTCCATATTTATTATAAAGGTTGTATACAAATTATGTTCTTGATTTAATGAAAAACATTTGATAGGCTGAGGGTTGGATTATCGGAGGTGGTCTGATAATTACCCAAACACCAGAACAAAAACCAGACAGTTAAAATATACGATGTGGAACGGTCTGGTAGTTTGGATTGACAAATGGTAAAAAATACGCTACATTCTTTTAGAGGTTTTGGATTCACACATCATAGCGATTGTCTTTGCAGGGAATAGGAGTGGTGTGTGATTTCGAGACTTTACTTGCAATTCGATTCGAGGTGTGCTATATTGAGTCCGAACTTTACCAAACATGACCATTAAAAGAACCGAAATCTTAACAGCTCTAACAGAGGCATTTGAAAACAATGACCTCTCTTTTATTGAGACCGTAAATAACATCACCTACGGATATAAGGTACAACTAAAACAAAACCTAACCAAACTAAACAATGAACGAAGGATGGATTAAAATTCACAGAAAGATAACTGATTGGGAATGGTATCAATACCCAAATGTTTTTGCTGTTTTTATGCACTGCCTAATAAGGGCAAATCACAAAGACAGAAAATGGCAAGGTATCGAAATCAAGAAAGGAGAATTCATTTCTTCTTATGCAAATATGTCTGCTGAACTATCGGGGCGACACGGCACTATTTCAGTTATGCAAATTCGTACCGCACTAAAGAAGCTAATTTCAACAGGCGAGATAACAATCAAAACAACCAATAGATATAGCTTAATTAAGGTAAATAACTGGGATTTACACCAAGTGGATAACACGCAGGATAACAAACAAATAACAAACAAACAACAAACAGATAACAAACAGATAACAACAGACAAGAATGTAAAGAAGGATAAGACTGAAAAGAATGATAAGAACTTAAACAGCGAAACCTTTGAATTTTTCTGGAAAATGTATCCTAAAAAGAAAGCAAAGCCAAAGGCATTTGATTATTGGAAGAAACTAAAAATCAATGAGGAACTTTTTAGAAACATTGTTGGGTCTTTACAGGCTCAGATGGAATCCGCTGATTGGCAGAAAGACGGTGGGAAATTTATTCCGTATCCGCAAAAATGGATTATCGAGCAACGTTGGCTTGATGAAGAAGTCCCAGCAGTTCAATTCAGCAAACCTTTTAATTTTAATTTCTAATGACCACGCAATTATCAACCGAAACCATGACTCATGAAATCCACTACAAGATGGGTGACAAATATGAGTCCGTAAAAGTTACAGAGACAGAAGCTACAACAGCCACTATCGCATGGAAGGCAAAAGAACCTGTCCCTGTTCCGAACAAGAAAGACGAGAACAGGTCGTGCATGATGGTGAACAATTTTAAAATTGAAGTTATTAAAAGATACCGATACACATGAAAGATTTATCACACATCGTCCAGTTCATCCATTCTACCGTTTCGGAGATACCAAACCTTCGAGAAGGTGGGTACAAAGTTGAACGAGTAAATTATAATTTCCGAACCCCTGTCTATACTCAGATAGGATTTCTGCCAACAGCATTGTGGGACAAGAAACAAGACCACGAGAAAAGGTGGTGGATTGAGCAGCAAATAAAAAACAACAGATGACCTTTGAAGATGACTTAGCTTTTGGACAACAAACCGAGAAAGAGGTTCAATCTCTTATCGGTGGAACTTTGAGCGGAGGTAGATTTAGTCCTTACGATTTAAAAATAGAAATCAAACAGGACAGGAAATTCAACGAAACAGATAATGTTGCTATCGAGGTGAGCTGTAATGGGAAAGCATCTGGAGTATCGACCACTGAATCTGAATACTACCTGTACAAACTCGACAAGATTTACTACTGCAATACGGAAAGACTCAAGCGATTTATCAGAGAATATGTTAGAAATTATCCAAGCTCTATCGTGTCTGGAGGAGATGGGAATAGGGCAAGGATGGTACTGATACCGCTAACGAGCTTCTATTTGATGTTCAAAGAACTGTTCAAATAACATGATTTGTATAAAGAAACAAGCCGAAAAATTTGACAATAATTAAACCTTCGCGTATACTCAGTATGTAATTATTCCTAATCACCTGCAATGGACACACTCGATTTCGGTTTCGTTCTCGCTCGACAGGAGGAGAAAGAAAAAGTGCAACAGCACGAAGCGTTCGAGGACAGAATGGAAACATTCTATCCCCCTTTAGAAGTTCTTAATATTATCCAGTAATGACAGCATCACAATCGGTTTCAGACAGACAACTTCACCAGACAGCTTATGCAGCGATGCTCATTTGGGCTGGTTACATGGGAGAAGACCATCAGAATGAGTATGCTCTCGAAAAAATAGCGAGGGTAGAAAACACTCTCGAAACAAGCAAGATTTCAAACGAAGACAAAGTTATGATGATTGAACAGATGTTCGACCCATCAAACCAAGCATTACTTCATGAAACCCTCGGACAATGATTACCTTTGAAGAAATCCAGCTCGGCAGAAAACCAGACGTGTGGAAGCTAACAACTCTGTTCGCAGGAATGTTCGGACTTCTACAGGGACAAGTTCTCGCAGTAGACAAACAGTTTGACGAAAAATTCGACAAGCTCTTTGAACTTTATCAACTAATCCCCATTAAAAGATGAGTGAAAATCAACTTTACGATTGCGACTATCAGATGCAAGAAGAAGAAGCCGATTGGCTTGTGGAGCAACAAGAGATAAGGGAACAGGCACTAGAAAATGACCCAGTACAGGGAGATGACTATGTTCCAGAAGTATACGACCCAGCAGACTTTCCTACTCAACCCATCGAATGAATGAATCAGAATCGGTTTCAAATTGTTGCGGAGCTAGTATGTTCAACGGAATGTGTTGCGACTGCAAAGAACACTGTAGTCCAGAAGAACCAGAAGAAATACCAGGGTTCGAGGGAACGAACAAAGCACTGAAAGCATTGACTATTATTTCCGATAATCTCTGACAATTTCCATTGGTATCTTGACCACTAAGAACTCTCTCTCACGAGGGAGTTTTAATTTAGAGATGAGCTTCTCAGCTTCTCTCTTATCCTTAATTCGTTGTCTAAAGCTATTCATGGTGTATACATTACTGTATGCAAGTGTATACATTATACACTCATCCTTTCTACAAAACCAGTTTAAGTATAGCAGATAAATCACACCTTGTCAACTGTTGTTTTATTCTACGATGTGTGTTACAATGTACTCATGCCAAGAAAATCACCAGTTCTCAGACGTACTCGAAGGGGTGCAAAGAAAATAGCAAGCTCGGTGTCAGCGATGCCAACAGTGAAAAGGGCAAGAAAAGCTGTAAGAGCGATGCCAAGTAGAAACAGAAAAGGTATCACCATGATGGGAGTGATGCGAGAAGTTTTTAGAGGAAGGCGGTAGTGCTTGACAAGACACTAAAATTTTGCTAGTCTTAGTCCAATGAAATACTCATACGCAATGCCTTCAGGGATGGTAGTGAATTTAAACCAATCAGAGTACAAAGATGTTTTCGAGTTATACAAGAAGAACGAAACCAAAGTCAAAGAGATGGCAGACGGTGAAATTTTGAATCCAAAACAATTAGAGCAAATGACCATGAGGTACACCATGCAAGAATACCTCGCTCAAAAAATGGTAGATAAAAAGAAAGTAAACATCAGAGATGACTAAACTTGAAACCTCAGCTGGAGCACCAACAGAATACAAAGAAGAATTTGTACAAAAAACCTACGACTACATCAAGGAACGTAAAGACGAAATATCAGAATTCCATAAGACACGAGGAGAGAAATCAGACGGATACGACAGACTCATAAAAGTGAAGATTCCTACAAAACAAGGACTCGCTTCTTATTTGGGTGTAAGCAGTAAATCAGTAGATAGATGGTCAGCACTTGACGAAGACGGAAAATCATTGCATCCAAAATTTAGTCTTGCTATTGCAAAATTAGTACAGGAACAGCATGATAGACTTGTCGAGAACGGTTTATCAGGTGACTATAATCCAACGATAGCAAAACTATTGTTATCAGCAAATCACGATTACAAAGAGAAATCAGATATAACATCAGGAGATGAAAAGATAACCTCATTTGAAGTAATTATTAAAAAGTGAACATGGTAGTAAATATACAAGACTTCGGCTGTAAGCATGAACTAGAACACAATCACAATAAGGACATTGTGTTCTGTAAGTTATGTGGAGATAGATGGGAGAAAGAA
>Ga0222694_1000169_pt1 | contig 16769 bp, 18 predicted proteins | sample AntAcemetage1333_FD_181145 | JGI IMG/M metagenome (GOLD analysis project Ga0222694, IMG submission 181145) | Saline water microbial communities from Ace Lake, Antarctica - #1333 | ecosystem: Environmental > Aquatic > Non-marine Saline and Alkaline > Saline | place: Antarctica: Ace Lake...
AACAGGAAGCAATAATTCAGCACGAAATTATGCAGGTAGGTAGAGCGGCAAGTGGACAACAGACCGAGACAAAAAACGAACTTATGACGATGGGCATATTTTAACAACCAGAAAGGCACACAATGAAAACAGACAGCGATATAAGGCAAAGCGTTATAACCGGCACAGGCACGGCTGAAGTAAAGGTGGGTACAGACATAACTATTGGCGATCCAGTATGCTACGAAAACGGACCGGTCAATACTGTTGTCGGCAAAATTAATTTATCGACAGCGGCCGAATTAAACCCGATGCCTGGGTGTGTTTTTAAAAACGGCAAAGTCGTATCTGTGCCTCCCGGCTGGACTTGCGAGGAGTTGGGCCGAAACTCACGCACTCGACTTATGCGCAAAACAATCAAGACGGTTATTGAGCTTGACGAATTTAACAATACTGAGATAATAGAACTATCAAAAATCATGCACGAGCAAGGCGGAAAGGCCGAAGGTTAATTATGAGCGATGTTGTAGTAGAATATATTTATAGTTATATGGGAATAGCAAGGCACCAAAAAACAATTGAACTACTACGAGAACAGGCCGTTCGTGAAATTGAAATGTTTAAGGGTAAAACGATTAACGGTTGCAGAATTGATAATGTTTTAATAACTGAAAAAGATACGCCATTTCCGAGAGTTGAAATGAGTGGAGTTTTTGTTTAAATGTGAAGGACTAGATGCCAAAACTAACCATAACTCAAATTAGGCAACTCTCCGCTTCAGGCACAATGAAAAAGGATATCTCTGATTTATTGGGCCGACCGCTCAATGCCGCTGAGAACCGCGCGTATCTCGAAAGCAAGCCGGTTAGAAAAGTTATGTCAGGCTCGGAGCGCATAGAAAAGATGCGCAAGAAGGAAAGGACGATCGAACTACCGGCGGTTGAAGATCCAGACAGGCGCAAGCGATTAGAGAAAAACACTGAGAAATGGCTGTTGCATTATATGCCTAACGCGTTTCCGTCCCCGTTTTCAGATGGACATAAAGAACTTATAAAAAATGTAATCACGGCGGCAAAAACAGGCGTGGGAGTTGTCACAGCACAACCGCGCGGGGAGGGAAAAACTACCTGCCTGCGTGGATGCTCTATGTTTCTGGTTGTCAAAAAAATAGTGCGCTTCCCTGTTTTGGTCGGTTGGAAGCACTCGGATGCAAAGAGTGGCTTTAAAGCATGGCTTAATATATTATGTGATTCCAAAGAATTTGCGGCGGACTACCCTGAATATTGCGCTCCGTTTATCCACAGCACACACGCAACCGCTTTGAAAAATCTATGCTGGGGTGAAAGCGGCGGGGAGTTTGCAGGGGAGAAGATCGGGGCCAGCGTGGATTCCGAGGTTAAGATTATCACATTTCCAAACTCAATCGGGGCAATTGCGGCAAGGTCAGCACAGGGTGATGCGAAAGGGTTAAATGTAATACTCAAAGACGGCACAGTACTAAGACCGGACTTTATGATTTTCGATGATGCACAAGACCCGAAACGAGCGCATAAATCCGAAGCGGTAAAAGAGACAGTTGATATAATAGAAAATGTATTTATGGGAATGGGTGGCCGGCGGAAACGGCTTGTATCTGCAATGGCCTGTACGATAGAGGCCGAGCATGATGTATCATGTTATTTTTTAAATAAGCGGGACTGGAAGTCAACCATTGTCAGCCGCGTTAAGGTATGGCCGGATGGATCGAGCGGCGGAACATGGGATAGCGAAAAGGATTGCAAGACCCGCCGGTATTGGGATGACTGGCGGGAATTACTGGTTGACGAGGGCAAAGAAAAGGCCGCTGAGTTTTTCAAGGCAAACCGAAAAATGATGACAGGCAAAATGCAGACTTCATGGAAACACGGATTTGATCCCGATAAAGATGTGTGTGATATCGACGCGGCCATGAGTGAGTGGTACAAGCTTGGCGAGGATGTATTCAGCAGGGCGCAACAGAACAATCCTATTACCCGCGGCGTTGACGTTTACACTTTGACACCGGAAATAGTAATGAGCCGTGTGCTGGAACGCAAGCCGTACGAGCTACCCGAATGGACGCAGTTTGTTATCGCGGCAACCGATATCAACCCTGCCTATGCTCTAACTTCAGGCGTTGTGGCATTCGGCAAAGATCAAAGCGCGGCGGTTACATGGTACGGAAAATTTGAAAAGGCCCCGTTGCCGATAAGCAAGAATCTAAGCGAGGCCCAATACCATATAGCGGTCTATGAGGCGTTGGTAAGGCATGGCAGAGAGATTGCTGCAAATCCATGTAAGCCTAAGTACTGGATAATTGATGCAGGCGGCGCACAGTCAAAGCCGGTTAAAAAACTGGCAGAGGTTTCTCTCGATCTGTTGGGCCTAAATGTTATTGTGAGTTATGGCAGAGCGGGAAAAGCATTTAAGCAATCACTGAGCAAAAAAACAAAGTCAGGTGAAGAGTGGTTCGAGGGCCGGGAACGCCGCGAAAAATGGCTGATATGGAATACTGACTACTGGCGGGAAGTTGCCCAAAGGTCGTTTACTTGCGAGACAGGCTCCCCCGGCGGCACTACAATTTTCAAAAGCCACTCACACAGAGAATTTGCCGAGCATATCTGCCGTAAAAAACTAGAGGCCAAAGGAATGATAGGCTCTCAGATGATGTGGAGCTGGCGGGTAGATCCAGGCAAAGACGATTTTGCGGATATGCTGAACATGGCCTTTGTCGGGGCATCGTATATCGGCAACATTGGCACGGCTGGGCTTGAGATTAAAAAGCCAACTCGCAGAATTATGACACAGGCGCAACTAAGGAGATGATATGCAGGGAGAAAACCGCCGTAAATGGCCTAGTGAATTTATAAAAAAGGGCGCGGATAAAATCGGAATAGCTTGCCCTAAATGTGGCTGTAAGGATTTGCGGGTTACGAACTCACTGCCAAGCGCGAACGGATCACGCCGCCGCCGTAGGGTTTGCAGAAATTGCGGTCGCGTTTTTTACACGAACGAGAGCATTTAATTTCAAACAATAAACCGCGCAACACAAAGCGCGGTTTTTTCGTGCCTGAATGTTAGGCAACACAACAATAATTATACATATATAACAAAGTTAGCCTAAACTAACATTTATCCTTTACAGGCGCAAAAAATAGTGTCATAAGTTGTTCAAAAGGGGAACTTATGGCCGACTCTGACGATATTGACACCACAATTGACACGCTTTTAGACAATCCAAGCTCTGTCACCTCTCAATCAGGCAGTGTTACAAACTTACGCATTCCCGACGTAATTGCCGCAGATAAACATATAGCGCAGAAATCACTCAAAGCTTCGCCATTTGCCGCACTTCACAGGGCAACCTTAAGGGGGCCGTCGCATTATGGCACGTAAAACCTATACACAGCCTGCTAAATCAAAGCCTATTCCCCGCAAAGTTGTTAAGGCAGGCGATTTAAACGGGCGCACAATCAGGGGCCGGTACGATGCCGCCAGCAAGACCAATGAAAATGCTAATCTATGGAGCAATACCGATTCACTGAGCGCGGCGCAGGCCAACAGTCCCAGCGTTCGAAAGATTATCAGGGATCGCGCCCGCTACGAAGTCGCAAATAACAGTTACGCGGCCGGAATCGTTAAAACGCTTGCAAATGATGTTATCGGGCCGAAAATTCAGATACAGCTTGGAAACAGCCCGGATCAGCAACAGGCCGAACTTGATTTTTCCGCATGGGCAAAGGCTACCGGGTTATTTGCAAAACTCCGTACAATGCGCAAGGCCAAAACGACAGACGGCGAATCTTTCGCACAGATGTTTACTAATCCATTCATTGAAAATGATATTAAACTGGATATTCTGTTACTCGAATGCGACATGATAGAGGGTTATTTCCTATCAAAAGACAGCGAGATTGACGGCATAAAATTCGACCGTTTCAACAATCCAATTTCCTACAGAGTTTTGACAAGTCACCCAGGCGATTATCGCAACCTTAAATCATTAAAGACCGCCGGAACATGGATTAAGCGCAAATTCATATTACACTACTTTGACTCAGACAGGCCGGGACAGGTACGGGGGGTTTCTGAAATTGTGGCACCTCTAAGCCTTTTCGGGCAGGTCAGACAATACACGGCCGCCGTCGTCACGACCGCAACACGCGCCGCAGAGATAAGCGGAATCATTAAAACCAATTTACTACCAGATGGAGAAGCCGCTGTTGCATTTGACGAGCCAGCGGTAACAATTGATATCGGCCGCAATGAATTAATCAGCATACCAGACGGCTGGGACATGGCGCAATTCAAAGCCGAACAACCGACCGACACATACAAAGAATTTAAGGCCGAAATAATTAACGAGGCCGCACGGTGTTTGAACATGCCCGCAAATGTCGCAATGGGCAATTCATCGGGCTACAACTATGCCAGCGGGCGTTTGGATTTTCAGACCTATGACCGGAGCATAGATGTTGACCGGGACGGCTTAGAACGTGATGTTTTAGATCGGATTTACCGAGCGTGGCTAGAAGAGTATGCACAATTCAAAGCCTTAAACCGAACCATTGAAGTATCGCTGTTATCCCCGCTCTGGTTTTACTCAGGCCGTGGACACGTGGACCCGAAGAAGGAAGCAGACGCGGACAACAGTAGATTAAATAACGGCACTTTGACAAAAGGCGATTACTGGGCCGAACAGGGCCAGGACGCACAGCGCAAAGAGGAACAGCGAATTGAAGAAATGATAATCGGCGAGGTGATGTGGAATAAAGCGCGTGAAAAAGCGGAACTTGACCCTGCGCCTTATCCGTACACATCAGCAATTGAAACAACTCAAGTAGTAGAGGTGATTGACAATGAGTGACAAAGATAAAAAGCATGATGAAAAAATGATAACCATGACAGGCGATTGCTCAATTAAGGCCGCCGCTGTTGTCGAGGGTGAAGAGACTAAACTGCCAAGCGTTAAAATGGAAGTTTACAACGGCGGAAAAATTAACGTTGGATATTGGGGCGCGGTTGCGGTTGACCTTAAAGGCATGACGGCCAATGACGCAACCCCGATTTTATACGCTCATGATTCTTCCAGCATTGACGGCGTTTTAGGCCAGACGGACAGCGTGGTTATTGGTGACAGTATCACGGCGACCGGCTCAATCATGGGAAGTTCGGAAACTACCGAAAAAGTCAAGGGCCTTGCAAAGAACGGATATAAGTTTCAAGCCAGCATGGGCGCGTCTCCTATTAAGACCAGAGATATACCGGATGCGGAAAGTGTAGATGTAAACGGGCAGACTTTAGAGGGGCCGTTTACTCTCATAGTCGAAAGCAAACTTTCAGAAATTTCAATTCTACCGCTTGGAGCGGATGACACAACGAGCGCGGACATTGCCGCTTCTCACAACTCAAAAGAGGGAACAAAAATGAGTGATAAAAAAACTCCCGCCGTCAAGAGCCCCGAAGAGATCAGGGCCGAAGCGGTAAAGGACAGCCAAATCGAAGTCGAGCGCATACAGGCGATTAAAGCCGTTGCGAAAGACAATCCCGAAATTATGGCTCAGGCTGTAAAGGACGGATGGGATGCGGGCAAGACCGAAAATGCGGTACTGAAAGCCGAGAATGCGGTTCAGGCCGCAAAGATCGAGGCCTCAAAGATAAAAGACGAAAGACCGCCTCCGTTTACAATTGGTGATGCAAAGGTTATCGCTGGTGCAGTTACCAATGACTCAATCACCGCCGCCGTTTGTATGAGTGGCGGGATGAATAAAATCGAAGCATCTTTTGATACCGACACACTTACGCGGGCCGGAGATATCAAAATCCGTTCACTGACCGAGCTTGCAGGGGCTTGCCTTGCAAAAAGCGGCAGGCGATTGGAAGCATCGCATCGCGATCCGAGGGCATTCATTGAGGCGGCTTTCTCAACAGCCGATATCAGCAATGTTATATCAAATGTGGCGAATAAGTTTATCGCTTCATTCTACGGGATTAACGAGCAGGCGTGGAAAGCGGTTTCCAGTGTTCGGAGCGTTTCAGACTTTAAGCAGAATACCGGCGTTCGTTTGATTATGTCGAATCTACTCAAGGCACTTGCACCGAACGGAGAAATCCAGCACGGCGCGGTATCCGACACGACACGCACAATCACAGCCGACACCAAAGCACTGATGCTTGGATTCACGCGCAAGGACATTATTAATGATGACCTTTCGGTACTTCCTGAAAGCGCGAACAAGCTGGCCTTCGCCGCATACCGTACTTTTAATACGGACTTTTACGCGGCACTTGAAGCGGCTGTTTCGGCAAACTTCACCGGCGCAAACAAAAACACAACCACAGGCGCATTGACAATCGCCACCCTGAAAACAGCAGAGGCTTTGTTTTTGGCCCTTGAAGATGACGACGGCAACCCGATAGGCACGAACGCAACAACGCTGTTGTGTGGCACGACTGCATACAATCCGGCACGTACGATCTTTGCATCGAATGCGCTGGTAGGTGGCGGAACTAAATCAGCCGGAGCAAACATTTATTCAAATATGTTCACTCCTGTTTTCAGTTCGTATCTTGCGGCCGCACCGTGGTATCTGGTTGGTAATCCAATCGGTGTGCCTCTGATGGAATCCGCTTTCCTTAACGGGAATCAAATGCCTGTTGTCGAGACAGCCGAAACCGATTTTAATACACTCGGTATTCAGATGCGTTGTTACTACGATTACGGCGTATCTTTCGCAGAGGCAAAATCCGCCGTTTATTCGACCGGCGCGTAAAACTAAAACGGCGGTTTGAAAATAACCGCCAGAACTTAAAAAGAGGAAAAGATCATGGCACAAGGAACTTACATTCAGGAAGGTGTATACGTAGATTATACGCCGTCTGTTGCGGTCGATGCTGGCGACGTTGTCGTACAGGTTAATCTGGTTGGTATCGCAACTGAGGATATTGCGGCATCAACTCTTGGCGCATTGGCAGTCAAGGGCATTTTTGACGTAAATCAGCACGCCGAAATTATCGTAGCAGGTGACGCGGTTTATTGGGATGCTAACGGCGACTCAGTAGGTGGCACTGCCGGAGCTGGTTGCGCAACAGCAACAGCAAGCGGTAACACCTTCATGGGATTCTGCCAGACGTCGACAGCCGCCGCTACAGAGGACGTACGTATTGCGCTTAGTTCGGCTGAAGTCGTGGCTGGCGGAATTGCTGAGGTTACATCTCTCACTGGTACTGCTTCAACTTTGCCGATTGCTGGCCTCGAAGCGGCTCAGGGCGGAACAGTCAGCACGACCGGCGGCGCATCGACTACTTCAGCAAATGCTGGCGGGGCTGTGACTTTAGTTGGCGGTCTTGCGGGCGTGACTGGTGTAGGCGGCGCGGCAAGCGTTATCGGCGGGGCCGGTGGATCGACAAGCGGCACAGGCGGCGCGGTTGCAATCGCTGGTGGAGCTGGTACAAACGGCGATGCAGACGGCGGCGCGGTTGCAATCAACGGCGGTGCGCTTGATGGATCAGGCACAGACGGAGCTATTACAATCGGCGCATCAAATACAGCATCGGTTACAATCGGCGCGTCTGGTGTACTTACTGCGATGGCTGGCCCATTGCAGGATCGTTCGACTGAAGCTATCACGGCTACCACAGGCGGCGGAACTGATGGACTTATCACGGCGGGAACTAAACTTGCAATCGTGACAAGTGACTCGGCCGCTAAGCAGATCAGTTTGCCGATATCCAGCGTTGGTGATGTAATTAATATTTACATTGCTTCAACTGGATGTGAACTTATCTCGGCAGTCACGGCTCATGAAATTAATGATGTTGTGGTTGGAGAGACTAACGAGCTGGCCCTCGTGCTTGGCAGTCTGTATGTCTGTAAGTACGTTGCTACAAACACATGGATTGTCACCGGCACTTCCAAGCTCGGCGCAATTGAGGACGCACTGACACCCGATACCCTGTAAAACGTGACTTACATGGTAAGCTAAAACTGAATTGTTCCCGTGCCGGAATTTAACACCGGCGCGGGATATTCAAAAAGGAAACATCATGGCCGAAAATAAAACAGAGAAAAAAGAAGCAAAACCGAAAGTAGAAAAAGCACTCCCGAAAACGGCTTATCTTTGCGGCGTGATTAAATCCATAAGTGACGAATTGAAACCCGCTTTAATTGCCGCCGGTTGGATTGTCGAAGAATCCAGAACGCTGTCAAAAGCAAACGGCAAACCGGATTTATTGATTGTATGGAATCCAAAAGTCGCAACCGCAATCAAGGCGATTGAATACGCAAAGCATATCAGATGCAAGACAGTGATTTTGAAAAAAGCTGATGACGCGAAGTCAGTTATCGAGGCCCTTTAAATGACAGATCACAACGTATATATCTGGGAATATGGCTGGAAGACATTTTCGGACAGCCGTTGTTATTTTCGCAAAGGCCATGACGTTGTATCAAAAGCGACCGCATCAGGGATCGGCATTGAAAGATTTACGAGTGAGCAGGGAACTGGAAACGAGGCAACGCTGGAAGTGCAATTTCCGGTTGCATCTATCCCGACACGCGGCATAAAGATCGGCGACAAAGTGGAAGTCTTACAGCCGATAACCGGAACCGATAAAGACTGGCAGAAATTCCGAGTCGGTGGGACTAAGATCATGGGCGGCTTAATGGCTTATACTTTGGAGACGGAATATGAGCAGATTTAGTGAGGCATTATCAGGAGCAAGACCGGGCGTAAAAGGTTCAATGTCTGGGCCGGAATTATTTTTTCCGCAATCAGATATTGACTCACTTTTTAACGCAATGACAACCGGAATGCGCGAATTGAGTTGGAGCTTAGGAAAGGGTGTTAAAAAGGCCGCATGGAGCATTGCAAATACTTTAGGGACATCGACAAGAGTTTCAAAAAAGCTTAGAACTTTTACACCGGACATTAAAGATGCACATCGCAGAAAGTTGCAGAAAAGCAGAAACGCGAAACTTGCACGGCGCGGAATGTCTGACTTAAAACACACTTTTGATGATCCGTTATTTGTAACAAAAACACGAAAAGGCAAACAGGTAAAATTCAGAGCAAAAAACAAAAACGCCGCAAAAAAAAGCAAGTACATAATCATTAAAAACTCAGGACTTGCAAAAGCTTCATGGAAATTCGGAATGAAGAAATTAGGGTCAGGCGGGTCAATGTCGGATATCACAAAATCAGCGCGTTATTTTGGCTCAAAGCATATACAGGTTGACTCGAATTTAGGAGGTAATGACCCGCATGTTAAAATCACGAACTCAGTAGGGTATATTCGGCAGGCAATGAAAGGCGGTGAGCACAGAGTTGATACCGCAATGGAACGGGCTGGCAGTTCACTGATGCACCAAATTGAAAACACTTTACGTGAAAAGCTAGGATTGGCAAGGGCATAATGAATAAAGCAAAAGCTATAGAATTATCAATGGCCGAAACATTGAGGCAATATGCAGAGGTCGGGGAGGATGTGATTTACCGAGTCTGGCAGTCAATGGATTTTGACAGCAGGTGGAATGAAGATGAAGACCGCAAATTTCCCGCACTCGATATCAGATCGGCACCGGCTCAGACCGATGACGACCAACAGACAATGTTTTGCGATACTACGATAATTTGCGCAACCATGATTGATGATGACAAAAACAATGAATTTATCAGCGCAATGTATGAGGCGGTAGACGCTTTACTGGATAAGCTTTTTAAACAATTTTTGACAGGCGTGGACGGTGAAGAATTAATTTACCTGAATGCGCGAATTGACGAACACGCAAGCGAAAAAATAAATACACCTGTTAGTCTTACTTGGGGAGAATCAATGTCTCCCTATGAAGATCAGGGCTTACACATGATTGGAACGGGTTTGAGAATCCATTACGGACGCTCGGACTATTAACAGAAAGAGGTAAATCAAATGGCAGTGGATAACTTTGGAGCTAGGACAGATCATTTTGGATTTGCCAGCGCGGACTTGGTGTTAATATCATCAAGTGCTACCCCTTTACCGGAAACGGTCGAGCGGGCGGAAAATCAGGAAGCGGATTACGAAGACGAAAACAAGCACGGGCAGAATGCGGCTGGTGATTTAAAAGCGGCAACCTGCTCCTATGCTTTGATATCCGGAACGCTGAATCTCAACACTTTAGCTATTGGAGAATTGGCAAGCGGAACAATTTGCGAATCACTCGAAGCAGTCACGGCAAACGGTGCATGGCCTATGATTACAGCCACTGGGCAAACGGGAACAGAGGCGGTCGTAGCCCCAACAGGAAAACTCAATACGTGGACTATCGGCGATTCAATTATATTGGCTGGAGCAAAACGGGCGCAACTGATGGACTTTGAGATTGATGCGGGTTGCAGGTGCACAGGAAGCACGTATACCGCCAATGTTGATATTGCATCACAGGCAAACGGATTAGGTGTGATAGTTGCTCACGGTGTGTCAGGTGGCGTTTCTGCTATATCGGCTGACCTCGTACGTATCACAGCGGCATGTGCGTGGACTCCTACAGCCGGATCAAGCTGGTTAGAGGAACAGGCACCAGGAGCGGACGAACCGCAGGCAGGCTTTGAAACATCCGGTACGGTTTCAGCGTCCAAAATTCTATCAAGAGATGACAGCGCGTAATGCTTGAATTATCCACATTATGCGACGTTGCGGAAGGTGAACTTTCGGCACTTAAAGCGGATGGCCTTGAACCGTCATGGCATGATATTGTCGAGATTAACTACCTTTCGCATTGCGTGGAATCACCGGAAGGCCGGGTTGCTCTCGCTAGGGGCAATCCGGTTTTTGCGGGCGATGTTGCTTTGTGGCCTATGACGCTTTATGCAACTGACTGGGCAAACAGGACATTAGATAACAAGCTGTTTAAATTAAGTGAAAGATTACAATACCTCACTTATGCCTATGCGATGATACACGGGCGCGAAGATATGGAGTGTAGTTATTGGATGCTACTTCCCCGCCTGAATAAACTGTATCACTCTTTGAAATGCAATCACGCGGAACTTGTCGAGGTGGTCAACCAAGTGTTAAACACGGGGGCCGAACCGGAGCAACCGCCGCAGAAAGAGACCGACAATAAGCGTATGAGCGTCGGAGAGTTCAGCGCGTACCTTTTTGCAACTTGCGGAGAAAGCCCTGAATTCTGGGAACGCCGTTGCTCATTTGGATACGCTCTCGATATGTTGAGTGTGGTTGCACAGCAGGACAGGGCCGACGGAAAATCGCTCAAAGACGATCAGAAGATAAAGGCCGAACGTGCACTGGGATGGGCACTTATTAAAATCAGAAAGCGTTTAAAAGACAATGGCTAAAAAAGCATTAACGATTGAGGTAAGAGCACGGAACATGCTGGCACGCGGCCTGAAGTCAGCGGGCGCAAAACTCAAAGCGTTTGGCTCTTCAGTCAGGCGCATAGGACGCGGTCTTGCTCTAGCATTTGCCGGACTCGCAACAGGCATTGTGGTGGCGATGGTCAAGGCACAGGCATTTAATAAACAGATAGGGCAGATAGCAACACTCACAGAAATGACGACACGGACGGTAGCAAAAGAAGTCCGTAAAATGTCCGCTGAGTTTGGTATGTCAAAAGAGGAATTGACAACCGGCTTGTATAATGCCCTGTCAGCCGGTGTGCCGAAAGAGAACGTATTTTCGTTTATGAAGGTTGCGGCAAAGGCGGCCAAAGCGGGCGCGGCTGAAGTGCAGGTAGCAGTCGAGGCAACTACCCGTATAATGGATTCTTACGGAGAGGCCGCCGGAAGCGCAACACATATTAACGACATGCTTTTCAAAACTGTTAAGAAAGGCGTGATAACATACGATCAATTGGCAAGTCAAATTGGTAAGGTTGCGGGCATAGCCCAAAAGGCCGGTATACCATTGGAGGACTTATTGGCAGTAATTGCGACAGGCTCAAAAACGGTAAATGCAGAGCAGTTGTTTACGGGCATCAGATCAGTTATTATGTCGCTCGGAAAGACAGCCAAGGGATCGGCTCTAATGATTGAGAAGGGCCTTGGTGGCGCGCTTGCCGCCGTTGTTGAAAGTACAGGTGGCACACTGTTCGGCTTACGGTCAGTTATCAATGAGGCCCGCGCCCTGCCAATTGCCCTTGCGGTAGCTGGTAAAAACGCGGCAAAGTTTAAGGAGAATTTAGATGAAGTCACTTGGTCCGCCGGATCAATGATGAAAGCTTTTAAGAAGATGGACAAAACCAACTCTCTTGATAAGCTAAGCGAGTCGCTTAAAAACGTAATGATTGCAATTGGCGGTGGCGTGCTTGAAACCCTTGCGCCTACAATTGAGCGGGCCGCACGGGCCGCCGCTGACTTTGCCGAAAAGATAGCTGACTGGTTCGATAATAAAAAAGTTAATGAATTACAGGGAATTATTGAGGGCATAGCTAACGCATTGGAGGGCGGCGGCAAAGGGCAAAGCGAGATCATAAGTAGAATGATGGATGTTGTTGTTGCCGGTTTTGCGGTTGCGGCTGAAGGTGCTGTAAATCTTTTAGTAAAGGCCGCCCCGACAATAGGCAAACTTTTAGGATTAGCGGCGACTGCTGTTTGGGATGTTGCAAAACCTTCATTTGGTCGAAGTGACGAAACCAAACAGGCGACAGCAGAAATGGTTGATAAGAAATTCGGGAAAGCCGGATTAATGACCCCTGCGCAATTTTCGGAACGTAAAAAACAGATTAAAATATTTGCAAAAGCACACAAGGACGAGATAAAAAATCGTGCTCTTGAAATATTGCTAGAAAAACGGCTTGGCGCAAATATAGAAAATTCTGGTAAGGCATTAACCGAGAAACAGATTGATTTAAAGAAAAAAATCGAGCTACTTAAAAGTGAGGCAATCAGTAATTTGTTTGTCGGGCCTAAATCTAATTTTGGTATTGGAATGGTTGACCCCGTAGCAAATGCCGAAAAAACCGCTTCAGATATATCTAAAATAAAAGCAGGATATTCTGATGAAGATTTTAAGATGATGGCCGATCTGATTGAAGCAGAGGACGAAAAGGAAGCAAAAAAAGAAGCACTTATAAAGAAAATCGCCGCACTGGAGAAGAAAGAAGCACAGAACAGGCTTAATGAAATTAATAAACGTATCGCCGCAGCAAAAGCAATTTCCACTAAACCTGTTACCGGAATAATGGGAGAAGCGAAAGCCAGCAAAGACGCGGACGATCAATGGGCAAAAGACGAGGAAAAAGCCGATAAGATAAAAGAGAAGCGCGCCCGTAAATGGGGGCCGAAAGCAGTTGGGCAAAACGCAAAGAGAGAAAAGGCTTTTCTAGATGCGGTTAATAAAAAGCGCGAAAAATTAGACGAACTAAAAGGGCTGGACAAACAACAGATTGAAGCAATGAAAAATCCGTTATTGCAACCGACAAAAAACATAGCAACTCAAATTATAGGCTTGCGGGCCGAGATAAAAGCAATCATGAAAGGCGGGTAACATGGCACTTTATGACACATACGCAGCGGCACCTAAAGACGTTACTAGTATGACGCTGGATGTTACTCCGTGGTGGAAAGGCGTGGTTAGGCACTTTGATGTTACAGATTCTACAACAACAACAGCAACGGCCTTGACTGAGGCGGCTTGTATTGCCGAAAAAGGACTTGTGATCTTAGCACAGGCGTCAGAAAGAGGCGAAACAAATACAACATGCGTGTATACATTGGAGAACAAGGTTTTAAAATCATACACTTTTGAAAAAACTGTAGTAATCACCGCCCGCAATGTCACAGTCGTCGTGCCATAGGTTAAATTATGCCGAACTTTTTTAAAACAACGCCGAAAAAAGGAGATCCATTCAGTAAGCCGGGTTTCATGGCCGGGATTGCAAAAATGGCCTATGCGTTAAAAAATATGAAGATTGAGGGCGGTAATATTACATGGAGCGGGCTGGGTGCTCCGATGATTACGGTTGACCCGTCATTGCCGGAAGGAACAGCAGACCAGGCACTTAAGAACAACGGCACGGAATGGATAGCGTTGCCTGTTCTGGATTCGGTTGACAGTTCTGGCGGTGAAGCAGTCGAGAAGGGTGAGCGTGTTGTCGTCGGTCTCAGGACAACGGACGACGGATTGATCCAGCCGATTACAAAAGGTCTGCTGGAAGAGGATACAACGCCGGAGGAATCCGGTGAGTGCGCTCCGGATGATGAGGAGTTTCCATCGGACATTGATGATACTAATTTTCCGTCGTACGATAATGTTCCTGGCAGTAGCTTTGGTACAAGTGATGGTGATGGTGAGAGTGATGCCGGTTGCGAGGGTGACACGGGTGAGGACTTTCCCGGCAAGGTTGATGCCTGCTGGTAATTTTTTGAGGTAAAGGATTATGACAAAATTAAAACTGGATTCTAAAAGATTTGTGCGGACTGTTGAATCAGGGCTGCGGCCGAATACTCAGTTTATCGGCTCAATGGCAAATTTGGCTGAAGCTCTTAAGTCTGATGACTGGGCGGATAGCTCTGTTGTGAATTCCGAGCTGACAATCAACTCCCCGACACTTGAGATTACAGAGTCCGGCAAGTATGATGCGTATCACCAAAGCTCTGAAGCAGAGACGGGCAGCGGTCGGCAGAATATTGTTGCGGGTATGGCCATTTATCAAATTGCTTTACCTTCTGATGCGGCAGCTACTTTTGTAGACAATGTGAGTTTCTATCTTGCCTCTGATAAATTCTGCGTCGGCGGTTTAAAGGTTGCCGCGATTCTTTCGGATTCCGCGACGCCTCCGACCGACTGGGATTTTCTGCGGGCCGGTGGAACCCAGGCTGCAGGTGTTACCACGGAGGTGGCAGCCTTTGCAACGGAGGGTACAGTTGTCGAGCTGGTTGAAACTGTCGGTGTGCTGGCAGAGACGGCGGCAACTGTTGCTCTGAGTGAGAATCACGGTGGTGAATTTAATCTTGATTTATCATCTATTACAACGGTCGGGACATACGATTATTTATATCTCGCTGTATCCCTGTTTGACTATGAGGCGTATCGTCGGGAGTACTGGGTAGAGGGTTCAGGCGCTCTCGATGCCGCATCTATTGAGGTTGAGTTTGATGGCACTTTCACGGTCACTTCGGATACTGGATTTTCCCAGCGGCTGGAGCTGACTCCGGTTATTTCGATGGAGACGGAAACGGGATCTGAAGATTTCGAGGAATACGGCTCCGGGATTATGATTGTCGGTGTTCGCATATTTCCAAAATTTGATGATGATAGTTATATGCACCAGTCGCTGATTGATGCAGTTACATCGGGTCAGCTTGCCTCTTATAATGCTGCGAGCGATCCGACAACTGAATACGGTGAGCGTGATGTCGATGAGCTGATTTATTATCCATCTTCGGATATTGACTCCATCCCGATAAAGCATATGTTTGCATATTGTGCGACCGGTGCAATTGGTTTTAATATGCTGTTCAGCGTGGCACGGTTTTATTTTCCGTATAAAAATGTTACCGGAAAATATATCTCCGTTGAAAGATCGACACACGCTAATACAAGCGCCTGGGCTTTTTCCGGCAAGCTGATTGCGCTTGATGTGAATATTGATTATCTGCCTGACTGGCGCGACCCTTCGATTTTTGATGGCACGGCTGATAATTGTATCGGCTCGGTTAACGTCGATAATCTGAGCACGGATGATGTGTACATTATGCTGACGCGGGAACGAAAGAATAAATATCTCATGGTGTTTTTTGCAATGGATACCGTGGAAGAAGAGGGGTATGCCGTCAGTGGCTCGGATGATGTTTATAACGGGCAGTATAATTTTGACGGCTCGGAAACAGCAACGCAGGGATTCGATATTGCAAACGTTAAGTTAATTACGAATTTACCGTAATCAGAAAAGGGATAAACAAATGAAAAGAACAGCAATAGTTTTGATAATGGGTATGAGTTTGAGTCTAAGTGCATTTGCTCTCGGGACATTAACCAATGTTAATGATTTCATTGAAAATGAATGGGAGGATCTGTATTCCCCGGCGTATATAAGCCAGTACATATATGATGCTCACGCTGATAACGATGAAGATGGCTGGTCGAACTGGGCTGAGGCGCGGTATTCGGCTACTTATAATAACAGTGATCCAGACAACGGTGAGGAGTACCCGATTCCGACCATTGCCATGACGCTGAGGTATAGCGGATCGCAGTCCGGTAGCAACTTGATAATTAACGCTTACACAACATCCGGTATGGATGGCCCCCCGGATGCAGTTTACAGTTTATCCGCTACCAACACATGGCCGGTAATGCTCTCTCTCGGTCAGGCCGCTAATGGCTGGATACGGGAGGGGGATAATTACTTCTTCGCTTTTCTGGATCTCGATAGCAGTGGAACTTGGAATGCCGGTGAGCCTTGCGGTCTACCGGATAATTTCGCAACGGATATCGGTTGGGATGATAATTCTCTTGATATTGAGTTTACAGACTATCGTGAGGGTTATTTCCGTTTCGATCTGTCAACTTACCAGCGCTCCAAGGATGTCATATTAGGTCTGGGTGACGATAACAGCAGCGGCGATGTCTCAGCATCATCTGTACAGCGTGTGCGAGTGCATCGTACGATTGGTTCTACAAGCAAGACTGTGTTTGATCGTGAGATTACGGACAGAACCTACATCCATGAGGGCGATCTGTTTGCAAACGGTGAATTGGCTCTGGACTGGAATCTTGCCGCTGACGGTTCCAATTCAGTGGTTGTCTACAGTGTTTATGTAGGTGAT
>Ga0222694_1000172_pt1 | contig 16692 bp, 27 predicted proteins | sample AntAcemetage1333_FD_181145 | JGI IMG/M metagenome (GOLD analysis project Ga0222694, IMG submission 181145) | Saline water microbial communities from Ace Lake, Antarctica - #1333 | ecosystem: Environmental > Aquatic > Non-marine Saline and Alkaline > Saline | place: Antarctica: Ace Lake...
TATGGAATTGTTAGAAGTAGTATTTTTGAACAAGTACACACACCAAATGCAGGCTGGGATTGCTGTTGGCTAGGTCAACAAATTCATAAATACACAGAACAAAGAATGACAGATTTTGGATTTGAAATAATTGCCGGAGATACAGATAGTTTATTCTGTGTGACAAACGATGAAAGCAATAACACAAAACAGTATGTCAAAATGTGTTTGGCAACAATTGTTCATGAAATAAACGACAATGTTCCATTCTCAGTTGATACATTTAAAATAGATATTGAAAACTACTTGGATTATATTATGTTTCCATTTTCCGAACAACCAGTTCAAGATGATGAAGGAAATAATATTAAAAAGGGAAATAGATTAATTAAAGTTCGCAAAGGCTGTAAAAAAAATTATCTATATATATATGATGATAAAAAATAAAATTTGTGTGATATGCAATCTTAGAAAATCTATTAATGATTTTTATTTTCGTAAAGATAATGGTTGTTACCGTCTTCAATGTAAAAGCTGTTGGTTAAAAATACAGAAAAAATATTATACAAATAATAAGAAAGAACGTCGTCAATACTATCAAATAAATAAAAAAGATGTTTTGTTAAAAAAGAAAAAATTTTATGTGAAAAATCATGATAAATTGTTATCAGAAAAAAAATTATATAATAAAGAGCATCGAACTGAAAGAACACAGTATAGAAGAATAAGACTAAAAACTGATATCAACTTCAAAATTGCGTCGAATATGCGTACTCGAATTTATTCGGCATTAAAAGGCAACACAAAATCATTATCTACAATGTTTTTAATTGGATGTGAAGTTGATTATTTATTGTATTATATTCAAAACAAATTTAAAAACAGTATGACATGGGATAATTATGGTAGAGGCGATAATAATAAAAAAGAATGGAATATAGACCATATCAAACCATGTGCAAGTTTTGATTTAAGTAAAAAATCAGAACAACAAAAGTGTTTCAACTACAAAAATTTACAACCATTATGGGCAAAAGAAAATAAACAAAAATTAAATAAGGAAATATAATGTTACAAATTAAACTTGTTGGATTGCCGATTATGAAAGCTAATGCAACTCATTTAGCAATAAAGATATACAATGAAGTTTTAAAACCATTAATTTTACAAAATATGTCAGCAAAGTTTTCTGATGAATTTATCCAAAAAACATTAGATGAATATTTAGCTCATGCTGAAATTATGAGATTGATGGCTAGAGAATATAAAGTTAATTCAGTTGAATCATATAAACTTGAATCTCAAATACAAGCACAAATTAGTGCAGGGTATTTTGATGGACAAGCAGGTGTTATTGAATTGATTAAAAACAAGAAAATAGGTAATGCTGGAAAAGGAATGAAATATTGTACTGTTAAAGAAGCTTTAGATGCCAAATTAACAGCTAATGATTTAGATTTAACCAAAGTATTGAATGAATTAAGTCCATTCATAAAAAATGAGGAAAAACTTGACAAGTAGCACTTTTATATGCTATACTTAAAGTAACAAGGAGAACAAAATGGATATCCCAAAGAGTTTTGATAATATCGGAAAAAAGAAAAATGTTGTTTTTGTGTCTGATGAAATGGCACTTAAAACAATTGACGATTTATTGAATGATGAATCATCTGATGAAAATGTTGTTAAAAAAGCGATGGTTCTTAAACTTAAATTATTAATTGATATTCGTGTTTTTCTTCGTAAAATATTAAAAAATCTTCCACAAAAACCTAAAGTTTATAAAAGGCCAACTGGAAACAAGAAAGATATAATTACAGGTAAAAAATGAATTGTATTGTAATAAAATCGGCTAAAAATGGTTTATCATCATTTCGAATAACACAAAAGCTTATTGAAGCAGTTTATCAAAAAGCAAGAAAAGTTAAACGAAAAGGAGAACTTATTTTAAGTATTCCATGTGATGATAAAAACGAATATGTATTGAATTGCTTAATTACGAAACGAAAGAGGTAAATATTATGAGTACATGGATTAAATCACTAACGCTTTCTTTATACTTGGCTTTAATTGCTTGTTGCATTGGTGTTATGTTGTTTATTGTAACTATACCTGCGATTACAAAATTAATTGAACCAAAATTAAAAGTAACTACTGTTGTTGAAAAAGGTTCATCTTATGATTATTTAAAGAGTGTGACTGTTAGAATTATACAAAAAACAGAAGAAGGAACATTTATCGGAACAGGTTCTATTGTTAAGATAACAGATGATTATACTTATATTTTAACAAATAAACATGTAGCCCCTATGAAAAATAGAGATAATATTTATGTAATTGATGAGTATTTAAATAAAATAAAAGCAGAGGTTTGTTCTAATAGTGCTATTGTTGATTTATCTTTGATAAGAGTTAAAGGATTAATTGAAAATAAACAAGCTATTACAAGCATACAAAGTTTAAAACATTCTGATAAAGTTTATAGTGTAGGTATGTATCTCGGATATTACTATATTTATACAGAAGGAACGGTTGCAGGTTTTGATAGAAATGATAATTATATAATGAATTTACCAGGTTCAGGTGGATGTAGTGGCTCTGGCATATTTAATTCTTCTGGAGACCTTGTTGCTGTTATTTTTGCTGCAAGTTATATACATTATCCTTATCAAACGGAAACCGCTAAAATGATTTGTATAAACACTGGAAATGTAAGAATGTTTTTACATAGAAATGGTATAAATTTATGAGTGTAGAGAGAAAAACAATTGAGTTTGAATGTTACACTTGTTCTGGCACAGGTAAAGTTAATAAAAAGAAATGTAAAACTTGTAAAGGTACAGGAAAATATAAAGAATCTCATTATTATTTTATTGATGAGAAAACAGGAATAGCATTTTCTGGAGATACTGTTAAATGACAAATAAAGAATTATTAATATTAGAAAAAGCAATTGAAAAAGCATTAAATAATAAATGGAATAATTATGTTTTAGATAAAGAAGAGGCTAAAATAGATTCTCAATTTATAGCTGGTAGTAGTGATAATTATTATGATATTATATTTTCACATGATTTTGCTAAAGCTTTTTGGGGAGAAGAATCATTGAAATGTGGAAAATATATAACATATCATCATGCGTGGAAATATCATCTTCAAAAAATGGTATTAGAAACAGAACCTATTAAATATTTGGAGAAATTTTTATAATGTTTAGATTAATAATTGCAGCTATAATTGGCTACTTTCTAGGATATGAAAGAAAAAAACATGACAAAAGTGGTGGCTCGAGAACAATGGCATTAATTTGTATGGGAGCATGTCTCGTAGCAATTCTTTCACTTGAAATGTCAACGGTTTTTGATTTTGATATTATGAGATTGTTACAGGGTGCTATTCAAGGTGTCGGGTTTATAGGAATGGGATTAATTTTTAAACAAAAAGGTCAAGTTGAGGGATTAACTACTGCAAGCGTGTTATTTTTTGTGGTGATTTTGGGATTCTGTGTTGGATTAAATTATTTCTTTTATAGTTTTTTAGGAACGGGTGTTGCGTGGATTATTTTAGAAAGTAAGTATTGGAATATAAATAAAAAGAAAGGTATCAAATGAAATTTTGGACAGAAGATAAAATAGAAATTCTTACAACTTATTTAAGAAATGGAGTTTCTCTAAAACAAATAGCAACAACATTTAATACAACAGTCGATGCGATAACTGGTGCTATGACTAGATATAATCTAAGAGAACATTGTATACAAAAAACGTCTACAGCAAAGTACCTTGATTCAATAGACTTAGAAAAGTTAGATGATAAAAATTTTAATGAAGCTAAAGAGAAAGCTATATTAAAGTGGAAGATTAAGAAATCTAAAGTTGTGTCTAGTAAAAATAACGGAATTAAAACGGCTTTGTTTTGGCCTGATACACATATTCCGCATCAGAATGAATTTGCTTGTAAAGCTATATTAAAATTAATGGATGATGTGAGGTTTGATATTATGGCTATTGTTGGAGACTATATGGATTTTGGTTGTATTGGTCATTGGAACAGAAATAAACATAGAACTCTTGAGTTGAAACGATTAAAAAATGATTATATTATAGGCAACGCTTTATTAGATGAAATTGATTCAAGACTACCTAAGAAATGTGAGAAACATTATCTAGATGGTAATCATGAAGAATGGATATATGACTTATTAGAAGAAATGCCATCATTAGAAGGTATGATTGAACATGAAAGTCAGCTTAATTTAAAAGCTAGAGGTTATCAAACACATAAATATAACGAGTTATTAAAATTAGGTAGATTGTATGTAACTCATGGTATATATGCTGGTGCTAATCCTATTAAAAAACATTTAGATGAATTAAAAGTAAATATATTATTCGGTCATACACATACATTAGGCATGCGATTATCTTCATCAATAGCTAGAGAGATTGCATTTGCAGGTTATAATATTGGTGCAGTATGCGATTTATCTCCAGACTTTATGAGAAAACGACCAAACAGTTGGACACACGGTTTTGCGATAGGTTATTTTTTTCCTAATGGATATTTCGATGTACAGTTAGTCAGAATTGTTCAGGGAAAATTTATTGTAAACGGAAAAATTTATGATGGAAATAAATAATGAAAAAACAAATAGAAACATTTTCATATAATATTTGTTATATTTGTAAAAAAATGATAAAAAATAAACCATATTATGCAATTGGAAAGAATTTAAATGGTATTGAATTATATAGACATAAAAAATGTTATCCATATAATGTATCAAAATCTACACTCGATAAAGTAAAAAATTGGTTGAGCAAGCCTGAAGTTGTTATAAAAAAACGTAAAAAAAGGAAAAAGAAATGCGAATAACATTTGATAATGAAAATAGTCTTTGTAGAAGAATTGTTGTCGTTAAAAAAAACAATGTGTTAGATGCATCTAGTTTTGTAGATGCAACGATTGATGGTTTGGCAGAATTAGGATTCACAGAAGAACAGATTTTTTCCTGTTTAGTACAAAAATGTGAATCATTAGGATTAATCGAAGATATAGATGAGGGCATGTAATTATGATAGAAGTAAGACCAACAGATTCAACCCCAGAAGCGGTTGAAAAAGCAATTAATGTTTTTAAGAAAAAATGTATCAAATCTGGATTAATACAAGAATTAAGAGACCGTAGATATCATATTAAAAAATCTGATAAAGATAGAGCTAAAAGAACAAGTGCAAGACGAAGAATTGCTATTGAAAATAAAAAAGACAAACAAGAAAATAAATGAAAGTAAATTCTATAAAAATTGTTAATTTTCAAAAACATGCTAATCTATCATTAAATTTTAATGATGATATCAATGTTATTACAGGATTAACAGACACTGGAAAAAGTGGTGTTTTTAGAGCCTTGCAATGGGTTTTTAATTTTTCTAATATATCTGAATTAGATTATAGAAAAGAAAACACAAAACAAACGTCTGTTAAGATTTGGTTAAGCAATGATTTTCAAGTTGAACGAATACGAAGTAATTCTGTAAATAGATATATCTTATCTAAAGAAGGAACAGAAGATAAGATATTTGATAATTTTGGTAAAGACACACCAGAAGAAGTTGCTGTGGCATTTGAAATTGACACAATAGACATAGAAAATGAACATTTGAATTTAAACTTTTCTAGTCAAGACCAATTAAACTTTTTATTAGATTCAGAATATTCAGACACAATCAAAGCAAAGTTGTTTAATAAATTGACAGGAAATGAAATTTTAGATAGTTTATTTAAACAATTGAATAGTGATAGTAGACGTTTTAATAGAGAATTAAGTGACACAGAAGAACTTTTAAATAAACAAGAAGAACAATTATGTGAATGTTCTTTGCATTATAAAACATTAAAAAAGAAGTCTAGCGGTGTAAAAGAAATATATAATAATATTAAAGCCGATTTAGAAATTTATGAACATTTAAAAGAGTTAAATGAACAACTAGGAAATAACAACGCATCAAAAGAAGCTCTTAAAATAAAAATTGAAACGATAGGCACTGTTAGTGATAAAAAACTTATTGAATTAGAAAACAAGGCAGGTAAATTAAATAAAATATTAGATTTGATGAATAAACTAGAAGAAATCAATGCCGGATTAGAAAAAATTAAATCCTCTAAAAAACACATTAAAAATTTTGATTTTAATAATCTTATTGACCAAAACAATACTGTTGTTTTATGCAAGAAATTATATTCTGTTATACAAAAACATAATGATATTGTACAAAAAATAAACACTAAATTAAAAGAAATAGAAAATAATAAAATTAAACTTCAAGAGACATGGGATAAAAATCCAACATGCCCTTTATGCGGTAAGGACAAGAAATGAAACAAATATTGTTTACTGTAGTAGGTGCATCTATAGCCAATGTTTTAACTTTTATATTATATCGGGGGTTTGTGAAATCGTATTTTGGACGGCAAGCGATAGAAGAAATAACGAGATGGTTTGATTCAATGTCTAAACACATGCGAAAACTAAAGAAAAACAAACAATGAAACTTCTATATTTTCAAGACGCACATTTAAAAGGTAAAAATAGTAGAAATAGACTAGGCAATTATTTTGATGATTGTTTGAAAAAGATAGATGAAGTTATCAAAATTGCAAAAGATAATAAATGCTCTGCTATTCTAGATGGTGGAGACCTATTTGAGTCTTACAATCCATCCTACAGTGTTCTAGATTCGTTGGCAGATAGAATCGATAAAGCAAAGATACATGTTTATTCTTTGTTTGGCAATCATTGTATGAACATAGGGCATATTAATAACACTGGATTATCTCATTTACAAAAAAGAAGTAAATGGTTTAAATCATTAGATAAACATTTTTATTTAGATGATACAAAAGAAAATATTATAATAAAAGGATTTGATTATTATTATGGAATAGAAGACGATATTAGAAATAATGGTCTTATGATTGAAGGTAAAGACACAGTGTGGAAGATAGCTATAACACACGCCACAATAACGGAAAATAAATTTTTTGAAGGTGTAAGTCATGTTACACCAGAACAAATTAAAACAAATTCGAACTTGGTGTTAATTGCCCATATTCATAAACCGTATAAAAAAGTTATAAATAACACAACATTTTTAAATATTGGTTGCTTGGGACGGGACAATATAGATGAAAATAAAGTAGAACCATCTGTATTGATTATTGATACAGATAAAAGAGACTATGAAATTATCAAATTAAAATCTGCCAAAAAAGGAAACGAAATATTTGATTTGTCAAAATATGAAGAACTTAAAGCAAGTAAAAAGGGCATTAAAGAGTTTCTGGATTCACTACGAGATGTCAATTTTCAAAGTCTTAATCTAGGAGAAACGATAACTAAAATAGGGAAAGAACAAAGGGTCGATAAAAACATTATCGATTATTTGTTGAATAAAATGGAGAATATAAATGAGTGATTATATAAGAGAAATCAAAACATTACAAGATAAATGTCAAAACAACAAGGATGAATTAATTAGATTACAAGAAAGAGAAAAGAGTTTAAAAGAAGAAAAGAATAAGATTTTAGATGAATTAAAAGAATTAAATATTGAAGAAAAAGATTTAGAAAATGTTATTAAATCAAAAGAAAGTAAACTACAAGCTGAAATAAAAAGAATCGAAACAGAACTACAATGAATTTAATTGGTATAGAGAATTCCATAAAAACGTTAGAAGAAAATGTTGCGTCTTTAAAAGGAAAAGTTGATTTATTAGAAACACAATATAATTCTTCTACCGACAAACTTGATGAACTTAAAAAAGAACAAGTATTAAATTCTAAATCAGTAGAATTGCTTAATATAATTCAAAAAGCTACAAAAGAGGTTATTCAAGACTTATTTCAAGACACAGTATCAAAGGCCTTGCAGTTTGTTCATCAAAATGACGATTATACGTTTGAATTAGAGTTTTCACGTCATGGTAACGTTCCTAAGATGTCTTTTTTGTTAAAAACCTCAGATATGCAGGAGTCTCATGAAATAGTTCACACAAGAGCAGGTGGTTCAAAAGACATTGTATCTTTGGCTTTAAGATTGGTACTATTAGAAGTTTCACAAAACAAAGGATTTTTGTTTCTTGATGAACCATTCAAAAGACTTGATAACGAAGAAACAACACAAAAGGCCATAGAATTTTTACAGGAAATTCAGAAAAATACAAATCGTCAATTGTTTATTATTACTCATAAACAAGATGTTATAGATAGTGTAAACAATCCAATAATCATAAAATAAACAGGAGAATTAACAATGGGAATTAATGCCGTTAAAAAATTTTTTGCAGACAAGAAACAAACAAAAACTCAAAAAGACCAATTAAATAAGATGAAAGAATATTATACTAAATTGAGATGTGGAGCAGAGTTTGTAAAAGCAATTCAAGCAGATTTGGCAAATCAACAAAACAAAATGAATAGACATGCAAGACGCAGATTTGAAAAATCATTAGTAAAGGGAGAGTTTACTCCGGAACTTGTTGATTTTTATAAAAACAATCTAGACAAAATTCTTGTTAGTGTGGATAAAAAACTTGAATCATTAGAAACCAAACCGGTTGAGGTTGATGCTGCTAAATTATATGAAGATGCTAAAAAGAAAGAGAGTAAATAATGTCAGATAACAAAAATAAAATTGGACAAATTGTATATTATGTTGATAATTATAAGGTGATTAAATGTACTATCGAAGCAATAAATATTAAATCGGATAGAAATTCAACTCAAACAACATACACACTTCAAACAGTTAAAAAAGAAAACGATAAACTAAAACAGTTTAATTCTGTTTCAGCAAAGTTTGTTAGTGATTTAAAAGTTGCTAAAGCAAGTGCATTAGCAAATTGGAAAACGATTACAGCACATGTTGAAAAAAGTTTAAAAAAATTAACAGATAAAGATTTTGACAATGCATAATCCGATTCCCTATAGAGTCGTTATTATAGGAAGTGGTTATAGCATTAGAGATAATTTGTGGAATACAAACATTGATAAATTACCTATTTGGAAAAAAATAAAAAATGAATTCACAATAGGAACAAATTTTACATATAATTGGTTTACACCAACAGTATTAATGTATGCAGATTATCAGTTTTATTTTAGTCAAAAAGAAAGTCTAAAGAATATTCCTTTAATTCTAGGAAAAACAGATGGTGCATATTTAAGAAAAGGTGCAATTGGTGTAGATAATAATGTTGTCTTGTTAAAAGAATGTGAAAGAAAACAGAAATTAATTTGGAAAGAACGAGAAATAGGACTTCATGCACATTATTGGGGAAAAGACGCATGGACAAAAGGCTGGTATTGTTATGATAAAGAAACAGAGATTTTAACCGAGCAGGGATGGAAATTTTTTAAAGACTTAAATAAAAAAGAAAAAATTCTTACATTAAATTCAAAAACAGATAAAATTGAATATCATTATCCAACGAATTATATTAAATATAAATATAAAGGAAATATGATTAGAGAAAAAAATAAAAAAATAGATTTATTAGTTACTCCAAATCATCGAATGTATATTAAAAAAGGTCATCATAGAAATCTTAAAAATTATTTCTTTGAGAGAGCGGATAATTTAGAAAAATATAAAGAAATAATTTACAGAGTAGGTATTCCGTACGAAGGAACATTTAAAAAATATTTTATGTTGCCAGAAGTCAATGTTAATACAAAATATTATAAACCAGCAAAAAAAATAAACATGAATTATTGGTTGCAATTTTTAGGATGGTATTTGAGTGAAGGTTCTTATTATTATGCAAAAAAAGGAAATTATAGAGTTTATATTTCGCAATCAGATAAAAAACCTAAATATTGTAAAGAAATTGAAAAAATAATAAAAAAATGTGGGTTTAAATATTATAAAGCAAAATGTAAAACGTGTAACAATTATGTTATACACAACAAACAACTGTTTACTTTTCTTAAACAATTTGGACATTCTCATGATAAATATATTTCAAGAGAGTTTTTAAATTTAAAACAAAATCAATTAAAATTGTTATTACAAACATTAGTTAAAGGAGATGGTTCTATAAATAAAAATACAGGGCAAATTTCATATTTTACCGCTTCAGACAGATTAGCAAATGATGTTAGCGAGTTATCTCTAAAATGTGATTATGTTCCGTATTCTTATAAACGAAGAAGCGGATTCAATAATTCGCTTGGGCATGTATTAAATATAAATAAAACACAAACCTTGTTAGTACAAAACAATATAAGAGAACGTGTTCCGTATGATGATGATGTTTATTGTGTTGAGGTTCCAAATCATGTTATATATGTTCGAAGAAATGGACATTCTTGTTGGTCTGGAAACTGCTCACAACTTATAGGTTTGAAAGCACTCAATATGGCTATTGCTCTAGACTGTAAGGAAATATATTTGCTTGGATTTGATGCTGGAGGAGATGATGAAAATCGAACTCATTTTTATTCAGATACAGAAAAAGGAAGTTATGTATGGAATGGAACAAAACATTGTGGTGTCGGAAAAACTCAAAAAGGATATTATAAAACAGGAAACTATAATAAATTAGAAGAATTAAATAAATATTGGTTTGAACCATTTGAAGATGAATTAAAAAAAGGAATTAAAATTTACAATGTATCTTTAAATTCTAATATCAAAACATTTCCTACAATAAGTTATAGTGATTTTTATAATAAACTTAATAGCATCAATAATTTAAATCAACATGAAATAAGAGAATACATAAAATTTAAATTGAGAGATAAAAATGATAAATAATAAATATAAAGGATATGTGTCATTTGATTTTGATGGTGTAATTGCTTCATATATTAGACCTTTTGTTGTTGATAAATTTGGGAAACCACAACACGCAATAATTGACACAATGAGATATTTGTCTAAAAAAGGATATTATGTTTTAATATTCACAGGACGACTTGAATCTCCTAAATTTGTTAAATGGTTAAAGAAACACAATGTTCCTTATGATGGAATTAATATTCAACCATTAAGTATGGCACAAGTAAACAACGGTAAACCATTTTTTAATGTTGTTGTTGATGACAAAGCTGTAAATTATCATTGGAAACATAATAAAAAATCTAGAGAAATTTTGATTTCTGAAATAGAAGAGAAATTAATATGGTCAAATGAATGATAAGAGGCAAAATGAAAATTAAATCTAATTATAAACCTATATTCTATTATTCTGTTATGACAGGAAATAGAGGAGATATGGCAATACGGGAAAGCATTGTTAGAGCTATTAAAGAGCAACTAAATATACCTTTTGCTTATTTTAATTTAAAATATGAAGAATTAACTGAAGATAGAATTTTACATCAAGTCAATAAAGAAGCTTCGGCATTAATGATTGCTGGAAGTGGTTTATACACAAATTATCCAACTTCTTCCGGTTGGTATTTTCCATGTAATACAAAGCTTTTTAACAAAATCGAAGTTCCAATTATGCTTGTTGGTTTAGGTAATAATAAAAATTTAAAAGGTAATATTTTAAACAAACCATTAAAAAAATCAACAAAACTAAGTATTAAAAAAATAAATCAATTAGCAAAAATATCCACAGTTAGAGACCAAAGAACTTATGACCTTTTAGACAATATTGGAGTATCGAATCATGATATTTGTTTAGACCCTGCGAGTTTTCTTAGAGTTCCAAAGGTTCCAAAAGAAAACAAAGTTGCTATTAATATTGCTCAACACTCTCCATTACTCGGTAGATTTGACGGTGGAGATAAAGGAAGAGCAATGAGAGAAAAACATCTTAATTATTTTGTTGAAATCTCTCGATATTTATTTGCAAAAAACTATCAAGTGGTATTTATTGCTCATGATGCCTTAGAGCAATCAGCTATTGATGATTTACAGAAAAAAGAACCACGAATTCAAGCCTTAAATACAGATAATATTGACGATATTTTAACAGAATACGCTAAATGTAAGTTTAGTATTGGAATGAAAATGCACTCTAATATATTATCATTTGCTTCTGGAACTCCTTTTATATCTTTGTATTATGATGTTAAATCCATTGAGTATCTTAAATTATTAATGGATGAAGAATTTGGACAGAGTATTTTTGATTTTAAGTTCGAAGAAATACAAGATATGATTAACAATCTTATAAATAATAATAATAAACTTTGTAATAATATTCAAAAGAAAAAAGAATTTCATGGTCAAGTTTTTTATAAAATAATTAAGGACATATGCGATATCATTCAAAACAATCACTCTTAAAGTATAATTCATTTCGATTAAAATCAGTGGCTAACCATTTATGGTTGCCTGAGAATGTCGAAGAACTTGCATCATTGTTTGCATCAATACCAGAGGCCCAAATTATTGCTGATGGAACAAATATATTATTAAGTCCGGTGATAAATCAAGTAATATGTTTAAACAAAATGCCATCTTATATCTTACAAACAGATAATAATTTTGTTGTTAGTGCAAACTGTAAAACACAAAAGTTTGTAAATCTATTAACTAAATTAAATATATCAGGAATTGAAACATTATATGGAATTCCTGGAACTATTGGTGGTGCAATAGTTATGAACGCTGGCTCAAAAGGAATAGAGATATCTAAACATTTAAATAGTGTAACAGTATTAACAAACAAGAAACAAATCAAAGTTTATACAAAAAAACAACTTAATTTTAAAAGACGATATTCGATTTTACAAACAAAGAAAAAATTGGTACTCTCAGCATCGTTTTGTTTTCCTAAAAAAGAAATTAACAGAAAACTGCTAAAAGAAACAATAGAATATAGAAAGACTTTACCAAAACAACCAAGTGCAGGTGGTATATTTCTAAATTGGTATTTACTTAAAGACTATTCGGATAAACTAAAAAATCTTTCATACAATGATGCTCAAGTTTCAAAATGTATAAATATTATTGTTAATAATGGAAATGCAAGTTATAGAGATGTTATAAGATTAATATCAAAAATTATGAATATAGTTTCTTATAAATTAAAATTGGAAATAAAACTAAAATGAAAGATATTATACCAAAAAATAATAATTTGAAGGCAACTGCTGTTTTACTTCGTTGGAAAAGAAATGACGAGTTAAAACAAATCATCGAAAATTTAAAACAACACACAGATTTAATTGATGAAATTATTGTTTGGGATAATCGTGAATCAAATATGTGTGGATATGGTAGATATTTAGCTACCTTAGAAGCTAAAAATGATATTATTTATACACAGGATGATGATTGCTTGATTCATAATATCCCCGAATTATTTAAAGCATATGATGATACCTGTATTGTAAACAATCTCAAAAAGCAACATTTAAAACTATATGCAAAATATAATCATACTTTACCTGGTTGGGGCATGATGTTTAATAAAAAATGGATAAGCTGTTTAAATAAATATATTCGAGTATATGGTGTTGATGAAATATTTCTTAGAGATACAGGTCGAATTTTCACGGGTTTATTTGGCAATTGGAAAAGTATTCTTGGTGATATTGAAGATTTACCATCAGCCACTGATAAAAAAATGGCTTTATATTTACAAGACAATCATTTAAAACGAAGAGATATAGCTGTGAAACGCATTGATATTTGTAATGCTAACCCTATTAAAGTTTGTAATTATAGGAGTTTAAAATAATGAAAATTTTAATTCTTTATAGATATTCAAAACTTAATTCATTTAATCATTTTTGTAATACTGATTTTTATCAGAAATTAAATACATTACCTAACGTGGAAGCAAAATTTTATGGTGTTAATATTCAACAAATTTATCCTTCTATGATGGTATGTGATTTTAATGCTGAATTAAAATTACTAGATATTTGGAAAAAATTTAATTTTGATGTTGTTATATTTGCAGGAAAAAATAGAACATTTTATGAATCAAATGAAAATAAATCTTGGATTCCAAAAGATGCTCAACATTTTCCTTGTTTTAAAATATTAATCGAACCTGATTTTCATAAATATCGAAAATTAACATGGTTTAAAGAAATGAAATTTGATTTAATTTTACATCGGCATCAAACAAATGTAACAAGAGCCGAAGAAGATTTTCCTAAAATGAAACATTTATGGTTTCCATTTTCTGTTGATACTAATATTTTTCATCCTAATAATATTAATAGAATTAATAAGGTCAGTTTTGTTGGAAATTCTAAATCAAAAAGTTATTATTTTCGCAAACAAGCTCTTAATTTGTTAGAACAAAATGATTTAATAGAAAATCAAGGATTGCAGTATGAAGAAGATTATATAAAAACTCTTCAACAGCACTCGATATATTTAAGTGGGTCGTCAATTTTTGGGATTGATTGTGCTAAAAACTTTGAAATTATTGCTAGTGGCGGTATTCTTTTAACAAATAAATGTTATAATGGTAGTAGTGATTTATTTAAATCTTGCTGTGTCACATATAAAAATTCTTTTTCAGATTTAATTACTAAAACTAATAACATTTTAAAAGATAAGAATAAACAAAAAAAATTAATTAAAAAAGGCATATCTATTATTCAAAAGAGACACACTCATTATCATAGATGTAAAGATTTATTAAAAATAATAAAATCTAATCTAATTAATAAATGTGTTCATAAATTAAATGAATCAATTGAGCCAACTGACGTTGTTTATATAATAGGTAATTTAACAGAAGATGCGTGGAAAAGATGGGAAAACTCTTATAATTCTTTAAAATTAAATAAAAACTTTAATACATGTGTGGCTGAAGTGGGTTTAACAAACAATCTTCAAAGAATCAAATCGTTTATTCCAGATGTTAAATATTATTATCAAGAGTCTGATTCGTTTGATGCCTCGATAGCAAAGAATCAAGCTTTTAAAGAATTAATTAAATCTAATTTATTTGTTTTTTTAGATGTGGATATGTTGGTTTCATCCGATTTTATTTCTAAAATTAATTTAGAATATCAAATCAATAAAAAAATCTTTATTTGTCCACATCATAGATTAATAGAAACTGACATAGTAGATTATGATACAATAATGAAGTCTATTTTAAATTTTTCAACTAGATTTTTTACTGGTTCGGGTGTATTAGTGTGTGATAAAGAAACTTATCAATTATTAAATGGATTTGATGAAGAATATAAAAAATGGGGTGGTAGAGATACTGATTTTTATCAGAGAGCAAAATTATTAAATAAATTTTTTGTGGCAATAAAAATAGAAACATTTCATCAATATCATCCAAGAGATATGGATGAAAATAGAAATAAACAAAGATGGCATTATCGAATGAATACCTGTAAAGAAAATTTGAATTTAATTTCAAAAATAAAAGGATTAATTGATAATAGATATGATAATCCATTAGAAATATTGATTAACAATAATATTTCGGTTTGTTTATTAAAACAAACATGTAGAGATTGGGTTATAAATAAAGAATTAAATTATCCTCTTTATTTAGGTGTATCAGATATAAACAAAGCAAAATCATTAACTAATCGCAATGTTATATTTGAATCAATGCCAAGAAAAACAAAAGAAATAACATATAATAAAAATAAAGTTAAAGTGCCATTGCCTTTAATTCCATATTTAACTCGTTTATATGGCAAGAATATATGGACACAAATAAAATGAAAAAAATAGGCTTATTAATTACAACATTTATTCGAGATAATTCACTTTATGAGTGTTTAGAATCAATATCTCAAAATTGGAATGATGTCTACTATGTCATAGTAATAGACCAAGGAAATTTTACAGATAAAAAGGATGTCTATTTAGAAGAGTATTTTAAAAAGCAAACAGGTGAATATATTAAAGTAGATTTTGATATCGGAGCATTACAGGCGAGGAACATTGCAATTAAAAGATTTAAAGAATTAAACATTCCATATATTTTAATGATGGCAGACAGTATTCAATTCAAATATAAATATGATTTTTCAAAAATAATATCGTTTTTAGAACAAGAAGAAAATCGTTTTTTATGCGGATTCAATTTAAAAAATAGAATTACATGGGAATGTGATTTAAAAAAAACGGATAAATTTGAATTAGATGCACCTAAACGCAATTCAATTTCTTATCAAGATGTATTTTTTCAACCAGTAGATATTTGTCGTAATTTCTTTTTAGCAAAAACAGAGTTATTTAAAGATGCATTATATGATGAAGATAGAAAATTGGGCGACCATGAATCTTCATTTTGGAGATTTAAGAAAAAAAGCTATAAATGTTTTTATAATAATACGATTGTTGCAGATTATAAAAAAGACTATTCAGGAGAATATTTTAAGTATCGCAAACGCTTTAATCGCATATATTTAAAACAAATGATGGCGAAATACAATTTAACTTCATGGGTTGTTTATTCTCAAGATTTAAAAGACAAGTGGAAAAAAGAGAAAAAGACTTGACAAATAGCACTTTAATGTGCTATACTTAAAGTAACAAGGAGATGAGATTATGAAACCGCTTACAGCTTATTTACGAGAAACAGATGAAAAAATAAAAATTATGGACTCTGCTTATATTCACGATGCAGATACTATTGTGTATTTAGTAAGATTTAAAAATAAAAAAGAACAAATATTCGACGAAGATGAACTAAAGGATATTAGATGAGCGAAAAATCAATAGACAAAATTGTAGACGATATAATTAAAAGATTA
>Ga0222694_1000176_pt1 | contig 16537 bp, 21 predicted proteins | sample AntAcemetage1333_FD_181145 | JGI IMG/M metagenome (GOLD analysis project Ga0222694, IMG submission 181145) | Saline water microbial communities from Ace Lake, Antarctica - #1333 | ecosystem: Environmental > Aquatic > Non-marine Saline and Alkaline > Saline | place: Antarctica: Ace Lake...
GCTTTAATAAAATATTCGTTATTTTTATTTTTATAGCTATTGCTATAGGATATGGGACAAGAAGTTGGAGTAATTTCTTTATTGTCCTCGCTGCATTCGGATTCATAAGATTCGTTTGGAAATTACTTACCTAAATTAAAAACACAAAGAGATGAGTCAATCTGAAATAATAAACCTATTAGAGAAAGAGGATAAACCATTATCGGTTGGAGAGATAGCTATATTGCTAAACGACAATCAAAAAAAGATTTCAAGATGTTTAGCGAGTATGTTAAAATATAGTGAGGTATGTTTTATTGAGATAGATAGAATTAAAGCTATGAAGACATATCATTGTAAACATAGAATGAGGTTGTGGTTTGTTAATGGCGATTGTTGATTTAGCAACTGGTAATATTACTGGATGTGAAAAAGGATCTAGAGTTTGGTGGCATGAGAAGGGCCACATTGCTTTTAGTAAATTAGAATTAGGTGCAAAGATTAATTATTGGCAGTATCATTTTATGATGACTGCAGTATTCTTTGGTTCATTATCATTACTTATTAATAGCACTGGTCTAAAGGTGTTCACTTTTCTTAACGCATTAGGGATGGTTTGTTCCTATATATATGAGGAAGTCTGGTGCTGGGTCTATTCTTTTAGGCATTATAAGTAGGTGATATAATATTTATATGGTTGGATTGTGCGAACTATTCTGTGGATTGTGCGAACTTTTAACCACACAATTCTATTAGTATGCCCGTTATTGTGCGTTTATAATTGAATATACCTATTTTCCTTAGGTATTTAGTCTCTATCAAGAGAATAACCCCATTTTTTTATTCTTTCTAGATGTTTACTAACCTCTCCTTGCGTTAAACCGACTAATATACCTATTTTCTTCTGTGTTTCACCCTTCATATACTCCTCAAGCATCACTTTTTGCTTCTCTGATAGGTCATGCCTAGCCAACTTGTCTGTTTTAGCCCTTTCGAGCTTCCTAAGCTGTTGAGTGAACTCCTCAGTTATTCCCATAAGGAATTTCTCCTTCTTATCTTCATATCTCTTAATCAAATCATCACTAGCCATACCAAAGGCCATTCTTTGTACCGTTACTATGCTCTCACCCTTTTTAACACGCATATATTTCCAATAACTCTTACCTGTGTGTTGATTAAGTTGATGACAGAGTGGTTTGACCTTACACAGCCCTAATTCAAAGTCAATCCCCACAGTTTCCATGTGCATGTGGGTTAATAGCCGAGCCTGTTTGCTCATCATACTAAGGACGGGCAAATTCATAAAAATACCAACATTCATGCTCCTAAACGATTGCAAAATATAGTTAAACATCTTCACAATTTTATTTTGCCAGTCCCCAGAACCAATATTGACTCCAGCTTCTTCCAGTATAAGTATTTCACCAGTTCTAAGTTCTCCAGAACTGATTCTTTCCATTAATTCAGCAACAGAGAAACAAACATTCTTAATTGGGAACTCTTCTTTAAACCTTCTCCGATGTTGTAGTTCTGCCTTACGAAGATCTAAATATGATTTGCCAGATCCTGTTGGCCCTGTAGTTACTCCAATGAAATTTTTGTTGCGGTTAAACCTATTATTAATATACCTCAAAAATATCTCTCCCTCTGGAAAGGTTGGTGCATGTATCATTCCCATTTAAGCCTCAAACATCTGAGCTTTATAATAATCTAACCTTTTTGTTAGCCTAGATAATTCAGCAAAGATACTCCTATACATTTCAATCTCAAACCAAACCAACTGCTCTTTTAATTCTGGATGAGTAATATGCCCTGGAATATTATAGATTCCTTTTTGATTCATAACTGTTTTAAATCCAGCTGGTTGTTTGTTCCAAGATTCTTCTTCTATCTTCGCTAATTCAATTCTTTTCTTTTCTATATCTTCCAAACATTCATTAATGTAATTATTAGCTTCATTATCGCTAGTATCATTATCTAAATCCCCAGCCATAATCATACAACAAGTTTTAACAGCTTCAATAAATCCTTTTCTCGTATCATCGACATAAGTTTTAATTGTATTTCCTTGCCTATCTGTTTTAGTGTTAAACCAACCTGGGTGCATCTCTCTTATCCCAGCTTCAAGTGCTTTCTTCATTGCTGTCATTACTAATGTCGAATGTGAGAATTGTTCGTCCTTATTAGAAGAGAAGTTTTCTATATCACCTATTTCAAAATCAGGCCCTTCATTAAAATCACCCATAAGATACATTTATAAATTTGATTTATATAAACTTATAAAATAAAGTATATTTAAATAACAATAAACTAAAATAAGAATGGAACTAGCTACAGAAATTTCTAATGAGCAAGGAGTAATTAATAGATTAACTGCCGAACTAAAACAAACAAGATTACCTGCAAGAACTATTAACTGGCAACATAATAACATCGGAGCCACAAAGGGAATAACTCAAAGAGTATTAGTTGTTAGAAAACAACGTAAGAAAATAAATTCTAGAGTTGATACTTTAAGAAGAAAGATAATGTCTTTAAGGAAAGCTATCCTTGGTGTGGAATGAATAAGATATTATTAATTGCGGTTGTTGGGTTGTTGTTGGTTAGTTGTAGTTTTATTTTATTAGGAATTTATGCAATCCCAGAACAAACTATTATTCTTAAAAATATTTCACCACAAATAATTTGTTATGGAGGAGGTTGTTAATGGGAATTTGGGATAAAGTAAAAGAAGTTTTTACTGGACCAGAACAACCTAAACGTATTACAGTACCTACAACAAAGTACCCAAAAGATTATGACAGTTCAAAACCAGATTCAGGTTATACAATAGAGACTTCCAAATATGGAACAACAATAAAGAGAAGTGATTTTAAAAGTAAAAGAAGAGGCGGTGGAGGTTCTAGCGGAGGCGGAGGTATAAGTGCAGCCGAAGTAGAACGAAGACAACAAGCAGAAATAGCACGTCAAGCAGAACTAAAAAGACAACAAGAAGAAGCTCGTAAACTTAGAGATCAAATAAAAGAGGGGAAAGAACAGAAGGCACAATCTCAAACTATTTCTGGACAGGTAAATATTAAGGAAGATAAAAAAGGATTTAATGAAAGCTTCGGAACTATTCAAAATCAAGGAATTAATAATGTTCCATTTAACGCACAAGTTTATACTTCTCCAACAATAGAAGAGAGAACAACTGGTTCTTTTGTTGCAGATGGTAAAACTATTCCGACAACAAGTTTCTTTTTAATTGAGCCACCTAAATATGGAAGTGGTGGTGGAGCAGTTAAAGAAACTAAAGTTTTCCCATCTTCTATTACTCCTTCTGGTGCTGTGTTTTCTATTGAAGGTTATGAAGATGTAACAATAGAAAAAGAACATATTGCAGGTGGAGAACCCAGAACATTATTTGACAAAACTAAATCTGTAGCTGTTGGTGCATATGAGAAATCAGAATCAGCATTAAGAAAAACTTTTACTGATCCATTGGCATCTTTTATTGTTGAAGAAACAAAAGGGACTTCTTTCGGTGGAGAAACTGGGCTAACATTAGAGAAAGCAAAATCAAACATTAGAGAAAGTACAGAATTTTTAATATCTGGAAAATATCCAAAAGTTTTAGCTAGAGGTGGAGAGATTATATCTGGTGCTGGAATAGGAATCGTCGAGGATGTTAGATATAAACCAGGAAAGCAGATAGCCATTCTTGCAGCGACAGTAGGTATTGGTTATGGTGCAAGTGCTATAACCGTTGGTGCTACTTCAGCTTCAACTGCTTTGTTTGGTGCAAGAGCTGGAGTTTATACTGGAGTTGGATTAAAGACGGCACAGATTGGAGCTGGTGTTGTTTTGGGTGGAGGATTTGCTATTAAAACTGGAACAGCAATTAAAGCAAAAGTAAAGGAAGGAGATTATCTTGGTGCTGGTTCTATTCTTGGAGTTGCCAGTAAGGATATTGGTATTGGTGCTTATGGATTTAAAAGTGGGCAGAAGTTGTTTTCTCAAACAAGAGGATGGTGGGCTACAAGAGGAAGAAGTGAATTGAATATACAACAAGGAGATTATCCACAAGCTCCAACTTCAAAACAATTAAAGATGTTCCAAGAGAATGTTATAAAAGAATTAGGGACAAAGCCAGGGGCGTTCCATACTACCTCAGACGTTTTTTATAAGGGTGGAAAGATAACCCCGCAAGCTGGAACTTCTGAACTGCCAGGGCTTTATGGTTCTACACAAATATCAAGACCATTCGCTAAGATTTCTGGTAGTGGAGATAAAGGAAACATATTAACTGGAGTAACAAATTGGAAGGATTGGTTTAAAGTTTCAGGACGGCCAGGAGTTGCTTATTTGAAACCAGAAAGTTTCAGATATTCACAAGCGGTTAAATTCCCAAACATAATTGGAGAACAGAAGTTTAGTTATAGATTTATAAAACCTGCGAAGGCTGGAGTTGCTGATGTTCCGCTTATTAAGTCAGAGATTGAAGCAATTTTTAGAACTGGTGCAGGAGAATATGGGTTTACTTCAGGAAAATATTATACAACTATTAAAGGAGTTAGAGTTCCAATAGATGTTTTTGGATATTCAGGAACTCCTGGAACAACAGCTACGCCAATATTAAACTTACCATCAACACCAACTTACTCTGGATTATCTGCTAAGGGATATTATTCTGGAGTTCCAAGTTCATCATTAAGTCCAGCTTTCGGTATAACTACAAGTCTTATTTCTTCATCAAGTAGTTCTAAAATCTTCCCTTCATCATCGGCTTCATTAATTAGTTCATACAAACCATTATACTCTTATGGTTCTAGTTATTCTAAACCCTATGGTTCTTCGAGTAATCTATTTGGAAGTTCTAGTAGGGCTTTTGGGAGTTCATCACAAAGTTCTGGTTCATCGAGTAGTTTAAGTTATATTTATGGTGGTTCATCTTCAGGTTCTAGTTCTTTTAGTGGTTTACTTCCAGGAAGGCCTGGTGGATTATTACCAAAATTTCCAAAATATAAAGAGAAAACAAAGAGAAAGATTAAACTATTTAAACAGCCAACAAAATTTCAAACTTCTTTTTCAGGCTCGATTCTAAACCTAAGAATTTCTAAACCAGGCATTGCAGCTGGAGCTTTGAGTGTTCGAGGAATAGTCAAACCTCCTAAAAAAAGAGTAGTGAGAAAACCAGTTGGAAAACAATCGCAAAAGAAAAGAAAAAGGTTCTGGTGGGAATAAATCATTTAATATTTTCCGCTTGTTAGCGGTTTGTTACGTTGTTTGGGGTGGGTCGCTTAGCCCACCCCTTTTTTTATTTTCTTTAGATAAATTTATTAATTGTAATCTCGTGTAGTTAATATGAAAGAAACATTTTGGGAATTTAGTAAAGGAAAGATAGTTTGGTATTATTTGTTGGTTATTGCTGTGGGTTACTTTACTGGAGTATTTCAGAACACTACAGGGGATATTTATGTTTATGTTGGAAGTATGAGTGGTTTGTTAATTACTCCTTTAATCGTTTTGTTTATTCAATGGGTGTGTGGTGGGAAGAAAATCAGGATAGGAAGTGATGACAGATAAGCAATTTTATATCGCCATAGGGATAATATTAGTTTATACAACCTTCTTTGGAATATTGATAGCTCAATGGATTATGAGTAAACTTTAATTAAAAGGTAATGTTTATACTCTATCTTGGGTGGGGGGATTAGGCATAAACATTACCTACACAAAAGGTTTAAATAATGTTATAGGCATAGAATATCATGGGTTTTAAGCAGAGATATGAGAATCTAAAGCCGAAGTTCTTATCAGATATATCTATATGCAAAACCAACAGGGATTTATTCGAGAAGTATTTTATATGGCATGAGAAAAAACTAATTTCTAGGAATGGACTTAGGGAGTTGGATGAAGGTTGTTGTAAAACTCTCTATGGTTATATTATGAATTTTAAGAATATCAATAAGTGGTTCGAGAACAAACCCCTAAAAAATCTTACAAAGAAAGACTTAACAAAAGTATGGGAAGATTTGGAGAGTGGGAAGATATGCAAAGCGGATGGCGAATCATACGAAGACAGAGCAAGTTATTATTCTAAAATCTTTAAGGCAAAACTATTTCAGATGATTGGTAAATATGATATGGCTGTTGAAGTATTTGAGTTTTGGAGACCTACAAAGAATAATGACAAGGTTAAGTTTTTTGAAAAGAAGGATTTTGATAGTATGCTTTTATATGCAATTAAACCAGAACATAAACTTTTATTGAGTTTGCTTTGGGATATAGGAGAGAATGTTTTTTCTATCCTACAACTACAAAAGAAAGAAGTTAGAGAACACACCAACGCACAGGGCGAGAAAGAATATTTGATAACATTAAAGAATGAGAAGATAAAGAGAAGTCGAACAGCAAGAACAGAGCCAACGAACTATCAAGAGACAGCAAAATTAATAGAGACTTATTTAAAAAATGGCAAAAGGGAATTTGTCGAAGCTCCCAACGGGAAAGAGATTTATTGGAAGTGTAAGACAACAGACGGAAAGAAACACAAGACCAGAGTTTATGGGAAGTGGATAGTTAGACCTTTTGAGGACAACGATTTATTATTTGAGTTCGGGACAAAACAAGCCGAACAAGTGTTAAGACGAATTGTTGATTTATCTGGAGTTGTATGTTTACCAGATGGGGAAAGGCCAACGCTAAAAGATTTTAGATCCTCCATGTGTTGCTATTTACTTTCGGAGGGGTGGAGTACAGACGAAGTAAGAAGTAGATTAGGACACAAACCTAGCAGCAAGGCTATTGATAAATATGCGAATTATCTCGCTATTGGTAAGGGTGGAGCTAAAAAGAAATTATATGACAGCGATTTATTAAAGGTTAAAGGTAAGCTTATAGAAAGTGAACAGCGAGAGAAATTATTAGATATGAGATTAAAGGGGCAAAAATCAGAAGTGGAAAATTTAACAATCAAAGTTGATAGTCTTTTATCGGGTGGCTATGAGAAAGAGATGGAGAAAATATATAAACAATTTGAACAGCGACGGAAAAAGAAGTAATCAACTTATTTGAAGAGGGAAAGACACAGAAACAAATAGCTAAAATATTTCATGTTGGAAGAACAGTTATAGCTATGAGGATTAAAAGGAACCCTTTATTAGTAAAGTCAATTATTGACAAAACTAATATATCGACGGTGAACGAATTATTAGAAGGTAAAAAACAAAGTGAAGTAGCTAATAATTATGACATAACCCAGGGCAGGGTGTCTCAAATATGGGGAGACTTCCAAAATGAATTATTAGAGAAATATAATAATGGAATATCAAAACAAACCCTAATAGAAGAACAAGTTGAGAAAGGAATTAACTTAACTATGGAAAGTTTAAATGAGATTATTCCCGAAGATTTTAATAAATTAATCATAGGTGATTGTTTAAAAGAACTTCGGATTGATAAAGAAATTCATACAAGACCATCTCCTTTCAAGTTGTGGCTATTTGAATATTTTTAGCGACAGCGAGGGTAAAGGGAGAAAAAGGGCTAAATCTCATAAAATTAAAGGATAACTCAATATCCGATACATACTAGGAATGAATAAGAAATTAGGGCATGACGTGAAGACGGAATCCGACCCGACGTTCGTTATAACTATGGCTAATACAAACAAAGAAGATAAGGACTTGATAACAAAGTTCATAGATTCGATTCATCAAGAAATTGCAGACGCAGACGCAGTTTTATTTAGAGAAATTTCTCCAATCGGAAACTCCGCCCATGTGATTATTCCAAAAGAATATATCGGGAAACATGCTCGGATTATTATTAATTCTAAAAATGTTGAAGGTAAAATTGAAATAAGAAAATGTAACCAGGATAAAAAAACTTATTGATTTAATAATCAAAGTTGATGAATTATTATCTGGTGGTTATGAGAAAGAGATGGAGAAAATCTATAAACAATTTGAACAGCGACGAGAAAAGAAAGAAGGTTAAACTTAGCAGACTTCGAGGAGTGGAGTTATATTAAGGCTGTTGCTGTTAGTGAGGGTTGGGTTCATAAAAAAGATAGTGAACACAGAAAAGGAGAAGTAAATTTACAAGAAACGCAAGCCGCCATAGGGGTGGAATATAGAAGATTAAGAATGTTACAAGCAACTTTTGAAAATACAACAAAGGAACTTCAGAAGGCAGTTAGAGAAGGTAAAATAAAAACTAGCGACGCACAGTCTATTTCGTCATTGGATAAAGATGAACAAAAGAAATTAGCAAAAGAAGCATTATCTAGAGATGAAGGAATGAGAAGAACGGAGATTCGTTCTACAATAAAAGAAATCAAAGCAGATAAAATTAAAGAAGAATATGGTGTTGACAGTTTTGAGTTAGAAGAAACAGAGCAAGATATTGTGAATGAATATTTGACAAAATTATCAGAACTTAGTGAGGTTCATTCTAAATTAAAAAAGAAAGGATTTGAAATGTTTGATAATTCTTCCCTAAAGAGAATAACAACATCTTTTACATTGAGAGCATCCCACCTGATAGACTTTTATAATTATGGAATTAAACCAGACCAGAGATTTTTAAAATTGGTGAAATATGGCAAAGGACTACCTAAAGAATCTTAAAGTATCAGTTGGAGATATTATAAGGAAATATGCGAAATGGAATTATATCACAGTTGGGGAAATCAGGGATTTAATAAAGAAGGATGAAGATTTTATATGGGATAGTAGAGTTAGGGAAGAACTAGCAGATAATTATGGAATTTTAAGTCATATTACTTCAGCTATAAATTCATTAAGAAAGGGGGATAAGAATGGGAATAAGTGGAGTGGAGGTTTGCCAATAATTTCGGGGAAGCATGGTGATGGATATACTTGGGCTGGAAATTTTAAGAGATCGGATATAGTAGATGTTTGGTGTGATAAGTTTGATGAGAATGAGAAACGTAAAAAAATTCCGATTAGTGAAAAACAAATAGATGATCAATTATTTTTAGAATTATTAAAAAAAGCAACAAAGGCTGAGATGAAAGGAAATATAGAGCCAGAAATTAGAAAGAAGTTGTTAGTTGTTCAAGAAAAATATAAAATTAAAAAGAAGATAGCAATGGTTCAATGAGAAAAAGAAAGGTGAAGATTAGGAAATAAAATGGAAATATTTAAATTAACTTTAGGATTAGATACAATAAGAGAAGACCCAGAATTTGAATGGATAGAATATTTTTCAACAAAAGAAAAGATGATGGAATATGTAAAAAAATATAAATCGGAAGATTGGAGTTTTGAAGTAATAGAATTAGATAAACATGGAGAGATTTTGGAGTTAAAATGAGAAAAAGAAAAATAGCTAAATACGGTAACGCAGATATAATTCGCCTTAAACCTAAAGATAAAGAAGATTTAGATTGGGAGTATGGTGATGAAGTTGATATTGATAAGTGTGAGAAGGTAAAAAAATAAGTAGTCTTTTATTTAACTAAGTCTTTTCTCAATATTTTTTTCATTTTTAACCACACAATTCTATTAGTATGGTCTCGCAGTTAGTTTTAATATGTGATTATGCGTTTTTTCTAACGAAATTAGTCTCTATCAATGCTATATCCCCATTTTTCCATTCTTTTTAGGTTTGCAGACACGTCTCCTTGCGTCATATCTACTATAGTTGCTATTTCCTTCTGTATTTTACCCTCTATATGTAGTTCAAGCACCTTTTTTTGCTTGTCAGATAAGTCATGCCTAGCCAACTTGTCTGTTTTAGCCCTTTCGAGCTTCCTAAGCTGTTGAGTGAACTCCTCAGTTATTCCCATAAGGAATTTCTCCTTCTTATCTTCATATCTCTTAATCAAATCATCACTAGCCATACCAAAGGCCATTCTTTGTACCGTTACTATGCTCTCACCCTTTTTAACACGCATATATTTCCAATAACTCTTACCTGTGTGTTGATTAAGTTGATGACAGAGTGGTTTGACCTTACACAGCCCTAATTCAAAGTCAATCCCCACAGTTTCCATGTGCATGTGGGTTAATAGCCGAGCCTGTTTGCTCATCATACTAAGGACGGGCAAATTCATAAAAATACCAACATTCATGCTCCTAAACGATTGCAAAATATAGTTAAACATCTTCACAATTTTATTTTGCCAGTCCCCAGAACCAATATTGACTCCAGCTTCTTCCAGTATAAGTATTTCACCAGTTCTAAGTTCTCCAGAACTGATTCTTTCCATTAATTCAGCAACAGAGAAACAAACATTCTTAATTGGGAACTCTTCTTTAAACCTTCTCCGATGTTGTAGTTCTGCCTTACGAAGATCTAAATATGATTTGCCAGATCCTGTTGGCCCTGTAGTTACTCCAATGAAATTTTTGTTGCGGTTAAACCTATTATTAATATACCTCAAAAATATCTCTCCCTCTGGAAAGGTTGGTGCATGTATCATTCCCATTTAAGCCTCAAACATCTGAGCTTTATAATAATCTAACCTTTTTGTTAGCCTAGATAATTCAGCAAAGATACTCCTATACATTTCAATCTCAAACCAAACCAACTGCTCTTTTAATTCTGGATGAGTAATATGCCCTGGAATATTATAGATTCCTTTTTGATTCATAACTGTTTTAAATCCAGCTGGTTGTTTGTTCCAAGATTCTTCTTCTATCTTCGCTAATTCAATTCTTTTCTTTTCTATATCTTCCAAACATTCATTAATGTAATTATTAGCTTCATTATCGCTAGTATCATTATCTAAATCCCCAGCCATAATCATACAACAAGTTTTAACAGCTTCAATAAATCCTTTTCTCGTATCATCGACATAAGTTTTAATTGTATTTCCTTGCCTATCTGTTTTAGTGTTAAACCAACCTGGGTGCATCTCTCTTATCCCAGCTTCAAGTGCTTTCTTCATTGCTGTCATTACTAATGTCGAATGTGAGAATTGTTCGTCCTTATTAGAAGAGAAGTTTTCTATATCACCTATTTCAAAATCAGGCCCTTCATTAAAATCACCCATAAGATACATTTATAAATTTGATTTATATAAACTTATAAAATAAAGTATATTTAAATAACAATAAACTAAAATAAGAATGGAACTAGCTACAGAAATTTCTAATGAGCAAGGAGTAATTAATAGATTAACTGCCGAACTAAAACAAACAAGATTACCTGCAAGAACTATTAACTGGCAACATAATAACATCGGAGCCACAAAGGGAATAACTCAAAGAGTATTAGTTGTTAGAAAACAACGTAAGAAAATAAATTCTAGAGTTGATACTTTAAGAAGAAAGATAATGTCTTTAAGGAAAGCTATCCTTGGTGTGGAATGAATAAGATATTATTAATTGCGGTTGTTGGGTTGTTGTTGGTTAGTTGTAGTTTTATTTTATTAGGAATTTATGCAATCCCAGAACAAACTATTATTCTTAAAAATATTTCACCACAAATAATTTGTTATGGAGGAGGTTGTTAATGGGAATTTGGGATAAAGTAAAAGAAGTTTTTACTGGACCAGAACAACCTAAACGTATTACAGTACCTACAACAAAGTACCCAAAAGATTATGACAGTTCAAAACCAGATTCAGGTTATACAATAGAGACTTCCAAATATGGAACAACAATAAAGAGAAGTGATTTTAAAAGTAAAAGAAGAGGCGGTGGAGGTTCTAGCGGAGGCGGAGGTATAAGTGCAGCCGAAGTAGAACGAAGACAACAAGCAGAAATAGCACGTCAAGCAGAACTAAAAAGACAACAAGAAGAAGCTCGTAAACTTAGAGATCAAATAAAAGAGGGGAAAGAACAGAAGGCACAATCTCAAACTATTTCTGGACAGGTAAATATTAAGGAAGATAAAAAAGGATTTAATGAAAGCTTCGGAACTATTCAAAATCAAGGAATTAATAATGTTCCATTTAACGCACAAGTTTATACTTCTCCAACAATAGAAGAGAGAACAACTGGTTCTTTTGTTGCAGATGGTAAAACTATTCCGACAACAAGTTTCTTTTTAATTGAGCCACCTAAATATGGAAGTGGTGGTGGAGCAGTTAAAGAAACTAAAGTTTTCCCATCTTCTATTACTCCTTCTGGTGCTGTGTTTTCTATTGAAGGTTATGAAGATGTAACAATAGAAAAAGAACATATTGCAGGTGGAGAACCCAGAACATTATTTGACAAAACTAAATCTGTAGCTGTTGGTGCATATGAGAAATCAGAATCAGCATTAAGAAAAACTTTTACTGATCCATTGGCATCTTTTATTGTTGAAGAAACAAAAGGGACTTCTTTCGGTGGAGAAACTGGGCTAACATTAGAGAAAGCAAAATCAAACATTAGAGAAAGTACAGAATTTTTAATATCTGGAAAATATCCAAAAGTTTTAGCTAGAGGTGGAGAGATTATATCTGGTGCTGGAATAGGAATCGTCGAGGATGTTAGATATAAACCAGGAAAGCAGATAGCCATTCTTGCAGCGACAGTAGGTATTGGTTATGGTGCAAGTGCTATAACCGTTGGTGCTACTTCAGCTTCAACTGCTTTGTTTGGTGCAAGAGCTGGAGTTTATACTGGAGTTGGATTAAAGACGGCACAGATTGGAGCTGGTGTTGTTTTGGGTGGAGGATTTGCTATTAAAACTGGAACAGCAATTAAAGCAAAAGTAAAGGAAGGAGATTATCTTGGTGCTGGTTCTATTCTTGGAGTTGCCAGTAAGGATATTGGTATTGGTGCTTATGGATTTAAAAGTGGGCAGAAGTTGTTTTCTCAAACAAGAGGATGGTGGGCTACAAGAGGAAGAAGTGAATTGAATATACAACAAGGAGATTATCCACAAGCTCCAACTTCAAAACAATTAAAGATGTTCCAAGAGAATGTTATAAAAGAATTAGGGACAAAGCCAGGGGCGTTCCATACTACCTCAGACGTTTTTTATAAGGGTGGAAAGATAACCCCGCAAGCTGGAACTTCTGAACTGCCAGGGCTTTATGGTTCTACACAAATATCAAGACCATTCGCTAAGATTTCTGGTAGTGGAGATAAAGGAAACATATTAACTGGAGTAACAAATTGGAAGGATTGGTTTAAAGTTTCAGGACGGCCAGGAGTTGCTTATTTGAAACCAGAAAGTTTCAGATATTCACAAGCGGTTAAATTCCCAAACATAATTGGAGAACAGAAGTTTAGTTATAGATTTATAAAACCTGCGAAGGCTGGAGTTGCTGATGTTCCGCTTATTAAGTCAGAGATTGAAGCAATTTTTAGAACTGGTGCAGGAGAATATGGGTTTACTTCAGGAAAATATTATACAACTATTAAAGGAGTTAGAGTTCCAATAGATGTTTTTGGATATTCAGGAACTCCTGGAACAACAGCTACGCCAATATTAAACTTACCATCAACACCAACTTACTCTGGATTATCTGCTAAGGGATATTATTCTGGAGTTCCAAGTTCATCATTAAGTCCAGCTTTCGGTATAACTACAAGTCTTATTTCTTCATCAAGTAGTTCTAAAATCTTCCCTTCATCATCGGCTTCATTAATTAGTTCATACAAACCATTATACTCTTATGGTTCTAGTTATTCTAAACCCTATGGTTCTTCGAGTAATCTATTTGGAAGTTCTAGTAGGGCTTTTGGGAGTTCATCACAAAGTTCTGGTTCATCGAGTAGTTTAAGTTATATTTATGGTGGTTCATCTTCAGGTTCTAGTTCTTTTAGTGGTTTACTTCCAGGAAGGCCTGGTGGATTATTACCAAAATTTCCAAAATATAAAGAGAAAACAAAGAGAAAGATTAAACTATTTAAACAGCCAACAAAATATCAAACGAGTTTTTCAGGTTCGATTCTAAACCTAAGAATTTCTAAACCAGGCATTGCAGCTGGAGCTTTGAGTGTTCGAGGAATTTTGGATTCTAAAAAGAAGAAGAAATATAATTCTATCTACTAATAAAAATTTCCTTACCTTACAAAACTATAGAATTATAAGTATATATAAATAAAATTCTGGTAATCTAACCATGCAAGAACAAATGATTCCTCAAGAACAATACCAATCTGTCCCAGTTTCTTCTGATGAATTATATGCAAACGCAGTTCAAGAAGATAAGATAAAAAATATCATTTCTCAATTAGATCCAGAGAACCAATTAAAAGAAATTGAAATGAGGATAAGAGGATATAAGAAAAATGTATTCACAAGAGATTGGGAAAAGATAGACCCAGATTCTCCAGAACCTCCTAAGTTATTAATCTCTAGGTTCATCTCTTATTTATCTTCTATTATGAATCAGAATACTACACAAGGAAACTTATCCGATAGACAAATAAATGCTTTGATGGCTCAGGCCATTAATTATGTGGCTGATGAGTTGGATGGTAATTCTACAATATATAACTTAGATAATAACTATACTGAAAGAACAAGGATAGGCCACATAATGTTAAACTCTATGTTCTTTACTTTGAACCGTTCATTGAATGGGCAAGAGGCTAAAAGAATGTGGAAGGCAATGTCTTTAAGTGATAATCTTACACAAGATAACAAGGGTAAATTTTCTGAGGCATTAAAATTTTGGAAATAATGGTAAAGAAAATAATAGCTAAAACAAAAATAAAGAGAGAGAAAGGATTTATTTATTTTACTGGGACAGATGAGTTAGGCAACCTAACTATAATGAGTTCAGATAGAAAGAAAAATGTAGAGGTGAAAGATGAAGAATAAATTAATTGATAAACTAAATAAGAAAGATAAAGAAGAATTGTTATCTAGGATTAAGGAACAAGAAGATAAATCTTATTATGGTCATGGATTTTCATTTTTAAATATGTTGTGTAAATATACTATTTTACTTCTTGTATTAATCCCGTTATGGTTCATTGCTTTTGAAAATGGACATAATTATTTATTCATTACTGCTATGAGTATATTTCTTATAGTCGCTAAGGTTATTATATATGGTGCTGTCTTTGGTTTTTTATTAGACTATATAATATTTTTTATTAGACGTATTAAAATAATTAGGATTAAGAAAGAATACTTTGAGGTTATCCCTAAAAGAAAATGAAGAATAAAACATGTATGATTTGTAAACTTGGAATAGAAATTGACAAAGAACAATTTGTCGAGGTTAAACATTATGAGAAGAAAGACGTTATTCTTTCAAAAGGATATTACCATATTAAATGTTATAGAGATAGATTAAATGGTAGTGAGAAAATGAATAAATTACAATCAGCAGCTCTTAGTTTTATTAATGGAGCAAAGAAAAAAGTCGGCATTAAAGATGAGCAAGAGGTTATTATTATCTGATGGGAATGAGTGATATAACCAGTAAGCTGCCATTTATTGGTGGTGAGGGTGGAGGTAGTAATATTATATATCTTTTAATAGGTTTTGCGGTATTATTAATATGCGGGTTTGCTCTTTGGTGGTTCTTAAAGAAAAGAAAAACATGGAATATAAAAGTTGAGTTTAAAATTCCTAGAAACATAAAGAAGGTTAGAACAAAAGAAGGAACAATAAAAATAATTGGTACACTAAATAAAGAATGGGGAAAAGGATTTTATGATGCGAAAAAGGGTTCTGTTTTTATAAAAAGAAAAGGAAAAAAAGCAGTTGCTATGAAACCATTCGACGTTAAACAATATCTTTCAACTGGTAATATTTTAACCGTTGTTCAAACAGGTATTGAAGATTATAGACCAATTAGAGATGAGAGTTATATAGAATTAAAAGATATTGATGGTTCTGAAGGTGCTTTAGTTCAAGCAGTAATTGATACATCAGAGAGTAAGTCGTGGAAGAATACCTTTGAGAGAGAAGCTAAAATGACTTATTCTATTAAGAATTGGATAGCAGAACATGGTGCTTTAGTTGCTATGGGATTAGTTTTATTAATGAACCTTATAGGATTTTCAATAGTAATAGCTCGTATGCCTAAATAAAGTATATTTAAATTGTAATCTTATTAATTATTTATGAAGAAGTATATAATGTTCTTAATGATAGTTTTAATGTTAGGATTTGTGAGTTCGGAAGTAAATGATTATTCACCAGTAAAGCAGAATGATTGTGTTTTATTAAAACAAATCTGTGCATCGTGTTCTTTCACTAATGTTTCTCTAACTTATCCTAATTCAACATTGGCTTTAAATAATGTTCCAATGGTGGATTCTGGTGGAGCTTTGTGGACTTATGAGTTTTGTAATACTACTGGGCTTGGAAGATATGATATTAATGGAGTTGGAGATTTAGAGGGAGTTAATACTGGGTTTGATGTTTTATATTTTATAGTTAGTCCTTCTGGGAGTGTATTAGATTCCGCAAGTTCAACAACTTTATTTGGTTCATTGCTGGTTATGTTAATTCTTTCTGTTGTTTTTATTATTATGGCTATGAAAACTGAAAGTTTGGCAGCTAAACTTACATTATATTGTATCGCTGGTATAGGATTTATAATGGTTATCTTATATACTGTAGTAACAATCCAACAAGTATTGTTTGGATTTGATAGTATAGTTAATGCCATAGAAACATTGTGGGTTGTTTCAAAGAT
>Ga0222694_1000185_pt1 | contig 15987 bp, 13 predicted proteins | sample AntAcemetage1333_FD_181145 | JGI IMG/M metagenome (GOLD analysis project Ga0222694, IMG submission 181145) | Saline water microbial communities from Ace Lake, Antarctica - #1333 | ecosystem: Environmental > Aquatic > Non-marine Saline and Alkaline > Saline | place: Antarctica: Ace Lake...
GTCTATTCCTAGAAGTTTTCTGAATGGCAAACCTAACGCCCAATGATTAAGACCTGAAATAATAGGTTTTTGGTATTTAGCAAATAGGTGTTTTATGTCGTTCATTTTAATAACCAGCAATTACTAAATTCGATATTCTTCATTAGTTAGCCATTGCATTTTTTATTCCTTTACGGCATTGCAAATTCCAACCTAGTAATAAGACCGCTTGGTCCTGTACTTTGGACAGAATCAACATCAATTCTAATTATTATAAAATTATGGTTTCACAAACCCCAACTGCACAACTAATCCTTTTGCAACTGTTTCGGTTGTTAGGCCGTCCACATCCACGTTGATTTGATCTCCGGTGTTAACGTCATCTTGTGCTGCATCCACAACTGCTGGCGTGGCTGCGGTTGAACTATCTACTCCATCAGCGTCAATCGTAAGGGCTGTACTCAGCATATCTACATCACAAGCCGAACGTGTTCTTCTTAACTGAACATTGGTTGTTCCGGAAGCCGTCCCTGCCGTTGACACACAAGCCGCCACGCTATTTAAATTAAAACCATTTAACTCTTCGGGTACTCGCAAAAAGAACTTACCATTTCCAGAGGCGGTATCGGATCCGGGAGCAACAACTTGAATAACTGCTTTTCTCGGCATTTGTATAACTCCTGAGCCTTTAGGTTTTAACTCCAAATTTACGTTTGTTTCGCCGGTTGCTTCTAAAAGCGGCCCCCCTCCGATTGCTGCATTAGAAATGGTTAGCTCATTAACTGCTGAGGCGGTCTGCCCGAATTTCAGCAATTCATTATCATTAGCGTCCCTTAATGCTCCGTTGGCAAGCAAATCAAAATTAGAACCTTGAACTACGCCGGAAGCGGTTATATTACAAGAAGTAATATTAGTGTGCATTCCAGCTTGGCAATGCTCAATCAATAAGCCATCTATCAAATCGTTCAAATCTTTAGCATTCCAAATCATTTCTACCACCGGCGATGTATGGGCTTGTTCTGTTGAGCTATCTGCGCCCCTGGCAGTAATATTAAAATTCCCCCCGCTGATTGTGCCGATTATCCTCTCCATTTTAGTTGGGGTTTCTGTTCCGCTTGAGTCAACACGGTCAAAGGTTAAAGTAATTTTTGTGCTGGTCGGCAAGCCGACTACCGAAGCCGGAGTAATAGTTTCTCCTGTTCCGGTTGAAAAAGAATTTGCCGTTGAGCTATAAAGGCTCTTGTATTTTCGGTAATAATCTGCCATATTTTCCTCCTTAAATTTTCCAGCTGGAAGGTGCGTTAGTTCCCACCTTGTTGCCTTCAATTATAATACTTTGCAAAATATAATCACTATCAAAACCACTAGTTGTTAATCTTAATTGAATATCCCTTAGCTTTTTCCTAACCTTAACATAATGGGGATCAGAACTATCTGAGAATGTTGACGGCGTTCCATCAGTATCCCCCATTTGAACATTACCCATTAAATCATAACCCATTCCGGTATTAGAACTCTGACTTGTGATAGTAGCTGTTTTCAAAGATGTAAAAGGGTCATTTTTTTCTGTTCCTGATACTTCAAAGTTAATCGCTCCCCTCGGATTGCCTAATTTTAAGTAAACTTTATCCACTTTTAAAAAATCTTTCCAAAGTTTATTCAAAGGCAATCTGCCTGATTTATATTCTGTTGAAAAAGCAGAACCTAAATCACCTTGAACATTTTCATTTATCTCAATCAACCTTGAACCAGAAATAGGAACATATAAAAAGTGTGTTTTCTTGCTGGCATCGGTGTATTCAAGAAAGTGTTTAGCCCCTATTGACCAATCAACTGTCCAATTCCGTCTTTCTGTATCATAGATAATAATTCTGTTATTGCCCGCTGATGTAGTTGGAACGGAAATAAAAACCTTAGCGTCATAAAAATATGAGCAGATGTTTTCCAACTGCGCGCCATCCAAAGATTGCCAGTAAGGGCGGATTTTAGTAGTTAATTCATTTGTTCTTAATATACCGTAATAATTCTTTTCCGGCCCTAAAGAATACATCCCCCGCTTGTTTGGAAATAGAATATCATTGTTAGTTGCCACTACCCCTAAAATACTGTCTGTACCGAACGAGCCGACGATTTTAACCGCTGAGGGTATGCTAAAGCTTGTATCACCAATCGTTGCGCTGGATATCTCTAATTGCCAAACTGCGCCCCTTCCTTCCGGCGTCCTAGCCAAAGCCGTTGCCCTTCCGCTTCCTGTTCCGCTTTGGTAGTGAACAACCACTGTCGGCATTTCCCTTCCTCCCTTTTCAAGGTTAATCCAGCCACCGCCGTAGAAATCGGAGAAATTCCCGATAAACCCGCCTGTGCCGGAAAAATAAACCTTATATAAAGAATTAGGGTCATTAGTCGCCCATATCCTATTGCCGGATATTGTCATACTTTTAAATTTTGGCGCGCCGGTGGTATTTTGCAAAGGAGGTTCTATATAGGTATTTATCTCAAGTGTCCCATTATCTAAATATGATGTTCCAGTAGTTGAAACAAGCAAACACTCATCCCCTGACTCATCAGCAATATACAACTGATACCTAGAACTTCCGCTCAAGGTGTCCCAAGACCAAGTAATGCCATCTGTGCTGGATGTCCATAAATCCCTTTTCTTATTTACCGTGACACTTGCTTCTGTTGATCCGGTAGTTTCTCCAACTTCATTTAAAGCTGTCACTTCTGCGTAATAGGTGAATGAACCAGAAGCCAGGCCTGAAGCTCTTACTCCTGATAAGTTAGCAGGAGCGTTTAATTCTGTATAAGTAGCTAATGTAGTTCCGTTATACCTTGTTAAATTATCTGTTCCATTGGCGATGTATAAATATCCCGCTATCTGCATAAAATAGCATTGTTTTCCTGCGGTGAATGTTCCACCGGTTATTTCTGTCCACGAACCGCCGTTACTTGATTTATATGCTTTGCCTCCGGCAATTACAATCAATTCCGTTGAGCCATCCGATTTGGTATATTCGTGAGCGCCATCAATATTTGATCCAGCGTCAACTCCGTAATATTGTGTTCCCCAGCGGGGTTTCCACAATCCGTCCTGCACCTGTATTAAATTTCTTGCGGTGACTGCTTCGTTAGGTTTCAGCCTAGCTTCATCAAGCAGTTTATTAGAAGCTCCAATGAAACTTTTTATTTCTATTGAAACTTTTCTCCTGCTAGTTTTTGACCTTCTTCTTTTTACCATCATACGCCAAAACCGCTATTCATCCCGATTGGCTCATTTATAGTGTCGCCAATCCCAAAATAGCCGGATAAATTTACTACCCTCATTTGTTCAAGCCTTGTGTCTGCTTCTTGTAATTCTTCAAAATTATCTTCCCCGTCATTCTTCAAAAACCTTTGCAAAACCCAATATACAATAAAATATGGGTCGCTTATTTCAGTTGTGTCAGCAGCGGCGGCAAAAGTGGCTGCTTGTTTGTAATATTCATATTTAATGGTATCACTGGTTGTAAGCGTGGCTTTAGGATTAAAATTTAATTTATAACCATCTTTAAAAGAACCGCTGAACCAGCAAACCTTATCTGTGCTGTCTGCATATTTGCCGGATTGTTCCGGTTTAATAACTGTCCAGAAAGTAACTGCGGAAGAAGCTGCTCCGATTGTGCGAACCCAGCTTGCGGGAAATCTCATATCACTCGGGCAATCATATTCCCAATCACCGGCAGTTGTAGTTTTATCTCCATCACTAGCAGCAGTTAAATTCGTAAAAAGCTCATTCCATCTGGTATTATCGTAAAATTCCCACTTAGTTATAGCGTCATTAGCATATTTTCTTGCCACTAAATATTCATCATCAGTTTCAGCCCAGCCGTCAGCGTCATCTCCTCCATATAAAGAATAAACTATATCAAAGATTTGATTTTCCGTTAAAGCACTCATATTGTTCCTTTCTACCAAAAAAGCGAATACATAATGTATCCGCTCCCGCAAAGCACTTATATTTGCATAAGCGTTATTTAATTACTTTTAATATATCAGCCTTCCTGCGTTTAGTAAACTTCAATTTTGGCCGTTCTGTTATTTTTAAACTTGGCAGATTAACCTTGCCTTTGCTTGTTTTTATCTTAAAAGCATAAGGTTTAAAAGTGGTTTTCTTGATTGAAATAGTTTTACCCTTTTTTGCCTTCTTACTTTTGCCTTTTAAAATACTTTTTCCATTAACTATTTTTAAATTCTTCAACTGCTCGCCTTCGCTGTATGCTAAAATCCCTTCATTAACCAAATCCGTTATAACTGTATTAGTTAAAATCTTCTTTGAGTGAACTTCCCGCCTAAATTCCGCAAGCGAATTTACCAAATCTTTTCTATCAACTGTGCTTATTACCTCATCAATTGCTGCCCTTCGAACAGCTCTGGCTCCGGCGGCAATATCATAATAGGCAATATCTTCCGGTGTTTCTTTTATGCTGATTATCAAGCTTTGCTTTGTTTGTTCATCTAAATCATCATCCCTGAATACCTTTACCGCATCCTTGAATTTATCATCTTCCCACTTTGCCTTAGCAACAGCCCCGGAAGGCGGGGATTGGTATTTGTCAAAGCCCAAAGATATAGCGTATTTCTCTAATTTGCCGCCTGATAGCGCTGATATTTGCTTGTTTTCTGCTTCTTTGCTATATGCCTTAGCTTCCCTTCCCGCTATAATTTTATTGTAATAATCCTTGCCTAGTATTTTAAACTTCTCAGTTTGTTTTTCGCCTAAAGGTTTCCTGTTTTTATCAAAATACTCTCTTGCTTGAGGTGTCCCATATTCGCCAAATAAAACCGATTTAGCTTTACCAATCGTACTTTCCGGTTTTAAAAATCTGATTTTATCACTAGGCGTTTCCGAATATCCTTTAGACAAAAGTTTTGCACCGCTTATTGTTTTTTTTATCTGTCCTCCCCCAAAGGCAGGCAAGACTTTATAAAGAGGATCCTGTAATCCTTTAACAAACAATGCGCCGCCCCCAAATCTAGTCGGATCTTCTCTCCCAAAAAATTTCTTACGGGTAGGTAATTCTATTCCCGCAGCCTTCATTCCATATTCTGGATAAGCTGCCGCCGCCGTCTGCCCTAGGGGAATATTGCTTAATACTTCTCCGGCTAATCTTCCTCCTCTTTGTAAAGGCGTTTGATCCGGTTGTAAGGCATCAGACATCGCTTGTATGGGGTCAAAAGAAACTGCTGATCCCCTAATTTTTTCTGCTGCTTTGTTAAATAAATGATTAGCAACAAACAGAAGAGCAAGTTTACCAAAAGCCTTTTCCCCTACAAAATCACCCATAACGTGCCAAAGGTTGCCAACTTCTAATTGAAATGGAGCAATAAGCTGGGTTATTCTGCTTTTTTGGGCTAAAGGTACTTCCCCAACCCCTCTGCCAGCTACCATTTTTCTAGTAATATCATCAGAATACTTAACACCATCGGGTATCCCATCAGCCAAAGCCTTGCGGTAGTGGGAGTTCCATATATATTTAGTTCCAACCTCGTCTAATGCTCCTATCATCCAAGCGGAAAAGTTTTTAGTTTTAGCAAGCATAGAGGTATCAAACTTGTTGTATATATTATAAGCATAGCGTTCTTTAATGAAGTTAGATTTAGCCATTGGTTGATTTTTAGCAAATATCGAAGCTAAACTATCTCCCATTCCCTTTGTAGAATTGACAAGTCCGGCATTGGCAATACCTTGTGGAACGTTAAATATTTGCGCTAAAGAAGATGAAGCGTTACCTAAAATAACATTAGCCTTGACCCTGTTGTTTAGCCAGTTTATAGCCCTAAATGTAGTTCTGCCTCCTGGCACCCATTTCTGAAATGTTCTATCTATTGGATTAGTTTTACCAGATAAATCATTAGAGAAGTCCTGTAAGAACTCAATAAAGTTGTTTAATTTACCAGTACTTTCTCCACTTTCTGTTTTAAGTGCCAGTTCTTCTGCTAAACCTCTAAATTTCGGTATATTCGGATCAATGTGTGTGGCATAAGAAGCTGATTTAATATAGTCTATAAAACCACCAACTGCATCTTCTGTTGTATCCATCCCTAAACGTTTTTGTGCAAACGACAACCACTTTGATTTTGGTTTTGTAAACTCTGAAACGCCGGATAGTTTTGAACTTATCATTGCCGGTGTATCAAATATGTTTTTAAGTCCCTTAAATCCTTGTGCCATTTCCTGAAAATGCCGGTAGTAATCTTTCCTTTTTGGAATTATCTTATCGGGATTATTAGGATATACTTTTGTTCTAACAGCATTTACAGTATCTAAAAGCTCATCATATTTTTGCCTGAACCATTTGTCTGCTTCAACTATGTTTTGCCACTTTTTAGGTTGTTGTTTTTGCAATTCCTCCAGTTTAATCTTTCCTTCCCCAAAGTTTTGTACTAACCGGCTTTCTTGGCTTCCTTTCTTTATATTAAGTTTTTTAACAATAGTAGTATCAAGATCATCAACATATTGTTTCTGCATATCCACAAACCTGCCCTTGCTTTCATCAAAAGGATCAAGAACAACCTTTTTAATTTTGCTGAAGCCCTTGCCATAAACAGCTTTAAAGTTTCTATAAACATCACGCCAGCCTGCGTAAAATCCAGAAATATCTTTCATTTCCTCTACTTTAGAACCTGCCGAAGAAGTTTGTTGTCTAATAGCACCGCTAATATCGCCTAATTGCTTGTTTAATCTTTGGGAAGGGGTAATTGTCTGTTGACGGTATGATTTTTGCCATTCAGCAAAGTCCTGTTGTATTGTTTTTTTTGCTGCAACTTGATCTCTTTTTGCTATCTTTTCTAATCCTTCTTTACCCGGTTGCACAAGTGTCGCCTGGACGTTATTCTCCCAATCTTTTATAACCTGAAAGTCTTTTTTGTCTAATTTATCCCACCAATGTTTAATTTTCTTAAATTGTTGCTTTATTACCTTTATTTCTTCTGGTTTTATTCTTGCTTCTCCCATTCTTCCCGCTTTCCCAACAATATATTCCATATACTCGTTCTCGCTCATTTTCATAGCAGAAGCCATTTCATCACTACTCATATATTTATCGGTAGCAGGGATTGTTTCCCTGAATAACATACCTGTCTTTTTACTTTTCTTTTCTCCAGCTAGCTTTAAAGTATTTATATGTTTCCGCACTTCGTCTCTATATTTACCAAATTTATCTCCTATCGGATCATAGTCTACATTTTTAACATATTGTTTTTGCTCTTTTATTATCCCTTCTGAAATATCTTGAAATTTTGGAAGTTTATATTGCTTACTTAAATCTTTATATAATTGCCTAGCAGCGTTATCTTCTTTATAAAACAAAGCCTGTTTTATCATATTCAGACTCTCTTCTGGTATTACTTCTTTAGCTTTAGGCTTTGCAGGGAGGGTGGGTTTAGCTGAAATAAGTCTATCAAAATGTATTGATTCAGAAGGATTCCCTTTTTCTAAAGTAATAATCCCATCATAGCCTTCTTTTATCAATTCACGAGATAACTCTTTACCAGTTAAATTATTATATTTTTTACTTAAATCTACCTTCCATTGTTTAGATGTTTTGTTTGTAGAGTTTATAATTAAAGGATTTTTAAACTCTATAATTCCATATTCAAATTGTTTAGCGTCTAATTTAGTAGTTTTGCCAGATATTAAATTCATATATTTTCCAGCAGGTTCTATTTTCTGTCCAAATTGATTTCCTGAAGTTATTTTAAATGCTTTCTCAGTATTATGAACATAATTAAACTTATATTTATTGTCTATAGCTATTTTCCCTAACCCTTCACTAATGTCCCCCAATCCAGCTTTAGGCTTTGCAGGGAGGGTGGGTTTTCTTTTAACTATATAGGGAACATTTGGAGATAGTCTAACTCCTACTTCCCCTTTGCCTGTTATAGGATTAAATTCTTCTGTTACTGCTTTGAACTCGGAACTTTCCATATACTTTTTTACCAAATCACCCTTTTTAATTACATCCCCTTCTTTCAAAAATATCTCTCCAGCTTTAGGCTTTGCAGGGAGGGTGGGTTTAAACTTTACCTTTCCTTTAATCCCTTTTACTCCTCTAAATTGCCCCTTCCCGCCAACTGCGCCAGTCAGGACATCTAAACCGATACTTGCTGGAGTAGTTGGCTGTTTAGTGGCTATATCTATACCTAATCCTTGAGCTACATTTGCTAATGAGCCAGCACCGCTAGTTCCAACCTTTCCCCATCCAGCTGGCATTATCTTTGCTAATAAAGGATTAGTTGCCCCTATTACTCCGGCTATTTGAGGATATTGCCCTATTCCTCGAGCTACACCTTCTCCGAATTTACCGCCTGTTATTTTACTCAAACCGCCACTTAACCCGCCCATTGCTAATGCTCCAATAGGTTTTAGCTTGGTTAATCCAAACCCCGTTGCTCCAAGCCGAGCCATTTTAAAAACATCACCTTTTTGGTATGCTGTTTCTTTGGCAATTTTAGGATTAAATCTTGATTGAAGTCTTATAAATGGATTGCTTCTAGCAGAAGCCCTTCCAGCAGCAGGAAAACCCTGTTTGAAAGTTTGAATTGTAGGCTGGATTATTTGCCTAGCATAAGATTTTGCTTGTTGTCCGGCAGGAGATTTCCACGCTTGCCCAAATTGCTGGGAACCCGGAACGCGCCTTGCAAAATAGTCCCGTAGTTTTTCACTGATATTTTTTAAATTAAAAGCCATTTACGCCCCCTTAATATTGAGGCCTATCTTTTTCTTCTTTACCGCCGTAGCCATAAGGAGCGGTTAAGTTTCCGCCTGCTCCCCATTGAGGTTGTCCGGTAATCGGCTGGAAAGCTTTTGGCTGGGCAATATAACCGGATATTTGGGCCATATTATTTTTTAATTGCTGAATATTTTCCGACCGGCTCATTGCCCATTCCTGCAAGGCTGATTTTCTGTTCTCATACATTGTCTTTGCATTAGCAAGTTCCTGCATAGCGGAATTTAATAAATTCTGCGTCATTGCCTGCAAGTCTTGAGATTTGCTCAACTGTCCGCTTGCTTGCATCTGCCTTACCTTATTTTGGGCGTCATCAAACCATTGGGATATTTCAATTATCTTATTATCCCTTTCACCTGTTAAGTTTTGCTGTTCTGTGTTGAAAGCGGTTGTAAGCTTAAACTCCCGATCATTTATATCATTCATTATCTCGGAAGTTTTAGTTGTAATATCTCCCCGCTGTTTGCTTCCTAGCTTAGAAACTGCATAACTGTACATATTAGCGGCAGAACTATCGCCGGCTCCTTTTTGTCCTAGCATTACAGAACCGGTAGTAAACATATTCCTTATGTTTTCCGATAAATCTGATAAATTCTTTGCTTGGGATGTTTCTGTTTTGGTTCTTTGCGTTTCCAGTTCCCTTTGGCCTACATCACGCTGTCCGGTTAAACCAGCCATTCCTTGCGTATATTGATTTTGCACTACTTGTTCTTGCCCTTCCTTTTGTCCTGGAAGCTGCTGCATCATTGCATCTAGAGAATTGAAATAAGAACCATATCCGCCTTCAATATCAGATCTCATTTGATTTCCCATTTCATTTGTTCCTCCACTTTCTCCGTGCCAGCCTTCCGGGGGAGTGCCGGATCTTCCCATATCTGCCCATTGCTGTCCGTAATTAGAACCACCATTGCCACCACTTGGAGCTGAATAACTAGGTGCAGGCGTACCGCCAGAACTACCGCCGGATTGCGCAAACGGATCATATCCTGCCGGAGCGTAAGAGGCGTTTGGAGAATAAGCAGCTTGTGAAGGCGAAGGACCATAAAGATTACTTCCCCCCTGAGCGGTTCTTTCTTTTCCTAATACTGAACCTATTGCCTCTGTAATTCCAAACTCTGGTAATTTTTGTCCGAATATTGACCAACTTCCTACAGCCATTTTGACCTCCTTTTTATACTAAATGATATAATAAAGTTATGAATATAAACTTAAGATTTTTTTATAATATTATTCTAATTTTAATTTCACCTATATTAGCAATATTTTTTATAGGTATGTGGTGCGGCGACAATAAACACGCTGGTTTCTTTGTTACCTTTTTATTTATTTCTCTTCTTTTTCTTTCTTCCTCTTTTAAATTGTTTTTAAAAAGAATCAACCCTTAGTATTATATCTTTAGCCCTTAATTCCAAAAAAAGCACAACTACTTGTTGTGCCGCCTAATGCTTTGTTAGGAAAGCTTAATTCAATATAATACCTTACTTAATCTTTGTCAAGCACTTATCTTTTTAAAATATTCTGCGTATCTTTTAACTTCTTCTTGAATTGTATATTTTTTAACTTCCTTATAGGCGTTTTCTCCTATTTCCTTTCTTAACTTATAACTATCTATCAATTTCTTCATTGCGTGATACCAGTCATCGGCATAATTAGCCAGCAATCCGGTTTTGCCGTGCTCAACTACTTTTTCATATTGCCTTATCCTTTGCCAAATACCAGGCTTTTTAGCAGCTGATATTTCCAGCCATTTAATATAACTTTTACTTCGGTTATAAGTATTAACCACTAATGGCGTGACAAAAAAATCCGTTTCATCCATCACCTTTGGATATTTTGTATCTATCCACTTGCGTATATCAGTAGCCCCAAAGCCGTGCTCATACCTTGCCCCCCAGCGTTTCTTATATTTTGGCAAAAACGCTCCTATTGTTTTAAATATTACTTGCGGATATTCCCGCATAATCCTATCCATCGCTTTTGCAAATTCTTCTGATTGCAGGTTTTCAAAGTGACTTGTACTTCCAAAGTGAGTAATAACAATATTGTATTCCTTCCTTGTTTTTGAACGGTGTTTATACAGCCCCAAATCAATAGAGTTAGGAAACACTTCAATTTTATTAAAAGGCTTAGCGGTATTAGCGTTTATTACGTTTTTTAAATATCTGTTTGTAGTAGTAATAAAATCAACTTCATTCATTATGCAAGTAATGTTTTTTATTCCTTCTGATCCTTTCTTATAAACAGGATATGCCATATTATCCGGCATAATTTTCCATAAAGCATCGTCCAAATCCATTACTAATAACTTGCCGTATTTTCTAGCCATACAGCCCATAGCGGCAAAACCCCACGGACTGTTGATGTAATTAAAATAAATAATATCGTAATTCTTCGCCACCATATCCCATTTTGTAATTTTTGGCTCATTTACATCCCAAACATCAACCTTAAAACCTTTTATTAAACCTAGATAATTCATCGGCTGGATAATCCTTGCAAAATCTACGCCGGAAGTGTGTTCTTTTCCTTGATGGCTGGGAAGGCAAAATATCTTTATCATTTTTGGGTAATAGAAATAAATAAATCAATTTTTTCGTTAAATTTTCCAATCAAGCTTTTATAGTGTTTCCTAAAACCTTCTGCTTCAAGCGGCACTTCTTCGTTTATCTTAAAGGAAACGCCATTTAAACCAGGCTCATAATCCCTTAGAACGTCCCTATCGGCATTTAGCATTGTCACCGGACATCCGCATAGCCTTGCAATTTCCATTTGAGCAGAAACAGGGTCATAGCAATACATCCTTTTACACTCATTTAATAAATCCGCTAATGCCTGCTGGTTAAAAGCAAATTTTCTATCAATTAAAATACTATCTTTTGGATGTAAGTTTTTATTTTCCCCTTTTCCTACAAGATAACAAGTCTTTGTTCTTTTTTTCTTTTGGTTTTTAAATAAGAAAAGGTTAAGGATAGGTAAAAACATAAAATGGCTGGATGGACTGTCAAAAGTATCAAATATCTTACTGAAAACAAAAATAAAATCGCTTGTTTTTTTTATTTCTTCCGTATCCGGCCCCGGAACTCCATAAGTTGCCATAATCCCCGGCTTATTGAGTATATACCTAACAACAGTTGTTGCCCCCATATCGTTTCCGTGATAAATATCCGGATATATGCCAATGGTTTCTATATTATCTATTTTTGAATTTATATAAACTACTTGACCTTTTGCCAGAAGCCAGCCGTATAACCCGTACATCACACGAATTCCTCCACTAGTTACATTAAAATTCGGCGTTCTAATTAAATATGGTTTCATAGTGCCCCCATTCTATAAGTTGCCCCATAAACAGATATTCCTTCCATAAAATCAGCAACTCCTTTTTGAAAGCCTAATTTATAAAAATCCAGTTTAGGAAAAGCCTTGCCTTTGGCGTTATGGTAAATTACCAGCCGTCCGCCGTTATACATTACTTTTCCATCATTTAAAGCAAAATACTTTTCTTTGCCTAATGACTTACAGCCATAAAAATCTTTAATATCCTTATCAAATACTTTTCTTTTCAATCCTTTAATATACGGATGGTTATACCAATTTAAACAAAGAATATCATTTTCAGCACAAGTATATTTATAAGCATTTCTGTTTTCCCTTTCCCAAATATCCCAGAATGTTTTATCCCTAGAAGCCACTAAACCGGCATTTAAAAACATCTTTTCTGAAACATTCTCAATTTTTCTATTCTCATAATCGTTATAGTTCCACGCCGCCCCAATATCATAATCCTGCTTTAATACTTCTTCTGCCCTGCCTAAAATTAGGCTGTCGCAATCAATGTTAACCACCAAATCAAAATAAGGAGTTAAAAGTTTGGCAAATGTTGGTTTAGCGTTAAAGAAATTTATCCCTTTTTCCTTAAATACCTTATCTATCATATCCTGCCTGAATACCACCAAATCTATATCTGGGTGGAAACGCTTAAATGAATTTACAAACTTATGGCACCCTGCCGGATAGTAATATTCATCTGAAGCTAAAGTAAAGAAAACTGCTTTTTCACTCATCTTCTTGCAATAAAATGCTTATTAGGTAAATCTATATAAAAATATCCTTTTGCCGTTAAAATTGTTTCTAACGATCCTTTATGATATTCCCCTATAATTGTTGAGACTTTCTTGGTTGGAAAATCTTCTTTTCCAAAAATTGCGTATTCATCTCCCTCAATATCAATCTTCATCACATCAACTCTATTTATATCGTTCCTTTGCATAAAGTCTTTTATATCTGTTAATTTTTCAACATAAGTTTTTATATTAGTAATTTTGTTAGAGTTAATAGTTTTATTAAAATTATCAATATGTTTTTGTTCCGCCTCAATCGCATAAATCTGTTTTGCATAGGGAGCTATCCATAAAGAAAATGAACCGATACAAGCACCGATATCTAAAACAACAAGATGTTTAAAGACAAAAGAATATTCTTCTTTTTCTAAAACCTCCCATAAATATCGAAAACTATTACAATGAATAATCATTTAAAAAACAAACAGATTATTGCAGAACTTTCATACCGTCTTGCTTGAAATTTATATTCTTTCATCATAAACTTAATCAAATCAGGAAAAGTTGGATAGTGAAATTCAACCATAATAGAATTTATCTTATCGGCTGTCTTCCTAAAACCTTCACTTCTTAAAATCTTATCTTCTGCGCCTTCTACATCGAACTTAACAAAATCAGCCTTTTCTATTTTGTTTTCTTTAAAGAAAGTATCAAAAGCTATTGTTTTTACCATTTCCCCGCCTTGCTTATAATCATTCACTAAACTATGGCAGGTTCTATTGCTGTCAAGCGTGTTTAGTTTCATTTCCCCGTCTTTATCTGCCATCGCCATTTTAAAAACTTCTACATTATCCCAGTTATTAAATTCCTTGTTCTTCTTTAATGCTTCAAAGTGTTCTGTTGATGGTTCAATAGCAAAAACCTTTTTGGCGGTGTTTCTTAAATATTGCGTGACAATGCCTATATTTGCGCCAATATCAATAATCGTCATATCCTTTCTATTATTGCAAATATCGTTATAAACGCCTTCCAGATAAATTTCTTTATAGATATAGGGAATATACAAGCTGTCAAAATTTATTTGTTTTTCTTTTGTTCCTTTCGGATAATAAATTGCGCCTAAAGCCATAACTACCTCCTCAAACTAATAAAATTACTTTTATCGTTGTTTATCATTTTATTAACCATATAAGATATTTCCTTTTCATCTTCCGGCCAGAATTGTTTGATGTTAGGCAAAGCATTCAAAACTTCCTTTGCTTCTAAACACCAATGGGAAAAGCCATCTTGCGTATATTCAGTATCCCGCCCGCTTCCAACTAAATTTACCTTTATTTTCTCTTGATGTAAATAATTTCTTATCCATTCTAACGGCCTATAAAGCAAGAATGGAGTAATACTATATACAAAAGGTATTTTATCGCTTAGAGCCAGCCCTATTGCTAAACCTATGCCTCCCTGCTCACCTGCGCCTGTCTTTATGCACCTGTTCGGAAACTTCTTAAAATGTTTTTCAAATATGCCATAGCCTAAATCCAAACAAATTAAATAAATATCTTCATTTACTTCCATTTGCTTTAATATTTCATCAGCGAAGTATTTCCTTTGTTTAGACACTTAGCGCCTCCTTATATTCTTTTTCACTTAACTTATGATAATGCCCTTCAATGCCGTTAAGATATTCCGGCAAATTGAATAAGTTTGCTCTTACCATAAGCGTAGGATAAAAGCTGTTTAGTCTTATATCAAGCAAGTCAAGGTCAACTTTGTTAAAAGCAGAATAACCATTTCCTATACAAGTAATCCTTAAATTTTCAAGTTTTAATTTACTTGCTATCATTAAAGCTTCCCAAACCGCTCCTTCGGCACATTCCCCGTCGCTTATCAAAACATAAACATTTCTTGACCTATCAGCCAAAGCCATACCAACTGCAATAGTTATTCCTTGCCCTAAACTGCCGGTAGAACACCAAATGCCATCTTCTTTATCCCTATTCGGATGTGTCCCGTGCTTTTTCCACAAGTTTTCCGCATTTTTCCCCTCATATTTTTCAAGGATTGTGTATAAAGCTAATCCGGCGTGTCCATTGGATAAAATAAAAGGCTCATCTTTTTTCTTAACTTGGTATATTTTATCTATTACATTAACCGAAGTTAAACAACTGCTTATATGAGAAAGATGATGTTTATAACTTAAGGAAACGATACGTTTTTCTAAATCATTCATATTTTTTTTTGTAAAACTTAAATACTTTTAAAAGCCCTTGATCAATAGTGTGTTTTTCTTTCCACCCCATTGATTTTAAGTAAGTAGGATTAGCCACCCAGCCCTTATTATCATAAGGCCGCTTCTCCATCTTAACTAGTTTTATTTTCTTTTTACTGATAGCTTTTAGCTTTTCATAAATAGAAAAGTTAGAATACTGCCTGGCTGTTCCCACCGGCACTATTTTACCCGCTGTTTTCTTTATGTTCAAAACTGCAAACATTAAACCATCAATAAAATCTTCTACATAAATCCAGTCGTGATATCCTTGACAAATATTTAACTTTTCACCTTTAACCAAACACCGGCAGATAGTAGGTATAAACCTAAAATCCGCTTCTCCACCGCCATAAACGGAATAAGGCCGGATAACTGTAATCGGCTTGTTGTACTTTTTAGCAAACCATAAAGACAGCCTTTCGCCTAAATACTTGGAAATTGAATAGTTTGTTTGTACCGAAAGAACTACGCTTGAAGTGGAAAAATAAACCAATGCTTTGTACTTATCTATACTTTTAATGAATTTATAATAATCCAGCAGATTAGCTTTGAAGGTTGAAAGAAACGCCTTTTGGTGATAGTGGTTTCCGTAAGAAAATAAATAGAAGTAATAATCAGCTTGGGGTATTTTTGCTTTACTGTTATGGCTAATAACCTTTACTTTGTGTCCGTCTTTTTCTAGTCTTTTAACTAGGTAGGAGCTTATAAAACCCTTACCCGCTACAACTATTTTCATTGGAATATTTATAGCACAAAATATTTACTTCTGTCAACCAATCATCTTGCTGATTTTATTACTCAGCTGGATTAAACTTTCTGCCACCTGTAAATCCATTTGCCTAGGCTGGTTCAATACTTGGACGATAACTTTTAATTCTTCTTTGGTTTCTTTTGGTTCTGACATTTTACCTTT
>Ga0222694_1000189_pt1 | contig 15628 bp, 28 predicted proteins | sample AntAcemetage1333_FD_181145 | JGI IMG/M metagenome (GOLD analysis project Ga0222694, IMG submission 181145) | Saline water microbial communities from Ace Lake, Antarctica - #1333 | ecosystem: Environmental > Aquatic > Non-marine Saline and Alkaline > Saline | place: Antarctica: Ace Lake...
AATATTATTAAGTGTTTCTTCTAAAAACCAAGTATAATTTATAATATTAAACTCTTTATCTAATATTAACCCATGCCAATTACTATTTATAAATTCTTTTGGTATAAAGTATTTTTTATAACCACCATTTACATATTCAAATACCATATTTTTTTTAATTTCCATATTGTTTTTATTTATTATTACTTAAAAGTTCTCTACCCATTCTGTTTGTTTTATCTATAATCTTTTGTATTTCTATCCACTTATTTTTAACCTTATCTATTCCCTCTGACATTCCATCAGCGTTTACATCTCCCATAAATTTCTGATTATCTAAACAAGCTAATAAGTCTTCAAAAAAATTTTCTGACATTGTTATTTGTTTTTGTTCCATATTGTTTTATTTAATTTTAAAATAATTTTTTAATTCTTCTTTTATTCCTTCTAAATTATCACAATCTTCTATTATATCTATAACATCAGATTTTGTTATATCTTTACTTTCCCACCTCTCGTCTACCAAGCCTATAATAGTTTTTGCAAAATAGTTAATCTTACTTAAACCTACCATATACTCATAAACTTCAGAAACTTCTGACATAATAAAAGCATAATCTTCTAGTTCTTTCATAACCTGTTCTTCATCTATTTTTCTGTCTTTATAGATTATATCCTCCCAATCTTTTTTATTTAACATATATTTTTATTTGTTGATTAATTATTTTCGTCTACAAATTTAAAAAAATCTCTTACTATAGTTTTTTTGAATAAATAATCATCATTTATGTCTGGTATATTATTGCTACTTAAATGACAATCTCCTTTAAAATAATTTATTGATATATTGAAAGCTGTTGCAAGTTTAATTAAATTACTTTCTGAAATGTTCCTTTTATCTTTTTCTATTAGGGAGATAAGGGATACTGAACAATCCAAAATTATAGCTAATTCTTTTTGGGTAATTTTATATGTTTCTCTTAATTTTTTTATTTTATTACCCATCCTTTTTTATTTATTGATTAAATCTTTGTTTTCGTAAATGTTTCCTAGAATTTCTGTATTAGAAATATCAGATAGAAACTCACACCAAGGTATATCTCCACCACAAGACATACAATCATTTAAACAATTAAATACTTGATATTGTTTACATTTATCACACCAACCTATATATAATCCCTCGTCTATAATATCACCCTCATAAAGCTTTTTACCATTTTTATCTTTAAGCCCCGTGTATTGCATCCAAATATATTTGTTCTCATTATTATATGGGTCATAAGAGTAATAGTTCCCATTCATTTTAGACATTTTTTGTTGTTTTATATCCCAAGCCCTAAATTTTATTTCTCTCATATAATTTTATTTATTTAAAAATATTTGCTTTCTAAGAACTCTTACTTTTTTATTTATTGATTAAATCTTTTATTTCTTTTTTAATATCTTCTATATAATACTTTTTTACTTGTTTCCAATTTTTTACTATTTCTGATGGAATCATCCTTTCAAAATATTTATCCATAAGATTACCAATTATATTGAATGAGCCATCTTTTAATTTAATCATTCTAAAATTAGGAAAAAATGCGTGTAAAATAGAATAATCAATCTCAATTTTATTAGTTCTTTTATTTACTTCTATAGGAATTTCATTTTCAAGTATCTGATATTTTAAAGAAACTTTCGCTTTCTCATAAGAAAAATTATCATCACTCCAAAAATCACAATTTCCCTTTGAGTAGTCATCAAAATTCCCTATTTTAAATTCTTTATCTTTCATACCTTTTTATTTATTGATTAAATAAACTTCCAAATAAAACCTCCTGCTGTTTTAACTTTTTTCCTGCAAACACTTGAAATATTAGAGTTACTTATACCAGTTTTATTTCTTGCATCATATTGACTTACATATTCAGCTATAAAGTTTCCCTCCAAATCATATTGTTGTACTGGTTTTGATAAATGACTGTCTTTACCATAGAGTTTTTTACAAAAACCATTTTTCCAAGCGTGTTTTATGTTTTCTTTTGCAGTACACCACTCAAGATTATCTACACTATTATTTAATTTATCTCCATCTATATGATTTACTTGTGGTTTGTTTTCTGGATTTAGTATAAAGGCTTGTGCAACTAATCTATGAATAAGATATTGTTTTATCTTTTTGTCTTTACACAACTTTACACAACCATATCCTATATTCATTACATATACTTTTAATATTTTTTCTTTAAATAAACAAATCTCTACATTCCTAATATAACTTTTTTTATATTTACTAAGAGATTTTATTCTTCCTTTATCAGATACTTGGTATAAACTTTTATATCCCTTAATATCTTTAAATATTTCTTGCATAATTAGTTTGGTTATTTATTTATAAAAAATAACATTATAAAAGTTGACAAGCCTAAATATCCTAATATCCTAAACCACTTTACATTGTACCCATACCCTAGACAAAGACAGCCTAGGGTAAGTATCAGTATTGTTTCCATTTTTAGTAATTAAAAGTATTTTCTTCTGTAAATTTGCTAAAACTTTTCATAGATGATTTTTCTAAATCTGATGACCTATCTCTCAATAAATCTATTTGAACATCATAATAAGAATATATAAAATCAGACATTCTAGGATAAGTATCGTTAAATAAATCTATCAACATATCATCATATTCAGCTAATAAATCAGACATTCCATATATATAAGGTCTTATCATAACATCAAATCCAGTTCTTAAAGTGTTAACATCTTCAAGTGCTAAATCTTTATATATTGTCATCAAATCTAATTCAACTTCTAAATTCTCATATTTACTATCTGAACTATCTAATTTGCCACTTATAATATTTATTTTATTATTTGCAAGGCTTATCTTTTCAACCATTCCTCTTGATTGGAAGTAAGATAAGAATACTGAAGCCATCAATAATAATATAGCACCACATAAACAGAATATTGTTATTGGAATTATTCTATCGCTTTTCATTATTTTTTTCATTTTTATTTATTTATTTTATTAAATCTATTGCTAAATATACTAAACTAACTCCTGCTAATATTGTTCCTACTATAAGTATTATTTCCATTTTGTTTATTTAATTTATTATTTCTTATTATTTGGGTATATCTTAAAATTTTCCTTCATCTCAGTTTCTAGTGTTCTATCCCCAAGGGATACTCTCATAAGTCTATTTAATATTTCAATAGTTCGATGTCGTTCTGATTCCATACCCTCATTTCTATGACTGAAAGAGTGCAATTTAGCAATTTCTTTTAGTATTTCACTACAGTCATAAGTATCTACATCAAAAATTTTATTAGTAATATTCCCCCAGCTATCCTTTTCTATAAATCGGTTCGAATTTAACATACCCTCTATATTCATAATCACATCTCTGAACTTGTTATAAATATAAAGATTTCGTTTATCAAGTTTATCGCACTTTGCCTCTAAATCTTCTATTTGTTGTTGTTTAGTCATCTTGTTTATTTAATTTATTATATTGTCTTCTTAAAAAATGATGTAATTTTGTATGCTCTCCTTTATACATTAAAAGTAAATTACTAATTTTATTGTTGCTTTTATTCTGGTCAAGATGATGGATTACTTCATTTTCGTATAATTCTCTACCAATAAAATCTTCCATTATTATTATATGCTCATAAACCAATCCTTTATTATCTGCTCTTTTATGATTTGGTTCATGTATTTTTAAATAACCATTAGTTATAACCTTTTCTTTATAACAAGGGCTTTCTTTTCCTTTCCTAATAGTATTTTTTTGATATATATAAAGGCACTTTCTACTACAAAACTTTCCACCTCCTTTATTTATTTCTGTTATACAAGTTCCAAATTCTTGACCACACACTAAACATTTTTTTTTAATATTCCTAGAGCTTATTTTAATTCTTTTTTTTGAGCATTCTTTACACTCTCCTTGAAACCCATAAAATAAACTCTCATCTTTTAATATTCCACACTCCTTACATTTTTTCATAAATATATTTTAATAGTTATATATTTATTATAACATACCTTTTTAAATTAGGCTATTCCTTTCAAAAGGGCACATCTTCTATATTTATTTCTTCTTCATTATCTAAATTTATAGTAGGTAATGCTGGTGCTGGTTCTGGTTGAACTGTTGTATTAGTTGGTGCTGTTGCATTTGGATATGAAGGCGTTGGAACTGCTGTATTCTTGTTAGGAGCAGTATATCCACGACTTTTATTTTCCTCATCTCTAGGCTCTTGTGTGTAATACTTTTCACTAGGGGTAGCATAGAGTTTGATTATTTGTCTATCACCATCTGCACTAGGGAAAGTCACTATCTCTCCTATCCTATGGTAATAACTCTTTTCTTCATTTGCTTTATTTGTGTATCTTTCTCTTGATACTATATATTTTTTTGTCATATATATTATTTAGTTAATAAATTCTTTTTCCCACTTTTTCATTGCCTCTGTTATTCCCTCTAATTCTCTTTTTTTTAATCTTTTACATTCCTTAAATTGTTCTTTTATTTGGTCTGGTGTTCCTGTAAAAGATATTTGTAAACTTCTTACATAATCTTTCCTTACTGTAACCCAACCAGAATCGCAAGAATATTCTAATATCCATTTATATGTTCTTTCTCTCATATCATTGAAATTGATTATTTATCTCTGGGAATACATCACTTAAATTATCACGAAGCCTGTATTCCTCAGGTGTTGGCGTATAAACTTCTAGGTCGCTATTAGCGAACATTCTTACCTTTTCTATATAGTTTGAAAATTGTTTTGTATTCAAACTTTTTGTAGATAAAGTAAATTGGTCTTCTTTTTTAGTTAATTTATTAAGTCTAAAAACTTTTAAGAACATTGAACCGAAGTAAGCGTGTAGTTCATTTGTTGTATGTCCAGTATGTCCAGACACCATTCCAAGAACAGCCCAGTAGTAATTATTTTGTAAAAAACTGCGACTATTTCTTTTCTTTTCTATATTTAGAACTAGCACATCATCATCAGAATATGTTTTTAAATGTTCTGTTATTTGTTCTGCATTTACTTTTAAATATTTGTCTGTTTTAAATATCATTTGTAAAAAATTTATCTTTCTCTAATTTATTATTTTCTCTATAAGATTTTAATTGTTTATCATATTTTTTATTTATAAAAGTATTGTTCCAACTTCTTTTAATAATATATATGCAATTCCCCCAAGTTCTCATACCAGCAATATTTTTACTCTTATATTGTAATGTATCTATAACATATTTATACCTCAATCTTTGTATATTAGAAGATAATCTACCTATACCATATTTATACATTTCATTACGAGAAACATCTCCATCTCTCAATAACATTTCCTCTATTATTTTATCTTGACAAGCATCATAATCCATTTTTTTTATTTATTATTTATATATTCATCTAATTTAATTTCCATTTGATTAACTAAAAAGTCTGTTAAAGTTATATCATCCATTTTTAGATAACCTATAAGTTTGTTTTTCATCTCCTTTTCTACGCTAAACATAAATTTTGCCATTTTTTCACTCATATTTATTTTGATAATTTATTAAATGTATTTTTTATTCTTTTCAGATGATTTTTTAATTCTTTTTTATCTGTTTTTAATTCTTTTATGAATTTCTCGTGTTTCCACATAGTGTAATTTAATGATGACATTATTATGTCAAAATCTTCTATTGTTTTTTGACTTTCTTTATTAGATTTTTTATCATTATTTCTCCCTTAACAAATCCCTCTTGAAGTTTTGTTTGCATTATTTTACTAGGATAGATTCTATATATTAGTATAGACTTATTAAAATTAGGATTGTAAAAAACTAAATCAAACCATTTTCTTCCAATAACGAGTAAATTATTCTGCACTTGCCACTTATATGTAGAATCAATAGCACTTTCTCCATTTAAAAGCATCTTAAAATAATTAACATCATTAGGGCATTTAATCTCTACCCCCCCGTCTTTTCCCACAAGTCCGTCTGGCGAACAACCTACATATTTATTATATTCTACAAAACCAACTTCTTTAACCTCATTCCCCGTTTCTAATTCATAAATTGACCTAGCTTGTGGTTCTAATTCATTACCTCTCTCTAAATCTTTATTAGTATAATTTACTCTCTCGGCAGTAGAATAATACTCTGAAACTAACTGATAAATATAAGTTTCTAAACCTTTACCAGCATTTCCTATTGCTGTTCCATGGGATGCAGTCATTTTTAATTCCCTTAATTTAAACCATTCAGGAGTTTGTTGGATTAAGTCATAATGATAAATTGGATATTTATTTTCCATCTTTTATAAGTTTAGTTTTTTTAGCCACTATCAATTCATTAAATGTTGCCTTGTCTTCGACCTTATCTTTATTCGCTAAATAATATTCCCTTAACTCTTTAACTGTTTTTATTTCCTTTATTTTTCCTGCTTCTTTTATTTCTTCTATTGGTTTTTCTAGGTCATAATTCTTATTATCTTCTTCATCCATTTTTTCGTAAATATCTGAAAAATGTAATTTAACTGCTTTTCTTATTAAAGTTTTATAGCTCATTTCGGCATACCAACTTTTCCAAATAAAATCAGTTTTTGCAATTCCCCTATGTTTATCAAATTCATCTTTATTCAATATAGTTATGAATTCTCCTCTTTTGTTTTTAATTACTACATACCCACCAGTTATTTTATCAACATCTCTATCAAAAGGATTAAGAATATTGTGTTGATATAATACACTTCCACTTTCTTTTGCTACATTAAAAGTATCGCCTTCATAAACGAGTTGAATATCAATTTTAGTTTCAGGATATGCTAGGAGCATTTTGTTTTTATAAGCTATGTAATCATACTGTATCCCCCTATAAGACAAGGTTATATGAATACCATCAAAAACTAATCCCTCTTTATTTACTGCTCTAAATAATTCAGATAAATTATCAGCAGTGTAGTTATTTATAAAAGAGTTTTTTGGGTCTTGTGATGTTTTATATATATAATTTATATAAGTATTTACTTCTTCGTGGTTGTAATCTTTTAGAAGTTTTTTTATTTCGTTAAATATTGTATTGTCCATATATTTATATTTATTTAATTACATTCATTTAATTGTATTTCTTCTACTAGATACCCTATTTGGTCATCTAATATCTCATTTGAAATTTCGTAAGAAGCTAGTCTTATAATTTTTTCTAGGGTTAATTTTCCTAGGTCTGTATCTTTTGTAATCCATTCTTCTATATCTCTCCTATCCCAGAATCCATTATCGTGTAATTTGTTTATCTTTTCTATTTTTGTGTCTACATCTAAACCATATTTTTCTAATAAAGTTTGATATTCTTCTTCGCTGTCTAGCTTAGAATCTATCATTTGTGAATTTGGGTCTTCCATACCTTTTTTTTATTTGATTATATTATTAATTTATCGTGTAAGTCTTGATATTTTTCGATAGACTTTTGGAACCTTTTAGTTCTAGTTGTCCCATAAAATGTTATATTTAACTCGCACATATCTATTGCATCTTCTAGTGCTAAAATAACAGTTATTAAGTTTTTTTCATCTAATCCTTTCATAATTTTTTATTACTTAGTTATGTATATAGTATACCTTATGTATATATACTGTCAAGAAAAGTTATGCACAGGTTTTTTTAGCTTATGTAAGCCCTTTAATCTCTCCGTTGTTATTGGTGAACGCTTATAAATTCCAACTCCTTCTTGTCCTTTTTTAAATCTGAACTTTGCTCCAGATTCTAAATTCTTATAAGTTTTATTTTTCAAAGCTAAATCTCCTTTCATTTTCCTATACCATTCTGGACTTACACCTCTCTTAACTTCTAAATTAAATTTCTCTCTGTATTCCCTTGCTGTCATGTGGTGGACTTGTCTTACGTGCATTCCAACTTGAACATACCATTGACCACAGATTAAACATTGACATTTATGTTTTGGGTCTGGAGTATTTGCAATTTCATCTCTCTTGGCTTTTTGCCAAAGCCTCATATATTCTGTTTTATTCATATTATTTTATAAATTTTTTAAAATCATACTCTTATTTCCTTGTTTATCTATAATTTCTTTATAAGGGCTGTCTTGTGTTTTTTCTGTTTCTGCTCTACATCCACATTTCTGACCTCTTTCATGCCAATTGCCAAAACTACATTTCCAATCCCCATTCTTTCTTCTAGTTACTTCTTCTAAAGTGTTAGCTTCAAATATTCCAACTACATCTGCTGTGTTTATCATTTCATTTCCTATTTCTACAAATCCTTTACCATTATTCTTTAGAAAACCTTTAAGACTTAGTATTCTTTCTTCTTCTAACCATAAGTTAATACCATTTCTCATAGAGATACACATTAGTTTTTTTGTTAAATCATTCATATTATTTTATTTACTTAATAAATAGATTATATTTTATGATTGATTATTTGTTCCATTTTAAATTCTTCTTCTGCTTGGTCTTGCCACTTTTTCCTATCTTCTAATTCTTGCAATGTATATTTTTTACAATATTCTTGTAATTTTTTATGATTATTTCTACTACAAAAACCAGCACATTTATTATCTTTTGAAGCTAATGGAACGCCAAATCTATCATTTTGGTTTATTTCTTTCATATATTTATATTTTAATATAATTATTAGTCTTGCCTTTGTTTTTAATTATTAGTTTATTTATATTTCGTTCTAGTTCGGTTGGTTTAGTTATACAATAGTATTGGTCTGGATTATCTATAGCCCATTTAATAAGGTTCTCAGTTTTCTCATATCCATACTTCTTAACAAACCTTTCTAAAACTCCACGTTCTGTTTTGTTTTTAAAGATATTCTCATAAGTTAGGTTTACAGTTTTAAATAATTCTATAAGGGGATTTATATTTTGCAAAACTTTAGGTTTGCTAATCTCTTTCTTTTCATTCTTTTCATTCTTAACATTCTTCTTAGTGTGCAGTCTGTCGTCCTTCTGTTGTGCAGTCTGTTGTGCAGTCTGTGGTTCTTTTGATTGATACCTGTCATAATTATTGACTGTGATTAGCCCTAAAACCTTATTATTCTGATGACCCTTTTTATACAATATCATACCTCGCCTCTCCAGTATATCTATGAAACTGTATACTTTATGTTTTGACCATTTCCACCTAGTTGCAAGATTATCTTTTGACCAAGCAACTTGACCTCTTTTTATATGTACTTCATTCCCTCTAACAAATATTGTATTGTCTTTATGATTTGCTAAAAGTATAAGATCTACCCAAGCCATCATTTTACTAAATGGCTCACAGAAATAGAACTCGTTTTCTTCTATTTGTCTATATAATTTTATAAATCCTTTTTTTGACATGCTGTTATGTTATTTATATAAAAAAGCCGAGAATGTCGAGATTCTCAGCTTTTCAATATATACAACACTCGACTATTATATACTCCTTAAATTGTTATAAAAATGTAATCTTTAAGCAACTATCTATATTATAATTCTTATTATTTTATATTGCAAGTTAAAGTTATACACAGATATAATTTAATCCTGTATACAATATTTATTTTCTAAATTTTTTAATTCTTGTAATATTTTTATTAAATTATTTAAATTTGGATAATAATGATAGCCATAATTATCACTTTTTTCATCTCCATAAAAAAGATGTCTAACTCCATCAAAATAAGCTGTACCAGTTATTATAATTTCTATATCTGATTCTGGTGAGAAAAAATACTCATTTTTCTTATCAATAGGAAAACCAGTACATTCTAATCCTTTAAATTCAAATCCTTGAAAGTCTTTATCAATCTTATAATATAATCTTATATTATAATCTATTTGTATAAATTTATATCCTTTTATATTTATTTGTATAAATTTTAAATCATCCATATATTTGTTTTAGTTAATTATATTATATATTATAATTATATACATTACAAGTAAAAGTTATGCACAGCCAAAAAAGACCCCGAGAGAGGTCTAATTTGGATATATGAAATCTATTTAATTATACTACTATGATTTAATTTGTAAAGTCTTGTATAAATTTTGAATTGTTTGACTTTATTATACTGAACAATTTTCTTGAACAGGCTTCTGCTTTTTTTCCTGTGTTCATTTGGGAAAGTGATCTGTAATATCCCATTGTTCTCATCCAGACCTCCGTACGTGTTCGTTTTGAAGCCTGAGCTGAGGCTTGGGGTTTCTCCTTTTGAATAATACTCATTTATTCTTATGTTAGTTTATAATCTTTTTTATTTATTTTGTTTTGCCGTAGAATAAAACTAGAAGTGAACCTGCTATAAGTGATAGGGAAGTTATAATAACTGTTGTTTCACCCTCTATTTTAATTAAATCAAATCTAACTCCTAATGTTACAAGAATTGTTAGAACTCCTAACGCAGTTGTACGAATTTCTTTCACATTATTCTTTAATATTTCTAAGATTTTCTTCATATTGTTTTTAATTAGCTGTTTAATTCATTGTAATTTGCCTTTGTTTGCCTTTGTAAGCGTTTTAAATAAGAAAGTGGGGGAATTATATCATTGACATAAAATCACTCTTAAATATCCATTTAAACACTCCTTTATTATACCATTTATTTAATCATACTCATAAAGTTTTCATCACTTATTCCAGTTAATAATCCTAAAGGTTCATAAACTTCTATAAGTTTTTCTCTTTCTTCTTTTGTATCAAAGAATTTATTAACACAGATCAATTTATCATTTCTAACATCATAAATTGAACCAGTAGATTCTGATAACATAACATATTGGTTATTGAATCTCTTTACTAATTCATTATCTATATTTGCTGTATAATCTTTTCCATCAAATTTTATCTCATCTCTTTCAGAAAAAAAGGTATAGAATTCAGGGAATAAAACTCCATTATCTACTAAGTCTTGAATATGTTGAAGTCTATAAACATTGTTTGCTGTCCCTTTCCAGCTATTAGGAACGATTAAATCTGAATCCATATCAAAAACTCCCTCAATATCACCACTCATAGAAATACAATGTGCATAACTAGGATTAGATAATTTCTTTAAATTAAGAACGCCATCACTTTTAAAATCATTATTATATTCTCTTGAACCATTATGCCCTCCTACTATATCTATTTTCTTATTTATTAGTTCCTCTATAAGGGCTATTCTATCAGTTTTATATTCGCCTCTATCCCAAGAATATGGAAAAGACGAAAATCCTGTTATTAGTTTTCCGTGTTTTTCTACTAAATCAGGTTGTGAATTGAACCACCTCCTAACAAAATCAACTGCTGATGATATATACCAACCAGCTTTCGGGTTAGCCCCTTGTAAGCAAGCTAACCTCCATTGTTCTTGTAAAAAACTATCTTCAAAGTATATATTGAATTTATTTGAAATCAATGTATAGCAGGCGTACAAAGTACACGCATAAGAATTTCCTTGATTATATGTTATCTGATTAGTAGCAAAGTTTTGTTTACTTTCAGGTATTAAAGTATTAGCAAGAGATATAGAATAATCGCTTGACTTAATACCAACTCCTAATAGTCCATTTTTCATAATGTTTTAGTTATTTGTTAGCCTTATTCCAGATGTCTGTTAGTTGGGGTCTATATAGATATTCTTCTTCTAATGGAGCTTCTAAATCATCTAAAATATCACTAAGTTTAACTCTTTTTGATAATACATTATTTTCTCCTGTATAAGATTTAGCTAAATCATAATTAGTTGTTATAAAATCTCCAGGAACAATGTTTTTTTGAACTTTAGGAGCACCTCTATAAATAGTTACCATCGTATCAGCTGGTTTATTCATCGTTTTATCAAGAGTAGTAATATTGTCAGCAAGTTTAATCGTTGCCCTATCAGACGGAGTGTAATCAACATATAGACTTCCTGTTGGGTTTAATGTATCAAGTAATGGTTCTTTTGTTATATCTGCTATTTTTGCTTGTGATTTTGGTATCTGTAATTGTTTTCCATTTCCTTCTATAATAATTTTATCGCCAGAAACTCCTGATTGCTTAATTATTTTATAATTATCTCCAAGATATTCAACATCAAATCCTTTTAATTTTTCTTCTGGAATATCAATAACACTCTTAAACTTGTTAGCTTTATTCCAGATGTCTGTTAGTTGAGATTTTGTATAAACAGGAAGTTCATCTTCTAATATTTGATAAGTTTTACCAATGTTTCCTCCAGCATATTCATTAAAAGCTATTCCTTTTAATTTATTATCTTTTACAACTTTTTCAACTAATTCAGGATACTGACTAATGCTGGCAAAATCTGCTTTACCACTAGGAAACATCATATCAAAATCTTGCTTTGCAAATTTAAGAGTTTCTCCACTATAATCTTTGTAACTTTTTCCAATATAATTTTTAAACTTATTTATTCCATCTTTATTTGTTAAGTCAATTACTTGATTTTTAATATTTACATCAGCTTGATATATATTTTCACCAAAAACTTTTGATACCTTTGGATTATCAGATAAAAATAATCCACCACTTTGTCCACCCTTTTTAACATTTCCAGCTCCAACTTGTAATTTTCCACCCTTAAGTTCACTTGATGTTCCGTGATATAAAGTTTGTGCCTCAATAAACTCATCAGCACTCTTATACTTCTTAGCTTCTGTTACTAAATCATCTACTTTACTTGTTGCTTTTGCTGCTAATCCATCTGCACTACTTATTTGTTTAGCAGTTGCCTTTATTGTAGGTTGGTTTACTTTTATTGAACTTGTTTTAGGTGCAACTTGATTTATTACTGTCTTAGCTTTACCACCACCTACTACATCATTTACATTATCTATTGTTTTAATTATTTTAGCTTGAGGTATATTAACTCCAAATGTAGGGGTTTTTGAATAATTGTTTACTAAGTCTATTATTGCTGCCTTTTTCTTTGTGTCAAAATCACCACCAAGTTTTTGTATTTGTTTGAAAGCTAAATCAAACTTTCCTCTAGTAGTAGTTGCTGCTCTTAATACATCAGCACTATCACTTAATCCCATTCCTGTTTTAACCTGTCCTGCAAATCCAGTCTTTTTATATACTCCATTTTGTTTACTTACTAAATCTGTAAAGTCTAAAGTTCTTCTAATATTTACTCCACCAGTATTATATCCAAAGTATTCAGCTGTTCCTTGTATTTGGTCAAATACTTTATTATATGGAGCAGAAGCATTACCTTGCATTCTTCTTGCTGTTTGTGCAACCCTTTCTTCTAAATTAGCATTACTAGCAAATGAAAAATCTTTTCCTAAAAACTTAGTTTGAAAATCATTTTCAGCACCCAATAACATTGCTAAGTTTCTATTATTTTGTCTATAAACTGGATCTATTCCATCTAAACCATCTAATAAAGACTTTCTTACAGTATAAAGAATATTGTCAGCCTCATTAGATAGGTCTAACTTACCACCATATAAGTTTAATGAACTTGCTATTTTCTTTCTTATTACATCAACTTCTTTAGGTGTAAATTGTCCTGAATTATCTATAAAATCATCATATAAATTGTTTATAAGTTTTTGTCCTGAATTATCAAGAGCTATTGTACTTTTAGAATAATTAAGTTTTCCCTTAGATTCTATAATCTTTAAATCATCAAGTTTCTTAGAAAATACATCCCAAGAATCACTAAAATCAAACGGCTGATTAGGCATAGCATCTAAATTTTGAGATACAACCTTACTTACTTCTTTTGTTTTCTTTACTATAAAATCATCAACTTTTATTATTTCTTTAGCTGGTATAGCCTCTGATATTCTAGTTGTAGAAGGATTTCGAAGTTGATATTCAGAAGCAGCAAGAATATCTTTCTTTATTGCTTGTTCTGCACTTGTTCCTCTTGCTATTGTGTTTAACTCACCTTCATCAATACCTAACTTTGTAGCCCTTCTTACATAGGCATTTGTATCATCTAATTTATTAGAAACTATATCTTTTACTTCTTCTAATTCTCTCCTTAAAGTTATTATTTTAGCGTTATTATCAATCTTTGGATTAACATTCATTTCATCTGCTAAATCTGCCATTTCTCCTACGATTTTTTCTTGTGTTTTTATACCAGATTCTATTCTAAGTTGTTCTACTATTTCTTTACTTTGTTTTCCATTTATATCACCTAAAGCACTATAGGTTTTTCTAATATAAGGACTTGTTTCTCCTGCCACTAACTCTGTTGTATCTGAACCTAATCTAGTTATTGGTAGTTCACTTTTAGTGTTCACATTTATTGGAATAGCCGCTGCTGTTTTTCTTGCTACCTTTGCTGTTTTAGCTGCATTATATTTTCTTATTCCTAATCCTGCTGAACCTAATGTTGCACTTAAACCAAATCCTATTACTCCACCGTATCCTGCATATTTAAAAGAATCTTTTATTATTTCTTCTGTTTCTTTAGCTTGTTCTAATGCCATACCAGCTCCTTCTAAAGCACCAAATATAACACCTTCAGTTCCATTTATAAGTGCTTTTTGCATTACTAATTTGATACCACCACCAGATAAATTCATAATTCCTTTACCTAATATCTGTGAAGCTCCTAATATTGCTGTAGCAGTCCTAATTCCAGACCCTATAATTTGTTTAGTACTTGGAGAGTCTTCTAATATTGATTCTAGTTGGCTAGGGTCATTGCCTTGATCTTGGAACATTTTTAATAACTTATCTGCTTTTTCAGTATCTCCTACACTTGCAGCTGCTTGATATTGTTCTGTTATAAGTTTATTAAGTTGGTCTTGTCTTGTTTGATATTCTTCTTCATATTTTTTATCTCTTGTAAGCACAGCACCAACAATTCCTGAAGCTTCAGGAATTGCAGTTCCTGTAAGATCACCAACCAATTCTACTGGTTTATCAGAATCCATATAATCTTTTGTTTTTTGGAATATATTTCTAGTATCTTTTAAGGCTGTCTTATCTAAATAAGCCTTAATTTTATCTGCATCATTATTTTGAATACTAACATTATCAGAACTTATAGTGTTTTGATTTTGAGCAACCATATCAGCTGTTATTCCATATTTATCTCTTATTTGTTGTAATTCTTCTTCTGTTCTCATAATTTTAAGTTAGTCTATTATAAATTGAAGAAATACCCTCTACATATCCTCCAACGCTAGTTCCTGTTACATCTGATTCTCCACTTGTTTTTGCATAGGGTTTACCAGTAAACCACATAGACATAACATCTTCTTTAGTTCCATATTTATTGTAGTAAATAGCCATTTTATATTGAGCAATTTTGTTTTGTAATTCTGGACTATTTAAAAATGCTGTTTTACTAACTTCATATCCTAAAGCTTCTTTAGACCAAGATGGAATATTCTTACCCATAATCTGATATTTGCCTAAAGCATTATCTCCTTTATACATTCCAGATGTTACAGTCGGTCCCTTTGCTTGATAGTTTCCACCACTTTCCCATTCTCCTATAGCTTGTGAAATTTTATCAACCTCTGAAGCTGAATCTGTGTCGCTCCCAACTTGATTAAAACCCAGAGCTGCCGATATGTCATCATAATTAGTAATTCCATCATTAAACATTCCCTCTATAATATTTCTATTCTCTGTATTAGCCATCATAAAGTCATTTACTTTCTGTTCATTACTTTTTGTTATAATCTCGTCTT
>Ga0222694_1000197_pt1 | contig 15112 bp, 17 predicted proteins | sample AntAcemetage1333_FD_181145 | JGI IMG/M metagenome (GOLD analysis project Ga0222694, IMG submission 181145) | Saline water microbial communities from Ace Lake, Antarctica - #1333 | ecosystem: Environmental > Aquatic > Non-marine Saline and Alkaline > Saline | place: Antarctica: Ace Lake...
TGAACGCCCATTGACTATTAATGAGAAGAAGGGCATAACACAATATGGTATATGTCATAACTGCAAGAAGGAAGTATCACACCTTATATGTAGAGACTGCACCACTAAAGGAATTACACATAAGAGCCTACACATAGATATAGACCACTGCTAGTACTCATTAGACCTTAAAAGCTCTTAGAATAGCATATATGAGTTAAGGAAGGGGGTATACCACGGACCCCGCCCCCCGTTGATTGATATATATATATTAGTACATAATTATTTTTCAACTAAAATAAAGACCATAGATTTATAAATATGTCAATAGAAATTAATATGATTAATTTTCCAATAGAGATAAAAAAGATAAAATATGGAATAGAAATATCGTATAACGGTAATTCTCGTAAAATATACGATTATCAGAAATTGAACGCTGAGGCAATAGTTGAAATAATTAACCTTTTAATAGGTGGGAAATGGGAAATGTGTTATAATTAAAATAAAAAGATTAAGTATTTTATTGGGAGTAGTAGTAATCGTAGTGGGTAACTATTATTTCCAATAAAACACTTTTACCCACTATGATTAAGAAGTGTTATTGCGGTAGGGAATTTATTACCTATCCATCAAAAATTAAATTAGGTCGTGGAAAGTATTGTAGTAAAGAATGTTGCCTAAAAGTAACCAACAAGGTTTTAGAGAAGAATGGAAAGAAAACACGATTTACTAAGGGACAAAACGCTTGGAATAGAAAAGAATTTGTTATTACCAAGGGAACGGCAAGAGATATAAGTTAATCTATAAGCCAGAACATCCATTTGCGACAAGAAAAGGATATGTTAGAGAACACAGACTTATAATGGAAGAGCATATAGGAAGATATTTAACTAAAAACGAGGTCGTACATCATAAAGACGGAGATACATTAAATAATAATATAAATAATTTAGAGTTACTAAGCGGGAGCGAACATCGTCGTTTACATTTAAAAGACAATGTTCACAAACGCTGGGAAGGATACGAATCCCGCTCTACTGCCCTATGCAAATAGAAATAAAACCTACCATAAAGCAAGACCTCGCTTGGTCTGCTTTACAAGATAGTATAATTAAATATATAGGTTTTGGCGGTGGAGCGGGAGGTTGAATGGCGGAAAGAGTTGGCTTGGAGCAGAATGGCTTACAACTAATTGTCACTTCTATCCAGGTTCACGTTGGTTTATTGGCAGAAATGAGTTGAGTCGTTTGATGAAGAGTTCTTTTATAACATTTGAGAAGGTGTGTACTTTTCACGGAATTAGTCGTGATAGTTGGAAATTAAACGGACAATACAACTATATTGAGTTTGTGAGTGGTATGGCTAAGGGAAGTCGTATAGACCTCTTAGACCTCAAGTATCAGCCTTCAGACCCTATGTATGAACGACTAGGGTCACTTGAATACACTGGTGGTTGGATAGAAGAAGCTGGTGAGATAGATTTTATGGCATTTGATGTCTTAAAGTCCCGTATAGGTCGTCATAGAAACGATGACTATAAGCTAACCCCAGCCAAAATGCTTATTACCTTCAACCCTAAGAAAAACTGGTTATATCAACTATTCTACAAACCCAAGAGAGATAGAACCTTACCTAAAGAATATGAGTTTATTCAGTCCTTATACGGAGATAATCCATTTACAGCCAAGACTTATGGAGAGGATTTGAAAGAAATTAAGGACAAAGCTACTAAACAGCGTCTTATGTTTGGAAACTGGGATTATGAAGACAGTTCCAAAGCTATATGTAATTATGACGCTTTAGTAGATGTATTTAGTAATACGATTAATAAGACAGAAGACAAATATCTTTTAGTAGATATCGCAGATGACGGCTCAGACAAGACCGTCTTCTCATTCTGGGAAGGACTAGAAGAATATCGCAGAGAGTCATTTGAACACCTAACCACAGAACCGATTATAGACAAGATACGTGAGTATGCTAGAGATGACCGTATCCCTTACTCTCACGTAGCTGTAGATGCCATAGGAGTAGGGACGGGTGTAGCTAATAGTTCAATGTTAGACGGGATTATAGGCTTTAAAAGCTCTTTTTCAGCTATTAAGACAGACGACAACATAGTCAGACTTCCAAATGTCTCTTATACGAAGAACGCTCCTCTTGTATCTAACTACAAGAACTTAAGAGTTCAATGTATCTACACACTTGGAGAGCTTGTCAACAATCATAAAATCGCAAGCCAAATGGAAGGCAAGTTAAAGGACGAAATTATTGAAGAGTTATCAGTTTATAAAGACACTACTAAAGACGATAACAAGCGAATGGCGACCACAAAAGACGAAGTTAAAGAGTTAATAGCTCGTAGCCCAGACGCTTCAGATTGTTGGCTCATGAGAATGTATTTTATAATTAAGGGCAAGATGTTAACCGACCAACCTCTAGAAAGTTCGTTCGCAACAAACTCTCAAAGTGAAATTTTTGATAAAAATGAAGAATCTAATAAAACTAAAATAAATTCTAACAAATGATGGGGAAAAAATATGAACAACGAAGGAAAAAATAAAACTTGGTGGATATTCCCACTAATAGCCGTACTAGTTCTTGGAGGAATTAGTGGATTTATAGGTTGGAATCTACAGAAAAACATAGAGCCAGATTTGACTAGTGTTATTGTCGGTGGAGAATATCACGCTACTTCAACAGCAAAAATGTCTGGTGTATTAGCAAAGGCAGCTGAATTTAACCAACTAATTAAAACAGCTGAATATAGTTCAGTTACATTAGGTTCAATTATAGTCGCTTCAACAACAGCACACGCAATGAATATCTATAATGCCACATCAACCGATGCTCTTGTTAATGGTGACGCAACATTCATAACAAGATTGTCGTCATCAACTCCACGAGGAACATACACCTACGATATAGCCCTTGATGATGGGTTAGTTGTCCAGTTACAAGCAGGTTATACAGGCGATTACGTCGTGACATATAGGTAGAAATTAATAAATAAATTATGAATGATATAAGTATAAGTGATTTAGTCAGGGATATGGAGCAAAATGATATCTCTGGCAAAACAACTATTGGAAAATATGTAAAGTTCAGTCAACGTGAAACAATAGAAACGATTGACGCCTACTTAAATTCTAAACATATTTCTGGGGAAACCGACAGTAAAGGTAGGGAAAAACCCTTCTTTAATATCGTAACTGCTGCTCGGAACATCTGGTTCAGAGCTACCGACATAGACCGAAAGAACATCAAGATTAAAGCAACCAAAGAATCTATGCTGGGTCTGTCAATGGTAGCAACTATTAAACTTCAGGAGTGGATGCGTAAATCTGGATTTGGAATGTTCCTCAATGACTGGGGACTTTCACTTGCGAGTTATGGTTCATCTATCCCAAAGTTTGTAGAAAAAGATGGCGAACTTACCTGTGAAACAATTCCTTGGCAAAGAATGATAGTTGACGCAGTAGATTTTGAAAGTAATCCTCAAATTGAAAAGATATGGATGACACCCGCTCAACTTCTTAAAAAAGATTATAACCAAGAAATAGTAGAAAAACTTTTAGACGCTTTAGAGGCACGTGAAACTTCTGATGGACAGGACAAGGATAACAAAGCTGACTATATCCCAATATATGAAGTTCACGGCGAATTATCATTAATGTATCTTACAGGAAACAAAAAAGATGAAGATGAGTATGTTCAGCAAATGCACGTCATTTCATTTCTTGAAGGAAAAGAAGAAGGAGAATGGGACGACTACGATTTATATATGGGCAGAGAAGAAAAAAACCCTTATATGATTTCACACCTAATCCCTATTGATGGCAGGACACTCTCAATCGGTTCAGTAGAACATCTCTTTATGGCTCAATGGATGGAAAACCACACCTCAAAGAATATCAAAGACCAACTAGACCTTGCTTCAAAGTTAATCACTCAAACAGCAGATACAAAGTTTGCTGGCAGAAATGTATTAGACTCTATTGAAACAGGCGACATACTTACTCACGGTATCAACCAGCCCCTTACACGCATAGACAACCACGCAGATATACAAGCTCTCCAATCCTTTGGAGACCAATGGAAGAAAATAGGAAACGAAATAACTGGAGTATCAGAAGCAATGCTTGGAATGTCAGCCAAATCAGGAACAGCTTGGCGACAAACAGAAGCTCTCCTCCAAGAGTCCCACGATTTATTTGAACAGATGACAGAAAACAAAGGACTCTATTTAAAACAAATGCTAACCGACTACATAATCCCTCACATTAAAAAGAAAATGAACACATCAGAAGAATTATCCGAGATTTTAGAAGACCACCAAGTAGCCGCCCTAGACGCAAGATTTGTCCCGAACAAAGCTATTAAGGTAGTCAATCAGAAGATGAAAGACGCAATCCTTTCTGGCAAAGCGTTCACTGAAGAACAACAACAAGAAGAATTAGGAATTGCTACCGATACAATCCAAAACGCTTTATCCTCTATGGGTAATCAAAGATTTATCAAACCGTCAGATGTCCCTAACAAAACTTGGAAAGAAGTAATGAAAGATTTAGAATGGGAACTTGAATACGACATTACAGGTGAAGCAAAGGACTCACAAGCAATAATGGCAACTCTAACAACCGTTCTTCAATCACTCGCTGCTAATCCGCAAATGCTAGATGACCCTAGGGCAAAACTATTATTTTCTAAAATATTGAATGAAGCAGGTGGAGTTTCCCCAGTGGAACTCGCAGGACCTGCACCAAGACCAGCTCCCCAAGAGATGGGTAGTCCACAAAATGGACAGGTCGGAGCTAGTCAGCAACCAATGCAACCAACACAATGAACAAAACAGAAAAAAAGCAGATAAAACGCAAACTACAAGACCTAAATAAAAATACAAGATTTACAACCGAAGAACTATCGCTAATCTCAAATACATTTTTTGAAAATGATGATGTGCTCAAGGCAGTCCGCAAGTTCTTCCTACAAGCTGAATTAGAACCACAAGAACAAAATATAATTGACGGACTCTCACAGCAAACAATAGCACTACTTCGCAAACAACTACTTCCAGAGATAAACGCCGACTCACCTTTTTACCAGAACAGAGATATGTGGACATCAATCAAGACAGATGAGAAACTCGCAGAAGATGTTTACCTTGATATGAAAGCCCAAGACATAGCTATTAGATATCTAGAAGAACAGTTTGATAGATTAATAGGAAACTTTGATGATAATACGATAAGACTAAAAGAACTTGTATTTAACAGTAAGAAAGACCCAGATGAAGCGTTCGCTGACTTAAAAGCAAGAAACACACTTTTACTTCACATAGACGCATACATTGATGAATTAAGAGTCATCGCAATAAACAACGCAAAGATAGACGATGACGATAAGATTAAAAAACTTGATTCGAATAAATAATCATAATTGGACAAGGAGAGTCCTTAAAATATCCTATAATTATGGCAGAAAAAATTGATGACCAGAACATCTTAAAATCTGAAGTTGACGGCGAAAAGTATCCAAAGCTATTTAAAGCTACGGAACTTGCGGGCAACTATAAAATATAAATATATGCCATCAGGAATTTACAAAAGAACACCAGAAATGAAAAAAAAGCTTTTTGTAAGTGGTGGAACTCCTTGGAATAAAGGCAAGACAGGTATCTATTCCAAAGAAACTCTTGAAAAAATAGGAAAAAATAATCCTAATTATAAGGGTGGTATTACTACAGGCGAAAAAAGGAAAGGTTATGTTGATAATTATAACCGAGATTATAGGAGAAAAATGAGAAGTAATACATTAGATATAATGGGTGGCAAATGTGTAATGTGTGGATTTAATGATTACAGAGCATTACAGATTGACCACATAAATGGTGGTGGGAATAAAGAAAGAAATAAAAAAAAGTTCATTGGACAACAGAAAAATTATCATAAGATGGTAATAGAAAGTTTCTTAAAAAAAGAGAACAAATACCAACTTCTTTGTGCTAATTGTAATTGGATAAAAAGATGTGAAAATAAAGAAGTTAACGGCATTAAAAATAAAAAATAATTAATTAATTGGGCGAGAATAACGCCCTTAAACAAATCTATGACAACACAAAAAGGGATGGACACCTTAAGTCCAACAGAAGCACTTAAAGAAATAGATGGAGAACAATTTCCAAAACTCTACGCTACAACCGAAAGGTTGGCTAAAGCAGAAGAATTAAGTTCCAACTATAAAATTCGTGCCGAAAAAGCTGAAGCCGAGAGTAAAGAACTCAAAGCTAAAGCAGAAGTAGAGCCTTCTAAAAAGCCAGAGGAGACCCCAACTCCTACAAAGGAAACGGAGACACCAACTCCTAAAAATGACTATTCCTTACAAGATATTAGAGCTTTATCAAAAGTTCACGACGACGACGTAGAAAGAGTCACCAAGTTCGCAAAGGGCGAAGGTGTATCTGTCGCCGAAGTTATGAAAGATAAAGACCTAAAAGCTATCTTAAAGAATAGAAACGAAGAACGAAAAACAGCTAAAGCTACTTCAACTGGCAAGGGCAAACGTGGAACTTCTAAAGTTTCAATAAAGTCCATTAAAGACAAAGCAAACAAATACGAAGATTTAGAGTCAGATGAAGATTACGACGCATTAGTTGATTCTCGTTTAAAACAGTCAAGATAGAGATGGGTGCCTCAGGGTAAATCGTTGACTCAATCAATTAACGCTGATGGGAGCAACGATTAAATATGGCGAATACAATGACTTCCGCCACATATTACGAATTTACTATGCACCGACGCAAGTACAGACTTGCATCGTTTGATAAGTTACTTCGTAAGGCATTAGTGGCAGAAAAAGTTTGTACAGTTGATAGAACTGGGAATATGTATATTAACAATCCTTATGGTTCTCAACCTACAACAGTAGTACAAACACTAACAGGAACATATAGTCCAGCAACATTCACAATCGCTGATGACAGCTTGATTGTCACAGACGAATTTGTTGTTGGTGAACACATCTATCATCACGAAAAGGTCTTCTCAAAGTTTGACCTTTATATGAATAGGATAGATGAGCAAAACAACTCAATTGCTACAGCATTAGACAAATGGGCATTAAACGAGCTTTGTACAAATGGTAATGGAGCTTACACAACTCCAGCAGGCGGTTTCACAACAGCAGCTAACGTTATTCCTATTTTATCCAACCTACTTTCAAAAGTAGCAGGATTCTCAAATGCTGGAAAGAATTACTACTTAGTAATTGAAAACACAGACCTTCCAGGATTTATTCAAGCATTTGGAGCAGCAGGATTTAACACAGCAGACGCTTGGTTAAAGAACGGATACATCGGTAGCCAAATGAATATTGACTTCTACGTTGTCCGAACAGGAACATTCGCAGATGCTACTACCTCAACAGCTTCAGGAACTAAGACTTGGACTAACTCAGGACACAGAGTTTTCGGAGTTAAAGGTGCAGCAACGTATGCCGCTCCAAGAGGAGTTCATTATGACGAGTTTGGAAGAACTGGTTATACTGGTAGAGAAATATCAACCTATGGATACTGTGGCTTTAAGCAATGGACAAGCACACAGGACTTAACCATTGATATAACATTAACATAGAACACAATTATATGATTGTGTCAAGCAATACTTATGAAATATATTAAAACAGGACAAAAACGTTCAGATGCCAAGAGAAAACTAAAAATAATGGTTGATGATACTGATTATAAGTATCTTAATAGTTTTTCTTGGCAAGTAAGTAAAGAAAATACAGTAGTTGCGAGAATAAATAAAAGAACTATTCTTATGTCGCGTTTAATAATGAATGCTCCAGAAAATTTAGAGGTTGACCATATAAGTGGGAATCGTCTAGATAATCAGCGTTCAAATCTTCGTCTTGCTACGAGTTCTCAAAATAAGATGAACCGTGGACCAAGAAAAGATAATAAATGTGGATATAAGGGAGTATCGTGGCACAAACAAAACAAGAAATGGACGTCAAGAATAATGGCTAATGGTAAATATCAGCATTTAGGTCTGTTTGATAATATATTAGACGCAGTTGAAGCATATAATTCAGCTGCTAAAAAATATTTTAAGGAATTTGCTTGGACAAATAGTTTAAGTTAAACTTCTTATGGGGTAAGATAAGGTGTTAAACCAATTTCACCCATCTGAAAGAAGTTTAACACCACATCTTGCCCCCTAAAAGAAACTAAGCTAAACAAATATGGTTAAAACAAAAAAGAAAACTTCCAAAAAAGTTACGAAAAAATCTCCAAAGGTTTCTAAAAAGGTTGTCGTAGAAAAGGTTATTAAGGTTGAAGTTGTTCAACCAACAGTTGAAGATGGCGATTTCAAGTTAAAGAAAGAACCTGAAGTTTTTGAGCCTCAACCAATTACAAAGGTTCCTAAAACAGAAGGCAAAACTAATAAAGAACTAATGGAAATAGCTAAAGAGCTTGGCATTAAAAATACTGCTAAGATGAATAAAGCTAGATTATTAGAAGTTATTAGTGACCCAACATCTGAAAATACAGAAACAAAACCTCTAGTAAACCCAAACGACCCTATTGATACACATCAAAACGAAGGGTATAAAAGACCTTCAGTCACAAACGTTCAACAAGTTCATACAAAGGAGCAATTCAAGGCTTTAATGGAAGGATATAAAAAACAACATCCAGAAAAATATAAGATTAAAAAGTCGTCTGGTGAGTTTGATAGAAAATTAAAGGAGTGTATATAATATGAAGAAAAAATTAACAACTAAACAATTTGTTCTAATCGGAGTATTATCATTAGCTCTTATCGGTGGGGTTTCCATCGCAAGTGCTAACCTCTCCTTTATGGACAGAATTGCAGACAAAGCAGGTGAGATATTAGGATTATCTTTATCAGACAAAATTGATATTCCAGTAGAAGATACACTTGCTGGTTCAGGAGGAACGTTCCAGACAGATTGGTATAAGATAGGTAATAGAGTAACTTGGATTAAAAGCGGTCAATTTTCAGACGCCACAACAACTCTATTCTCATTCTTAAACCCAGTTGACCAAGATAAAGCAACCTCAACTAGTGATGTAACTTACAACAATGCAACTCATTGGGTATCTACTTCAACAGCAGTATCAATTAACCTTGATATTACAGGAGTATCTACTTCAAGTGCAGTTATTATTTGTGGAGGAGCATCAGACCAATATTCAACACCAACTTATGAGTTATTTAATTTAACACTCGCAACTTCAACGTTGGGTGTTTATAACAATAACCAAACCACAACCACAGATGGTATTGGTGTAGTTGGAACTGGTTCAGCAACGCAGATTTTATTAACTCACGATTACGATTACTTCAACTGTGTAGCAACTAATGTTGGAGATGCAGATGATTTAGAAGGATTTACAAATCCTGCAAACACATTCAACGGATATTGGAGCGTAGAAGTAATGAAGAACTTACAGTAATTGATTATTCCCTTTGCCCCATTTTCCTTGTAAGGGGCAAAGATGAGCAATTTTAATTAACAAAAAAAACTTATGCAGCTTTATAATCCAATAACAAAAGATAGTATAATTTCCGAGGTTTGGCGAATTTGTGGAGCAAACGAAAATAACTACACAATCAGAGATATAATAGCCAGAGTTAATTCAGCTTTGGACAGATATTTACATCTCGCCTTTCCAGCAGATGCCAGATGGAACTTTGACGACATAAACGAAACATCACCACCAATTGATACTCAAAGTATAGTATCAGGAACTAACCGATATAAGTTAAGTGCTTTTACCGAAACCCTTTTAAGTTTAATACGACTTGAAATACTTGACAGTGCTGGAGCTGGACTATTTTTAATCCCAGAAAAGATGGACGACTTAGGTAAGATTTATTCAGGAAACACAAGCGGAAGAGTGGGCGGAATAAGCTCAAATACCTTTCAAGAGTTATATGTAAACGCCTCATCAGGCACACCAACTCACTATATTAAATATGGTGATTTTATTTATCTACGACCAAACCCAGATTATAGCGAAACAGACGGACTTCTCGCATATTTTAATAGACCAGCAAGTAAGTTTGAATTTTTGGCTGCTACTATAAGTAATGCCAGCCCAGGCGTATTAACTGACGTTGCCCACGGATTATTAGCTGACGATACGATTATGCTTGAAACTGACGGAGGACTTCCAACGGGATTAGCGGTAGATACGGTATATTACGTTAAAGAAGTATTAACAGCAAATACTCTTACATTGGCGGCTACATTGGGCGGAACAGTAATCAACACCTCATCGGCTGGTTCAGGCATTCACTATTATGTAAAAACAAGCAAAACTCCAGGAATACCAGTAATCCACCACTCCTATTTAGCACAATACGCTTCACTTCCATACTTAATAGAAAAGAATTTAGACCAAATGAGAACAATAGCTTCACAAATAGCGATAGGCGAAGAAGCAATTCAAGAATATTTTGCGACAAGAGATAAAGATACAAAACCAAGATTAGAAATTAGACAACAAAACAACAAATGAAAAAAGAACAAAAACCATTAGTTATAAGCAACCCTCAAATAGGAATAGGACCAAGTCCACATCTTGGATATGCTGATATGCGGAATATGGACATTTCAAGTATCCCAGGCATAGCAAAACTTAATAATGCTATGGACTTAAAATCAAGCACAACTGTAGTTGGAACTCCTCAATGGATGGTTAGAAATCCAGCAACTCCAGCAGAGGTTTATGCTTTAGATAGTGGGGGTAAAGTTTATAAGTCAGATGACAGCGGAGCAAGTTGGGCTTTAATGACGGGATTTACCTCTGGAGGACACGGCAACGGATTAGTTATTTTTAAAAACTATTTAATAGTAGCTCGGGATGCTTTTTTAGATATATGCGGAGATGGTTCAGCGACAGGAATAACCAACGCTAACTGGTCTAACTCTTGGCAAGCGATTGATTCTGATTTATTATGGCATCCGATGATTATTTCAAAAAATGACGGCAAAATGTATGGTGGAGCAGGTAAGTATGTATTCTCATTAGAAGAGGTTGCTGGACAAACATTTGCTCCAGGAACAGGAGCGACTTTTACATATACACAAAAAGCATTAGATTTACCATCAAGATACAGGATTAAATGTTTAGATGAATTGGGAAATAACCTGATGTGCGGAACTTGGCAAGGAGCAACTACTCCAGCCAGAATAGCTGAAATTTATCCTTGGGATAGAAGTTCAACATCTTTTGGACAACCAATAGTAATGGAAGAAAATGGAGTCCACGCTATCAAAAACATTAACCAAACATTATTCATTTTAGCAGGAACAGAAGGTAGAATTTATAGTTCTCAGGGACTTATTGCTAACCTTATCGGACAGATACCTAGGAGCATTGTAGATACTGGCGGGAGTATTCCATTGACTTACTTCCCTGGAGCTATTGCTAATTTCAAGAGCAAGTTATTCTTCGGATTAGGTTCATCTTCAGTGATTGACGGAATGGGAACTTGGAGCTTACTTCAAACAAGCAAAGGGAATATACTCAATTTAGAACACGGTATTAGTTCAGGTAATTGGGGAGTATCAGCAGCAATTCAGATTGGAGCAATACTTCCAATGGATACCGATAAGTTATTGGTAGGATTTAAAGACACGACTTATGGAATTGATTTAACAAACACAGCAACATTTTATACAAGTTATGCTGGTTATATTATTAGCCCATTTTATAATGTAGGAACAAATCTTAAACCAAGACAATTTTCACAATTAGAGTTTCAACTAGCTAGACTATTAAGAACTGGTGAGGGAATTAAGATAGAATATAGAACAAATTTAACAGCTTCATTCACAGAAATTGGAACTTATATTTTTTCAGGAACTGTAACATCAACAGTTGAGATAATAAAAGCAGTTCTATCCCATAATGTTACAGCGAATATCCCAGCAAGTGAGTTTATACAAATAAAAATTAGTCCCACGGGTTCAGGAACCACTTTAGAGTGGAGAACTCTCACACTCAAATAAAATGATTGAACCAAATGTATTACAACCGAATTTGGTCCCCATCACATTAGAAGATTTAAACATTCAAGAAGGAATGGATGTTGAAGGAACGCCAGTAGCCAACACTCCTACCCCACCACCAGCAGATTTGAATATACAAGTATCATCAAATGGTTCAATAATGAGTATTGGTAATTTACAGTCAACTAACTTTCACGCAGGTTCATCTGGTTGGAGATTAGATAGTAATGGAAATATAGAAGCTAATGATGGAAACTTTAGAGGAGATATAAGCGGAGCAACAGGAACTTTTACAGGTACAGTATCAATTGGTTCATTAAATATTCCAGATGAAGTAACAGCTGATTCATTTCATGTTGATACAACTGGTAATGCTTGGTGGGGTGCAACTGCAATAGGTAGTGCAGTAGCTAAGATAGAAAAAGATGGGTCTGCACTTTTTACAAGTATTACGGCGACAGGAACGATAAACGCTACTGGTGGTTATCTTGGAGCTTCTGATACAGTAATTAATGTAGGAACTTCAGGATTAAATGTGGGAATAACTGGACATATTAGAGGAGGACAGACAGCATATAATACAGGAACAGGTTGGTTTTTGGGATATGACACAGATGCTTATAAATTGTCATTAGGTGTATCTACTGGTGATTATTTACTTTGGGATGGAATTAATTTAACAATTTCTACTCCAATAGAAGCATTCCATAAATTTGAAGCTTATGAGAATTTAGATGCTGGTGATTTAGTAAGTATAATAAATGATGGTGATACAGCAAAACTAATGGAATTATTTGGATACAGCGATATTACAGTCGGATTTGTTATAGGTGCGTATAATAAAGTTATTCATAAAGCGATTAAAGTTGATGACAATAAAATAATAGTTGAATATCGTGCTTATAATACCGCAGGTGGTGGTCCAAACGATGTTGAGCATTATGTAAGGTCAGCACTTATATCAGGGAAAACATTGTCATTTGGAACTGCTGTTAAATATAAAACGACTTCTTCATCTAATGGACCAAGTGGTCAATTTATAGATATGGTTGCCACAGGTAGAGCAGATTTCTTCGCTTTAATGTTTCAAGACAATACTTATAGTTATGGCAAAGCCAGTACAAAAGTTTATGTTTGTGATGCTTCTGGAACGAATATAGCAGTTGGAGTTGGCGATGATATGGGGTGGACAGTATCCGATGCTGATGCCTCTGAAACATTCCCAGGTAGAGGACTTTGCAAGGTGGCAGATGATAAAATAGTAGCAATCGCTTACGACACGACCAATACCAATGAAATTTCAGTAGTTGGTTCAATTCATCCAGATGGAAGATATTTTGATAGTAAAGGAGCAGAACTTATAATTTCAAGTAGTCAGGATGCTACAATAAAAGGTTATCAATTAGAGACTGACAGAATTCTTTATACTTATGGTACAACAGGGAACACAGTATCAGTTTCAACAAATACACAAAGTTCAGATGGGACTGATACATTACCAGGAACTGGCAGCCATATTTTTAGAGCATACGACGACAGTACGGGAGCTTTACTCTATTTAGATGGCACAACTTTAAAAATAGAAAAAGTAGTAGTTACATCAATAGGTTTATTTAATGACACAAACACAACAACAGTTGCCACAGGCGTAACTGGTGGATTACACCTTGAATTATTAAGGTCTCCGAATAGTTGGTATGTTATGTATGATGATAAGATAGTAACTCCAACAATGACAACATCAGACGGCTTTCAAATTTTAGATAATATAAAACCCCAAGCAGGTACAGATGCATTTTGTTCTTTCGCTAACAATAGATTTGTAAGTTTTGATATTGCCTACAATGAATTGGTGTATGTTACTGGGGATTATGATTTACCAAAGATATTAGGTATAGTTAAGGAAACAGTTACTGCTGAGAATAATGGTAAATTGCAAGTAAACGGAGGAATAGATAATTCCCAATCTGGACTAGAAATTGCTATGCAATATTATGTTGGTGTGCAAGGTGCTATTACAGTTCATCCTACAGATACAATAAATGGACAATTAGTAACTAACAGAAAACTTGGAATGGCAATGTCAACAACTAAACTACTTATTAATATATAATTAAACAAGGAATAAAAATATGGCAACCGATAAAAATTACTATTTAGGAAAAACACAAAAACTCCAACAAAAACTGGCTAAAATAAAAGACCAGTATGTTGTTGATGCCCTTAACTTGGCTCAAAGATTATCTAACGAAATACAGGAAATACAAGCTGACAGTCAAGAGATTGGCAAAATAATGGCGGAAAACGAACCTAAAAAACCAATTAAAAAGGAGAAATAAATATGGCTAATTATTCAGGTTTAATAAATGTCGGTGGGGAAATCCAAACTACAGCGGGTAGAAAGTTTAAAGACCCAACAGAATTGTCTGGTTATTTAGGTATTCTTCCTCATCAGATTGATTGGACACAGATTGTTGCTGGCTCAGCACCCACATCAACATCAACCCCAACAGGAGGAACCCCAGATTTAGCAACAATGACTGGCGAAGAATATTTAGCGGCGGGATATAAAGGAGGGCAACCTCCAACTTCTCCTACCACGACTCCTACTACACCGACCCCAATATCACCAGTAGTCCCAGATAAATTAACGCCTGAGAGCTCCATAGCGGGCATACAGAGCGTTTTCGGAGCCGATTGGAACCCATCCCCCGCCTTTACCCCAGAACTTCAAGCTAAGGGCATATTTGGAGCTGTAAGGATAACTGGAACTAACGAGGTCTATACAATAGGACCAGGCGGAAGAAAAGAAACAGCTGAAAGTTTTTTACAAAGATTTGGAACAGCAGAACAAGAGGGAATAGTAGGAGAGATTAGTAGGGAACAAGCCCTTAAATTAGGAGTAACTGATACGGGTCAAACTCCAGTAGCCCCTCCAGGAGCAATCACTCCAGAGGATATGGAAACAACAGAACAAATAGACCTTACTGGAACAGGTGAAACAACCAATGAATATACAGCCGATACAACAAATGCTGGTATTAACAAAAACGTTGAAACATATAACGCTAGTAAGTCAGAT
>Ga0222694_1000198_pt1 | contig 15065 bp, 23 predicted proteins | sample AntAcemetage1333_FD_181145 | JGI IMG/M metagenome (GOLD analysis project Ga0222694, IMG submission 181145) | Saline water microbial communities from Ace Lake, Antarctica - #1333 | ecosystem: Environmental > Aquatic > Non-marine Saline and Alkaline > Saline | place: Antarctica: Ace Lake...
TAGCGAAGAACCCTTACGTTTTCTCAGTTATCAAAACATTATGCGATGAAGCAACTTCTGTAGGCTGGGAGATAAAAACCAAAGAGGAGTTCGCAATTGAAGATGGAAAAGAGAAAGACGAGAAGATTAATGGAAAAGAAAACGACGACGAGGTAGATGGCGCGCAGAATGAAAACGATATAGGAGAGGCAGTAGATTATACAGATGATATTAAGCGAGTAACTCAATTTTTCAATAACCCAAACGGGAACGAGGAATCTTTCAATCATTTACTAAGACAAGTAGTCACTGATATTTGTGAAGTTGACTCTGGAGTATTTATCAAAGTGTTCAATCGTGAGGGAGAGTTCAAACAACTATTCGCAAGAGATGGTTCTCTTTTCCTAAAGAACCCAGATATTTATGGATACATAGGCGACAGACGAGATTTTGTCGCGCCACTTCCAGACGGATTCTCCGGAGTAGCTATGGACGTAGGAGGAACCCCAACTGTAACCCAACAGCAAATTATGAAACAATATGCATTACTCTACAAGGAAGACGCAGCTTATTTCCAGTACGGATGGACCGCCGGTTCTATGCCGGTACCATTCGGTAAACGAGAGGTATGTTATATTATGCAGAACCCTAGAGGAGATTCTATTTATGGGAGGTCACCAATAGAAGTCTTAATGAATACTATCTTGAACTTAATCTACGGGATAGACTTCAATCTGGATTACTACACAAACAATAATATGCCGAGCGGAGCTATTCAGTTATTGGGAGCCCAACAAGCACAGATAAAACAATTCAGAGAAAACTTCGATAACAACTTTAGATTCACAGATGAGTTTGATAAGCCTCGTAAAAAGTTCTTCAAATTCCCAATCTCTAGCAGTGAAGTAAAGTTTACACCTTTCCAATTGAACGCGCAAGAGATGGATATACTTGCACAACAACAATGGTTTACTAAAGTTCTATGGATGGCATTCGGAGTAAACGCAGACGAGATGGGATTCACAGAATCATCTAACCGAGCCGTAGGAGAAGAACAAATCAAGACCTTCAAACGAAAAGCTATCAAACCACTACTAGATGTTATCGCCTATCATATTAATACTCAGATTATGCCGGAGTTTTTCGCAAAGAAAGTATCCGGAGAAGTAGGAGAGTTGCCAAAGTTCGGAGAAGTACCAATTGAATTTACTTTCGATATGTATGATATTGAGGAAGATATGAAGGACCTAACAAAATTCAAGATGGAAATAGATATGGGATTGAAGACTCCAGAGATGGTAGCTAAAGAAAGAGGAATTAATCTAGACGAGCTAGAAGAATCCAAAGCTAAGCAGATGGATAAACAAAAGGACCTATTCGACCAAGGCTTAGATAAAGACGGAAAACCAATTCCGGTAGCTGAAGAATCCCCCGAACCAAAGGAGAATGTCGCTGAGAAACCTTCTGACGAGGAGAAAAAACCCAAGAAGGATGATAAAATCAAGGAGAAAGCTATGAGTCCTCTAAGTGATATTGATAACCATATTAATGCGCTGGGTGATGAAATAGTTAAAAGATTGGAGAGTCTAAACGATGAAGAATTCAAATACACTAATTGAACTCGAAGTCAAGGGCTTAATCGAAATTCTAACAACTCAAGTCAAAGAGATTTTTTCTATTGAATCGTTTAGGGGTAAAATCCAAGACGAACTTAAATCTGAATACAATAAAGGAATCGAAGCAACTGATAATGAAATCAAACCGGAAGTGAATATAGTCCCAACGAATCCTCAGAGACAACTAGAAGCGCTTTTCAATTACGTTGAGCAGAATATGCAAGAACACGTTGACTCGGTAGGAGATAGATTAAGACAAGAACTACAAAGAGGATTACTAAACAAAGAAAACAAGAAACAAATAATCGCAAGAATCAAACGAGTATTTAGAGATGATAAAAATGTTTTGAATAAGTTAAAGATGGTGATTCGAACCGAAACTAATCGGGCTAATAACACCGGAAGATTAGAAGCAGCGGACCAAGCAGCCGAGTCCGGAATAAAATTAAAAAAGTGGTTAGATGTAGCGCCGTATCAAGAAGGAGTAAGCAGCGGATTTTGCGCGACCGCCGGAGGACACAATTCTAAGACAAGCGCTATGGGAAAATACGGAACACCCGAACAAGCCATCGCACTAGATAAGAACTTCATAGTCAAAGATAAAAATAAAACAGTAAGGGCGCTAAATCCTCCGTTCCATCCATCGTGCCGTACCATCCTCCGAACTGTCAGACAGGAAGATATAAAAAGGGGTAAGTCTTGAGTATGGTATGTATAAAGGAAAATGTTCGAATTGCAATATCGATTATGATAGAAAGACTAAACCAAATAAAATTAATTTTTGCGGAGCTAGTTGTTCTAATAAATGGCAATATAAAAATGGGATTAGAGATGCTAAAGCCATCACAAAAAAAGCAAATCAAACACTTCGAGAAAGAGGACAGTATACAAGAGATAACACCTACCTCAAAGGAGCAAACAATCATAGTTGGGTCGGAGGAAGAAATATTACAAACAAAGGATATGTCAGAATTAGAAAAAACAACACTTATGTTCTTGAACACAGATATGTATGGGAACAAGCAAATGGAGAAATTCCAGAAGGATTCCAACTTCATCATAAAGATAGAAACAAACAAAATAACAAATTATCCAACCTTCAACTTTTATCTAACTCCGACCATCAAAAACTTCACCCACAGCCAAGAGATACTTCAACAGGTAAATTTACAGAGAGGTAGTCTATGCTCGTCGAAGTAAACTTCCAAACGTTTCAATCTCTATTTATGAAGAACCTTATTTTTGTTAAGGAGAACGAAACTAGTTGGGAACTCTGGACCGACACTGGATTATATAATATTGTTTGTAGTGTTGAGAAGGGTGAGGACCAAGTAGAGAATATTATAATGCTTGTAGGGCTCTCGGATGTAAAGCAGAACGATGTTATGATAATTCCGTAGTAATCCCAAAAAGAACCGGATATGTTTACAAATGTCCTAATTGCGAGGTAGAAAGAATAAGGAGAGGAAAGCTAAGAAAAAGTCGAGCTTGTGGAGATTGTTGCAATAAATATAATAACAGTAAATATTCGAAAGATTATGAGTTGTTATTCGTGCGTAAAGAATAGTTCGATGGTTTTATAAGTTATTTATTGCTTAATTGCATATGGAAGCAATTGCTCAATTAGAAAGTGAACTGTCTAATCAATCTGAATACCAATTCTGTACGGACCGGCTTGCTTATTCAATCGAACTAAAGGATAATCAAAAGACTCCGTTTATTACTGGATACATCTCAGTACCCGAGATAGACCTCTACAACGACTTAATCACTCCGGCTGCGCTAAAGTCTATGTTAGCTCAAATTATGGCTAAGACTATTACTCTTGATTATGAACACGAAGCTTGGAGAGATGACAATACGATTCTACCGGTAGGCAAGATAGTCGAAGCAAAGGTTGACGATAGAGGACTCTGGGTAAAAGCAGAGCTAAATAGGTCCTCACCTAAATTCAAAGACTTATGGGGTTCTATCAAAGGAGGATTCATCACTGCATTCTCAATCGCATTCAAACCTCTGAAGGTTATGCAAAAAACAATCGGTAACGCTACAGTGCAATTGATTGAAGATTTGAAATTGTTAAACGTAGCATTAACCGGAAGTCCGGTAAATGAAGGCGCGGTAATGACGGGACATTCTATGAAAAGTGTAATGATGAAAGCGATTGAAGATACGAAAGAAGAAAAAATCTTAGTTAGCAAATCAGTTATAACTAAATTAATGGAGGAAAAAAGTATGGAAGAAGAAACAAAAACGCCAGAAGCACCAGTTGAAGAAGTAAAGGTTGAAGAACCAGTAGAACCTGTTGTTGAGGCAGCTCCAGTTGAGGAATCCGAAGCAGCTCCAGAAGTTGTAGAAGAAGCAAAGGCTGAAGTAGAAACGAAAGCTGAACTAGAGCTAAAAGCTATCTGTGAAGATTTGACTAAGAAAGTTGAAGCACAGGCAGTAGAATTGAAAGCAATCAAAGAACAACCAGTTTTCAAGAGTACATTATCAGATAATAAACCAGAGTTAAAGTCGACCGATAAAGTCGAAATGCTTAACTTAATCTGATAAGCAATTAATTTATTTTTTTTTGCAGAAGAAGGAGATGACACTCCACAAAGTCAAACTAACTAAATAAAAATGGAGGAAAAATAATATGGAAAATGGAAATTACGCAGTGAGTTTTTTGGACACGCCAAATCATACTGTCTATTCAAACCCTATGGGTGTGATGATGAGAGGTCAAAGTTATGGTGGTTCAACGACTCTAGACGCAATCAAAGAGAAACTTAGCGGAGTTGCTATGAAAGCCTTATCAACCACAGCAGGTGGTCCTGGTACAGCCGGATACGCAATGGTCCCTATTTTCGTAGACCCAAGGGTAGTTGATACGACTCGAAAGTATACTCCTTTTGTAGAGTTAGTCCCAAGAGTTACTAACCAAGGTATGTACGCTGATTACAATCAGATTACAGCTAAGGGCGGAGCAGTTACAGCATTAGAAGATGCAGCTCTGAGTGAAACTAATACTACTTACGATAGGCAGTCTACAGCAATCAAATTCTTATACGCAGTTGGTAGAGTCACAGGACCAGCAATTGCAGCTATGCCAAGTTGGATGTTGGGAGGACTAAGCCCAAGTGGTGGAGCAACTGGTTCATTCAATGATGCTAGTGCGACAAACGCAAAGCAGATGGAAGTTCTAGTAAAGACTCGAGAGCTACGAGAAAAGGAAGAAAGTTTATTGATTAACGGTGACGCAAGTACAACAGCATCAGAATTCTCAGGAATTGTGAAGTTGATGGGAGCTACGAATACTGTTGATAAGAATACTTCAGCTTTGACTCTTGATGATATTACAACTGCGATACAATACGCATTCGATGATGGTGGTAGACCTAATTTGGCAATCTGTGCTTCTAGTGTCTATTCAGACTTACTAGGATTACTAACTGCAAAGGTTGGTTATTTACAGCCAACACAAGAGGTATTCTGGGGATTCAGTACAATCGTTCTTAATACGATGGTTGGACAAGTACCAGTTATCCCGAGTATGTATTTATCAAACACAACAGCTGAGAAGGCAATTTACTTCTTAGATATGAGTGTAGTTGAAATGCGAGTACTACAAGATATTACTTACCAAGACTTAGCTAAAACTAACGATTCGGAAAAGTTTATGTTGAAGGTGTACGAAACATTCTTGATTAAGAACACAGCGTTCTGCTCAAGTATCACAGAGATAAGCGCATAATTGACTATTTGAAGTCCGGCATCTATCTGCCGAGTTGATAGGCGTGTAGTTCACGATACGAACCTCATAGTTATGGGGTAACACCCAAATGAAGAAGGATGGTTTTAAAAACTCTCCTTTATTTATAACTATATGGAAGATAAGGAGAAGCGAAGAATATGGAGAAAGAGATGGAGAGATAAAAATAAAGAAAGAATCTCTGAATATAATAGAGCATATAATAAAGCTCGAGAGAAAAAACCAAGTAAAAAAAGAACAAAAGAACAAAATGAAAAATATAAAAAATACCAACGAGAATATCATAGTGAATACCAAAAAGGTAGAGGAAGGGAGAAATACTTACTTAGAAGTCGAGCACAAGTCTATTTCAGAGATAAAATTATTTCAGAAAGAAAGAAATGTGAGGAGTGTGGGAGTATGAACAACTTAGAGTTACACCATAAAAATTATGAGGAGAACACGATGTCAAACATTAAGTTGTTGTGTCGTTCTTGTCATAAGGTGGAACACTCTGGACGGAGTATAACACGATTAAATTAACGGAGAAGAACCCAAATGACAACAAACACAAATGTTACGGCAGGACGAGTAGCTGAACTTGGTGGTGCATCCAACTCTGGATTAAAACTAGGTTTTGTAGATAGTGGAACTTTCGGAGCACAGAATGATACTTGGACAGTTAAAAATGCTAAAGAAGTGATATGGTGTACTTGCACAGTAGACGCAGATGGAGTGGCTAACCCAGCAACTATCTCAGGTAATGTAATTACCTTGACAGGTACTACAGCAACAGCAACATCTGGTTTCATAATCTTCAAATAAAGGAGTAAAAAATGGGAGCACTAACAAAACTAGAAAGTTTCGATGAAATACCAGCTTTGAGTCTAAAGAGAGTATTATTCACTTTGGCAAACACGACTGACGCAGCTGATACCTTTGCTATTACTTTAGCAGATTACGGAATTTCAGCGACAGGTCTATTGGCAGTGAACAGCTGGGTACATACCGCAGATGGTAGTATCATTACTGTTGAAGCAAATACGACAAGCGTAACAACTGGAACTTTGGTTGTAACAATCGCAGCTGGAACTGATAATGATTTTCGAGTAATCGAAATAGTTGGAAAAGCAGTTGCAGGAGTATTCGCATAATGGGAGCATTAACCAAATTAGATAGCTGGGACGAAATCCCTGCATTAAGTCTAAAGCGTGTAATGTTTACATTGGCTAACACAGCCGACGCAGGTGACACATTCGAGATTACTTTGGCAGATTACGGAATTTCAGCGACAGGTTTACTAGCAGTAAGTGGCTGGGTACATACTACAGATGGTAGTATTGTAGTAACAGCAGCTAACACAACCGCAGTAAGCTCTGGAGTATTGACTGTAACCCTAGTAACCGCAACTACAGATGAATTCAATGTAATTGAGATAATCGGTAGAAGTGACGCAGGCGAATTTGCATAAACCAATATAGATGGTTATATAACCATATTTTTTTTATTATTATTAGGTTCGGGAGAACTAAAATCCAAAAAACAAAATGGCACACATATTGGTACTAGCAGAAGGATTCTCCGAACATATTGAGAAATTTGAAAAAGCATTCAATGGGAAAGTTTACGCTGACGGAAAGTGCAAACTAAGAGTAAGAGAATTAAAACTCTACAATCTAGGATTCAACGAGGTAGGATATAAAGAAGTTTTATCTGATTTGAAGGGAATGACTCGATACGATACTTCTAATCCTCAAGAAGATACTTCAACGGAGCTACGTTCAAAGGTTGAGAAGTACATTAAATATTTTAGAAAGTTTTTCAAAATGCTTAAACCAATAGAGAAAGATTTAGATGAAGTGGAGATGAGTTCTTTCGTCCAAGACGAACGAAATAAGGGTAACGTGTTTATGACTAGCTTAACTCCAATAGGAATGGTTAATGATTATCGAGATAAAGATGGAGTTGAATTAGTATGATAGAAAATTATTTAAGCATCCAAGACACAATAGGCTTAGCCTGCGGAATAGGGATTCTGATTAAGGCAGTCCAAATATTATATTTTGACAAACTAAACGAGAGAGGAGGAAAATAAATGGCACTAAAAACAACAAGTATGAGCGATAAACCGAAAGAGGAAGATGAGAAAAAAGACTTTGAATTTGTAAAAAATGAGAAGGGACAATTAGCTGTAAGAAAGATTCGAAAAATTAAGGTAGAAACAATCACAGAAAAAGAAGAATTTAAACCAGTAAAAGTTCAAACTAAAAAATTTACAAGAGGTAAGAAGTAATGGGGTATGCAACAGCGGCTGAAATAAAAGCTGCAATTAACTTCCCAACGACCGGCGCACCAGTTAGCGACGCAGATATAACAACGTTCATTGGATATGCTGAAGAAGAAATCGAAAGCATTTATCATACTAAATTTGGAAACGTAGAATCAACCAAGACCGCGTTATCCGGAACAACCACAACATTAGTAAACGCTGCGGCTTCGTATACTGATAGTGCATATATTGGATATGTTGTTTGGGTAATAGCCGGAACTAACTCCGGAGAATACCGAGAAATTTCATCTAACGATACGACAACCCTAACAGTAAGCCCAGCATTTACCGCAGCCGTAGATGACACAACTCAATTTAGAATTACTAAGTTAGGATATAAAGATGAAACAGTTGACGGGACTGGAGAAAAATATCAGTTCGTTCAATATCAACCACTCATTAAACTTAACGCTTTGACTATTGATTCAACAGACGTTACTCCTTCTTATGTTTATCAATATGAAACTGGTAGACTAACTATGAGTACCTCCGCCGAAGCAACTTACTTTGCAAATAATAATCCTCAATTGGTAGAGCTAAAATATATTTATGGAGTTTATCCTATACCTCAGATTATCAAAAGGCTTTGTATTGTGATAGCTTCGATTAGGACATTAACCGCGCAAATCGCTGGAACGTACGATGATTGGACTAGTGTGAGTTTACCTGGAGGACTTCAAGGAAATAAGGGAGAGCCTTATTTGAATATTCAAAATGCACTTAATTATCTACAAGGAGAAGCTCGAGGAATAGTTTATGGAACTAAAGCTGAGGGAGCAGTAACTGGTGATTGGAGAACTTCAACTTCTTATCGACCATTTACTCTTTTTGGATAATGAATATACCTAACACAGTAAGAAATAATCAACTCTGGAAGAACGCCGTTGCTTATGCTAAGCAAATCGGGAGCTACCGGAAGAATGATATGGATTACATTATGAGTATTTACAAGAGGCTAGGAGGGAAAGTTTAATGGTACAGAGTGCATTCTCAGTTGCTGATTTTGATTTTATATTGAAGAATTATGCTGGACGATTATTATCACATACTCCATATACTAAAACTGAATCTAATTATACCGGAGAAGAAACCATAACCGCAGGAACCGCAACTAACATACTTTGTTACGTTATGAAGACCGGACAAAATTTTGACTTCAAACAATATGGATTCATAGAGAAGGGCGATATGGTAGGACTATTCAAGATAGCCGACTCGGTAACACTCAACTCATTAATAACTGTAAATGGAGAAAAGTACAGAGTAAAGGAATCGTTTGATGTGCCAGGAACTTTCGACTCAACTGGGACTGGAACTGTATATACTTACACTGCAGCGTCGTTATTCAAGGCGGAATAGATGGTTTTATATAGAATACTTCCGGTAATTTATTATGGGTACTAGGAGAAAAAAACACGTTATACTTACTTGTGAATATTGTAAAAATAAATTTGAAGTTATACCTTCATTGAAAAATAAACGACGTTGTTGTAGTAAAATTTGTATGGGTAAATATAATTCAGTTCATAAAATAGGGAAGGCTAACCCAAATTATTCTGGAGGTACTACTGAGCAAAAAATTGGATATATTTTAATTAACACAGGACCAAATAAAAGAGAGTACGAACATAGAATTGTTATGGCAAAACATCTAGGTAGGGATTTGACAAAAGCAGAAGTAATACATCACATAGATGGTAATAAAAAGAATAATTGTGTAACAAATCTAATGTTATTCAAAAATCAATCTACACACACTAAATATCATAGTGACTTGAGGTTACTGGAATAATGAACGAAGATGAATACAAAAGACGACTCGAAGGAGTAGGTTGGGATTTAGTTATGGCGCTCCAAAAAAGACTCACTTGGGAACACGGAAGATTCAAAGGTGACCTACAATCTAGCATAGAATTTCATATTACCCCAAGCTTAGGGCTTCAGATAATTATGGAAGATTACGGAGAGTACATTGAATTCGGAACTCCTAACCCAACTACTCCAGATGAGATTTTAGACTGGGTTAACAAGAAGATAATCCCGAACCTAAAGAGGAAGCCTAAATCTCCAAAAGTCGCATTACGGATAGCTACAAGCCTTGCAGCGCATATCTCTAAGTGGGGGACAGTACCCTATAGTTTTATCAGAACTACAATGAAAGAGGATTTACCAGGAATATTAAAATCCAATGGTTTAAAATAACCAAAAAACAAAGAACTTCTAGGAAGCCTTCTAATCAACAATAACTAAAGAGATGATTAATCGTATAGCTTAATTAACCTCTTTAAATTAAATAACTTTATAAAGGCGAGAGGTCCTCAAAAGTAGATGGTTTTATATAATTAAACTGGCTAAATCACACAGGAGGAAAAATGCAAATAATAGAATTAACAGGAGTTTCTGATGCTAGTGGTGATTTGACTCTTACAGCCGGAAAGAACGGAATTGGTTATGTTGAAAAAATTGTTTATGATTGGTCGAACGGAGATACCGGAGCAGACATTGTAGTTACTAACGTTGATGGAGCAGCCACAACTGCAATTATGACAAAGGCTGATTTAGGAACAGCTGACGCAACTTACTTACCAAGAAGTCTTGGAAATAAGACAACTGATGGAAGTGCTTTCACGAATGTAGCAGAAAAGATATTCGTTACTGGCGCTATGAAAATAGTTGTAGCAAACGGAGCATCTACGAAAACATACAGATTCTTAGTAACACTAACTGACGAATAGTCAGATGGTTTTATATAGAATACTTGGGTCAAACTAGAGATACTGATAATGTTCAAGAGAACTAGGTAGTCGAATACAATGGCAATTACATTAAATCAAATCAAAAAGGAATTAGTAAACTTGTTTAGAAATTCTGATGTTATCTCAAAAACAGATAGAGGCGCGACTACTCAAACTGATACTGGAACATTTACCGCAGCGGCAACTCATACTCTAGCAACTACTCCAACAAAAGTAAAAAATATCCGTTCTGTAACTATTGGCGGAACTGCGCAAGAATGGGGGAAAGATTACACTTTAGCATTCTCAACGGGAGTTATCACTTTTACGACCGCGCAAACCGGAGCTTATACAATTTCTTATGACACCGGAACAACTGACCGAATCTTTCCAGACTATCCTCAGTCTAACCTAAAGCTAAATCAATTTCCTAGAATCGCAGTAGATATTTTATCTAGTGTATCTAATGAGTTCGGAATCGGCGCAGCTACTACTCAATCTACCTATACAGTTTCAATTATATGTTATTCTAAATCCCAAGAAGATGTAGAAGATATGATAAGCTCGGTTAAAACTACCCTAATGACAAATAAAAAATCACTTTATTACTCAGCTTTTATTACTCCAACTGATATTGGTTCTTTGTTAGTTAGTGAGTTTGGAGATAAGAAAGTCTTTCAACGAAACCAAGACGCTCAAATTAAATTCAGCTTTGACACAATATGAGAATCAAACTAAATCAAAAAGGAGGAAAAAAATAAATGGGATACATAAGCGGAGCAGAAACAGTAGCTCTATTCGCATTCGAGAATCAAACTAAGTGGGCAGGAACCGCAGCTAATCATACAGCTTCGGATGAAACCTATATGCCTTTTGGACACGGAGTTGATGTAACAGTAAGCAGAAATAATAACGCAGAAAGAATCTACGGAGTAGGAGCGAGAAACGCAACAGCTTCAATTAAGAAACAATATGATGGTAAGGCAGCTATCAGCGGAACACTATCTAACGCATATTGGTTTTTAGGAATCTTAGGCGCTAACGCAGACGGCGGAATAGCCGGAGCATATACGCACACTTACACGGAAGCAAACACAGTACCAAGCTTTTCAATTAATACGAGTATGGAGTTAGGAGCGACAGATTTTAATTCAACACTAGTAGGTTGTAAAATTGAGTCGGCAACAATAACGGCAGCCGTAGGAGAAGCGGTTAAGTTTAGTCTTGATACGAGTTACAGATATGAAACTACAAGCACAACTGCACTTGCAAACAATCCGGAAATTGAACCAGTATTCACGTTCGCACACGGAAGCATTGAACTGCCAGATACGACAGTCTTAGCAGCCGTTCAAAACGCGGAGATAGTCATAAACAATACATCCGAATCGGTCTATGGGATTGGAAGTAGATTCAAGACAGCAAATATTGGTAAGCAACGAGAATATAATCTAACATTAAATATGGCGTTTGACGACCAAGCAGCCTTATTGAATTATTTTCTTAATGGAACTAACTCAGCAACTAATCCAAGTAGCGGAAGCGGAACTGAAATTGCTACAATGAGTCTGACATTCACGAACGACGATGGAGATATTTTAGAAATGCAATATACCGGAGTAACTCTTAATGAGGAATCATTAACTCAGAACATTTCGGAATCAGTAAAAGAAAACGTGACTGGATGGGCTAGAGGTTGTACAAGTGTAATTTACACGAACGACGTTGAAGTTGCACCAGCTGCAGCAGACAATTAATATTATTTTTATTACCCTTATTTTTAGGGATAGAGAACTAAATTGGAGGAAAAAACAAAATGGAAGAAACCGAGAAAAAGCAAATACCAGAGATGAATGTTAGTGATAACAAGATTGTAGTGGATACTAAAGACATCCCCTTAATCGTTAATGGCGAGACAGTTCAAATCAAAATGCGAAAACTCCCAATCGGTGAAAAACAGGGACTAGTCAAAACGTCCGCGCAGACTAAAATGGTAGGCTCACAAGTAACCGGAACAATTGACGCAGTAGGATACCAAATCGGAGTATTAAGTAAAGTGATAATCGACGCACCATTCCCATTCGACCTAGCATCAATTCGAGAGCTAGACGAAAAGGTAGTAGATTATTTATTCACAGAATACGAAGAATGGACCGCACCTAAAAAAAAAGATTGATTAAGCAATACACTCAAGGACTCTCCTCTGACCCAGAGCTAGAAGAAGATTACCTCGACTGGTTTTTTTTAAGCCACTTCGGGAAAGGTCAAGGCTATTGGAAAGGAATCCCAGACGACAAACTCAGCACAATAATGATTTTGGAAGGGATGAAGGAACAAGAGTACTGGGATAATTGGGTAAAAATAATCAAACAAATATTCAAATAAAATGGGAAAATACAAAATAGACGTACCAGTTGGAAAAGGTAAAGATGAAGGTAGCTCTAGTTCTAGTTCTAGCTCCAATAAAGAAACAGATAAAAATAGTACCGCTATGAAATCTCTAACAAAAGCCGTAGCAGTTGGTAATGTTATTGCTGGTGCTTTGAGTGGCGCGTTATCCGGAGTTGCACAATTATTCCAACCACTAATTAGAATCCTAAGTGCTTTGTTTATTGTGATTTTTCTTCCGTTACTTCCATTGCTAATAAAACTTACTGATGCTTTAGCTGACTTAACCGCAAAGATAGCAGCCGGAGGGGGAGGAGTCAAAGGACTGGCAAAAGTAGTATCTGGAGATAGTGGAAATATGGGAAAGATACTGAAAGGTGCAGGTTTGATTATCTTGGGAGTAATAGCAGTTATAGCTTTATTTTTCGTTAGTGGGTTTGTCGCATTAGGAGCATTAATAATAGCAGCATTCTTATTATTAGCTACAGGTATAACAGTATTCTGGGATGGATTCAAAAATGTTCTTTATAGAATTTGGGAGGGTATGAAAAATTGGTGGGAAGATGTAGTAATAAGATTCAATGCTATTATCCAAGGGTTCATCGACTTCGGAGTTTGGGTAGGTAAACTAGGAGCATCTATTTGGGAATGGTTCAAGGATGGACTAAAAGATATTGCTGAATTTCATCTTTGGATATGGGACATATTCGTAGATGGGTTAAAGGGAATCGCAAACTTAGGTTCAAAAATCTGGGGAGTAATCAAATCGAGTCTTAGCGGATTAGGTAATATGGCTAGCGGTTGGTTCGGCGGAGGGAAAGCATCTGGAGGTTCAGTAAGTGCAGGAACAACTTATTTAGTTGGAGAGAACGGGCCAGAGTTATTCTCACCTGGAAGCAGTGGGAATATAACTCCAAATGGAAAGTTCGGAGGAAGTACAACAATCAACGTAAATAATCCGGTAGTTAGAAACGACCAAGACATAAGAAAGTTAACTGATATGATTAGTAAGAAACTTCAATCACAAGGAAATAGGGGGTTCAGTTCACGATGAAAGAATATGAAAAAGAATTCAAGGAAATAAAAAAAGAATTAAGTGGTTTGAAATTAATGTTAACTATAGAAATCCAAACACTCAAATCAATTTTAACAGAAATACAAAGGGGGAATAGAAAATAGCAAGTATTAAAAAAACTGGAGATAGTGCAATTGACTTAGGAGATGTTACCTCGGAAAACCAATCTAAAGATTCTGGTATATTTCAAGCTAGGATGCCAAGAACAGATTCGTCTGGAGCTAAGCTTTTGGATGTGTTTGGATGCTTTAGAACAATAACATTACAAGGAAATTACGTTGGGACATTTACAGAACAGAGGACCTTCATAACAGCTATTGAAGGGATATGTAATGGGCAACAAGAAAAATCAGAATTTTCATCTAGTTTAACTACAGATACAAAATATGTATTTATTCAAACATTTAGCTGGGAGGTAGTTGAAGCAACACCCGACAAGATAACCTACTCATTGACATTATTAGAAGGAGTCGATATTGCATCAGTAGCATAATGGTATACCTAACGAAAGTTCAAATCAATTCAATCACAATTAAGGATGATTCTTCTGGTACTGACCCCAATGTTTTATTTGAATGGGAATATGAAAGAAAGTCCGGAAGTGAGATAAGTGAGTTTACTATGGAAACTACTACTGCTGTCAATTCTTTAGTTACACTAACAGTAGGACAAACAATAGAAATCTGGGCAGGCTGGACCACTAGCACAGACAAAAAAATATTCTCTGGATATATTTCTTCGTTTTCTCCGGAAGCTGGTAAGATTAAGTTTGTTTGTAAGGATAAGATGTGGGATTTGATTCGTAATAATGTGAATAAGGTGTACGAAGAATCCGGAACACAAGCTGGAGTCATCTCCGCAATAGCAAAGGACCTAATCGAAACTTGGGGAGGTCTAACCGCAGACGTTCAAACTACCGGAAGCGCAACAGGTGAAACAATCGCAGAGTTCAGATGTACCAGCACAGATATTTGGGAAAGATTAGTAGCTTTAGCAAACGCAGTGAATTATATTATTTATTATGACGCAGTAAACGACACAGTACACTTTGAACAAGGAGGACTAACTGACTCTGGAGTAACTTTAACTGTAGGCTCTAATATCACGGCAGTACCTTCTTGGATTAACGATACTAGCCGAATGGTTAATGATTTACGAGTAGACGGCGCAGTATCAAACACACAAATAAGACTTCCTTTCCCTACTG